>Ga0160437_1000745_pt1 | contig 15959 bp, 18 predicted proteins | sample HID1975I_E0MG_FD_108227 | JGI IMG/M metagenome (GOLD analysis project Ga0160437, IMG submission 108227) | Enriched soil microbial communities from UW Madison campus, WI, USA - HID1975I_E0 MG | ecosystem: Environmental > Terrestrial > Soil > Unclassified | place: USA: Madison, Wisconsin... | reverse complement strand
CTGGCAGGTGCCGGTCCCCGCCAATGGAGAGGCGGTCGTCACCGCCACGTTCGACACGCGCTACTGATGTTCCGGCGGCTCTGCCTGGCGGTCCTGCTGCCTGCGTCGCTTGCGGCGCCTGCGCTGGAAGCGCAGGATCGGGTGCAGGACAGCGCCCCGGCGCCGCGCGCCGCGCCGCAACCCGCCCGGCCGGACATCACCGTCACCTCGCCCAGGCCGGACCGGGTTTCGCTGACCGTCTACCGCGCGCCGAACGGAGGGGGATCTCTGAACCTGCGTAACCTCGACGGGTTCGCCATGGTGACGGAAACGCGCAAGGTCCGCCTGCCGCGCGGCCGGGCGGTGCTGCGCTTCGAAGGCGTGGTGGAGGGCGTGATCCCGGTCAGCGCCGTGATCGAGGGCCTGCCCGGCGGCACGATCGAGAAGAACCGCGACGCCCGCCTGCTCTCGCCCGCCTCGCTGGTGGACGGCACGCTGGGGCGACAGGTCACGCTGACGCGCACGGACAAAGCCACTGGCCGCCCCGTGAGCGAGGATGCCACCATCGTTGCAGGGCCTCAGCCCGGTGTCGTGCTCCAGACGAAGGCGGGGATCGAGACGCTGCGCTGTTCGGGACTGCCCGAACAGCTGCATTACGACGGTGTGCCGGCCGGCCTTTCGAGCAAGCCGGTGCTGAGCGTGACCACCGAAAGCCCGGCTGCGCGCACGGTCACCGTGCGCCTCAGCTACATCGCCTCGGGCTTCGACTGGCGCGCCAGCTATGTCGCGACGCAGGCCGCAGACGGTCGCTCGCTGGATCTCTTCGCCTGGCTGACGCTGGCCAACGGCAACGGACAGGCTTTCGCCGATGCCGAAGTGAACGCCGTCGCCGGGCGCCTCAACCGGGTCTACACGCCCTCCTTGCGCGCCGCAGTCTCGGCACTGCGCCTCGTCTGCTATCCCCTGGGCACCACCACTTCCGACTTGCGCCGGATCGTCCCGCAGGCCGAGGAAATCTTCGTCACGGCCATGCGCGCCGGAGCGCCGCCACCGCCCCTCATGGCAGCACCTGCGCCGCCGCCCCCACCGCCGCCGCCACCCCCGCCGCCACCGGAAGACCTGGGCGATCTCAAGCTCTACCGTGTGCCCGAACGCGTCACCGTCTCCCCGCGCGGGCAGAAGCAGGTGGCCCTGCTCTCCCGCAGCGCCGTTCCTTTCGAGCGACGCTACCGGCGCGCGGTCTATCCGGGGCAGAGGCTGGACAATGCGCCGAGCGCCGTGGTCCTGGTGCTGCGCAACAAGAGTGAGGCGGGGCTGGGCCTTGCGCTTCCCGCCGGCAGCACCGCGCTCTATGCGCAGGCGCCCGGAACCGGCACGCAGCTCCTCGGCCTGGGTTCACTCACCGACCGCGCCGAAGGCGAAACCTTCCGCCTTTCCGCCGGAACCAGCACGCAAGTGCTGGTCTCGCAGCGCCAAACCTCGCCAAAGGGCGCCGCGCTCAGCCTGACCAACGCCAATCCCTTCCCCGTCGCGGTCGATGTGCCGATCGGTTCCGCCGGGCAGGACATTACCGCAGAAGGGCAGAGTCTCGAACGGATCGACGGCGTGGCGACCTGGTCGCTCACCCTGCCGCCGCGCGGCACCGCCGAATTGCGCTACGGTTTCTGAACCCGCTTAAGGTTGTCGTCGTCCGGCACCGCTGGCGAACTTGAAGCGAAAAGGCGCTCCGCCGAGGGAGAACCGTTTCCGGCCGTGGTCCCGAACCAGGCCCGTGCAGACCGCTCTCTCCTACCCGGCAGCGGGCGGCTCGGTCTCGCCCAGGTGGATGGCCAGCCAGATCGTCGGATCGGCGGTATAGGTGACGCGGTGCGCCGTGCCTGCCGGGATCAACAGCGCCTCGCCCATGCCCAGCCTGCACGGCCCCGTGCCGTCCAGATCCAGTTCCGCCGCGCCGGAGAGAACCAGGACCCATTCGTCCCAGTCCTGCACATAGGGCTGGTCGGCCGGGCTGACGTGGCCATGGGATTCTATCCGCTCGATGCGGACACCCGGCCGGCGCAGCAGATCATCGAAACGCTCCCCCTCATCCGCGCCGGACAGGATCGGCAGGAGTTTCAGCACGTCCGTCATCGTCTTTCCCCGACCTGATCGCCCAACTGTCCGCCCTGCCTGTCTGCCCTGCCGTCTGCGAGGCCTAGATCACCTTCGCCGCGCCGACAATCCTGCCGCCGCCGGAGCATGCCGGATCGGGCCGCCCGACCATTCCGCATGACCCTGTCTTCACGGGCGCAATTCCATGTACGCGGCTGATTGTGCGTGATACCGTCTCCTCCGGCCCGACATTTCGGCCATGGTGGAGGATCGTCATGAAGGCATTGCTCGCCCTGGTTTCGATCGCGTCCCTTGCGGCCCCGGCTGGCCCGCCCGCGACGAACGGGCCCTTTGCCGCCGCCCGTCTCACCGATGCGCAGGGCACCGCATGAGCGGCCCGCAGGCAAAGACGGCCCGGCATCGGCAAGACAGGCCGGATAACGGTTCACCGAAACCCAAAACATGGAAGGGGAAAGCAGCGGCATGACGGTTTCCAAGGAAGCGATCCTGGGTGTCATTGCGGAAGAGTCCGGGCTCGATCCCGCTGCCTTGCGGCCTGACGCCACGTTCGAACAGCTCGACATAGGCTCGCTCGACGTCGCCAGCACGCTCTTCATCATCGAGGACAAGTTCGGCGTGGAAGTCGATCCCGACAAGCTCGATCCCCATTCCACCATCGCCGATTTCGTGGACCTCGTGATGCGGCTGGCCCCTTCGTGAGCCGCAAGGTCGTCCTGACCGGCTTCGGCTGCGTCAGCGGCCTGGGCATCGGCCTGGCGCAGACCTGGCGTAAGCTGGCCGCAGGCGAAGGGGCGATCCGGCCCTGGCGGCGCGAAGCGCCCGAAGGCCATCCCGCCTGGCGGATCGACGGCCCCGCCGCCCGTGTCGACGCCGAGGCCTGCCGCATGGCCCTGGAACAGGCGGTGGGCGACAAGGACGACCTCCGGCCGCTGGGGCAGCTCGATCCCCTCTCGCTCCACGCGCTGACCGCCGGGCTGGAGGCGGTAGAGGCCGCCGGGCTGCGCGGCCATCCCTCGCTGGCGCGGCGCACGGCCATCCTGATCGGCTGCGGCAGCGGCGGCAATGCGACGATGGACCAGGCCTACGAGCGCCTCTACGCCCGCGACCTGGCGAAAGTTCATCCGCAGACGATCCCCGCTTCGATGATCTCGGCCCCCGCCAGCCACCTGGCCATGGTGCTGGGCGTTCACGGGCCGACGTTCGTGATCGCCAGCGCCTGTGCCTCTTCCGCCCATGCCCTTGGGGAGGCGATGCACATGATCCGTTCCGGCCGCGCGGACGTGGCCATCGCCGGGGGCAGCGAGGCCTGCCTCACGCTCGGCTCGTGGACGGCGTGGAGCGCGGTGGGAGTGATGGCGGACGATACCTGCAGGCCCTTTTCGAAAGACCGCAAGGGCATGGTGCTGGGCGAAGGCGCGGCCGTGGTCGTGCTGGAAAGCGAAGACCATGCCCAGGCGCGAGGCGCGAATATCGTGGGCGAACTGGCAGGCTACGGCACCAGCAGCGACGCCGCCGACATGACCGCGCCGGACCGCGAAGGCATAGAAACCGCGATCCGCGCCGCGCACGAGGACGCCGGGATCGCTCCGGAAGTGCCCGCGCTGATCTCCACGCACGGAACCGGCACGCGGCTGAACGACCCCGTGGAAGCCGCGGCGATCCGGGCGATCTACGGCCGCTCCCTGGAAGCAAGCACGGTGATCGCCACCAAGTCCGCCCACGGCCACCTGATCGGCGCGACGGCGGCCATGGAATTCGTCATCGGCATGGAGGCCCTGGCACGCGGGGCTGCGCCGCCGGTGCTCAACCATCTCGGCGCCGCCCCGGATTGCGATCTGCCGCTGGCCCTTGCCCAAGCCTCGCCCGGCGCCGTGCCGATAGACCACCGGGTGGTGGTCTCGAACAGCTTCGCCTTCGGCGGCCTCAACGCCGTGCTGATCGGCCGGCTCCCGTCATGACCGCAACCGCCCATATCAACGCCATCGGCACCGCCGTCCCGCCCCACCAGGTCCACGACGCCTTCGTCGCCTTCGTGCGCTCGGCCCTTCATGAACCGGCGCATTTGCGCCTGTTCGACCGCATGGTGTCGCGGTCGGGGATCGACCAGCGGTTCTCTTTCATCGAGCCGGAAGTGCTGCCCGACGGGCAGCTCACCGACCGCGAACGTTTCTACGGCCTTGGCGACTGGCCCTCCACGGCCGAACGCATGGCCCGCTACGAACGAGACGCCCCGGCGCTGGCGCTCCAGGCGGTGCGGGCGCTCAGCCCCGACATCGCGGCCGAGGGAATCACGCATCTCGTCATGGCATCCTGCACCGGCTTCGTCGCGCCGGGGCTGGACCAGCTGCTGGTGGCGCAGACCGGCATCGATCCCGCCGTCGAACGCACCGTGGTCGGGTTCATGGGCTGCTATGCCGCGGTGAACGCCCTGCGGCTGGCGCATCATATCGTGCGCTCCGAACCGGAAGCCCGGGTGCTGGTGGTGAACTTGGAGCTGTGCACGATCCATTTCCAGCGCACGCAGGACCTCGAAAAGCTGCTGTCCATGCTGCTGTTCGGAGACGGCGCGGCAGCGGCGCTGGTCACCGCCGAACCCAGGGGCGTGGCGCTCACCGATTTCCGCTCCGCCGCGATAGCCGGCTCGGCCGAGGCGATCACCTGGCGCATCGGCGACCAGGGCTTCGACATGCACCTCGATGGGCGCGTGCCCAGTTTCATCGCCAATGCCCTTCGCGCCGAGCGCAGCCGCAACGACGATCAGGGAATCTTCCGGGATCTGGCGCCGGAAGACTACGACCTCTGGGCGGTCCATGCCGGTGGCCGCACGATCCTGGACGCGGTGGAACGCGCGCTGGAGCTGCCTCCTGCAGCACTCGGCCCCTCGCGCGACGTGCTGCGGCGCTATGGCAACATGTCCTCGGCCACGCTGATGTTCGTGCTGGCAGCGATGATCGAGAGCCATGCGGGCGCGGCGCCGCAGGATGAGGGCGACTTCGGCAAAGCAAAGGCCAACGGCAATGGCAAGGGCATCGCCATGGCCTTCGGCCCCGGACTCGCGGCCGAGAGCTTCCGGTTCACAATGGTCCCCCGCTAGCCATGCGCGGCCTTCGCCATCGCTCCCACGAGGCGGAATGGATGGATGGCGAAGCCGTGACCGCGCAGGAATTCGCCGCCTGCATCGAGGACCTGGCCCAGGTCAACACCGTCACCCAGGCGCGCCCGCCGACCTTGGCCTTCCTGGACCGTGCTTTCGCCGCCACGCCGCCCGCACTCACGCTGACCGTGGTGGATGTGGGCTACGGCGCGGGCGACATGCTGCGCGCGCTGGCGCGGCACGGGCGGAAACGGGGGCGTTCGCTGCGGCTGATCGGCTTCGACATCAACCCCCGCAGCGAACCCGTCGCCCGCCGCCTGACGCCGCCCGATCTCGCCATCGACTTTCGCACCGGGGACGCTTTCGCCATGGCGGCGGACGAGCCGGTGGACCTGGTGGTGAGTTCGCTCGTCACGCACCACATGGACGACGCCGGGATCGTGGCATTCCTGCAATGGATGGAGCGCAAGGCCGCGCTCGGCTGGTTCGTCAACGACCTGCACCGCCACTGGTTCGCCTATCACGGCTTCTCGCTGCTGGCGGGGGCGGTGCGCTGGCATCCTTTCGTCCGCCACGACGGCCCGCTCTCCATCGCCCGCGCCTTTCGCCGCGAGGACTGGGCCCTGCTACTGGCCGCCGCCGGGCTGGAGGATCGCGCCGAGGTCCATTGGCGCTTCCCGTTCCGCTACTGCGTGGAGCGGCGGAAATGGTAGGCCCGGACGATCCGGCCGGATCGGAGGTCGCCGTGCTGGGCGGCGGCCCCGCGGGTGCCTCGGCCGCCTTGCGGCTGGCGCGGGCGGGGGCGCGCGTCCAGCTGTTCGAGCGCCAGGCCGGGCCGCACCACAAGGTCTGCGGCGAATTCCTGTCGGTGGAAGCCCAGCGTGACTTGCGCGACATGGCGTTCGAGCCGCTTCGGCTGGGCGCCGTGGCGATCGACCGGGTGCGGCTGGTCAACGGGCGCAGCAGCGCGGAATCGCGCCTGCCCTTCACCGGGCTTGGGGTGAGCCGGCTGCTCCTCGACGAGGCCCTGCTGGAAGCCGCGGAAGCGGCCGGGGCCGAAGTGCGGCGCGGGGTGAAAGTGATCGGCCTGGACGCGGCGGGCATGGACACCAGCGCGGGACGGTTCGATGCGCCGGCGCGGTTCCTCGCCACCGGCAAGCACGATATTCGCGGTGCCGGAAGGGAGCCCGCTGGTGGCGGCAGCTCGGGCTATGTGGGTTTCAAGATGCACTGGCGCATCACGCCCGAGCAGGACGCCGCGCTGGGCAATGCCGTGGAACTGGTGTTCGTCGAGGGCGGCTATCTGGGGCTGCAGCGCGTGGCCGCGCGGGTGATGAATTTCTGCGTGCTGGTCCGCAAGGACCGCTTCGGCGGTTCCTGGAGCGCGCTGCTGGCCGAACTCGGGCGCGACGAGCATGTCGCGCGGCGGCTCGACGGCGCCAGCGAACTGTTCGAGCGGCCCTGCTCGATCGCCGGCCTGCCTTACGGCTATGTCCACCGCCCCTCGGAAGACCGCGACGGCCTGTTCCGGCTGGGCGACCAGGCCGTGCTCACCGCGCCGCTCACCGGGGACGGCATGGCCATCGCCTTGCGCAGCGCGGCCCTGGCGGTGGAGGCATGGCTCGCCGGGCTCTCTTCCGCCGACTATACCCGCCGCCTGCGCCGCGAAGTGGCGCCGCAAGTCCGCAAGGCCATGGCGCTCCACCGGGTGACGGGCCTGCCCATCGCGGCGCGGCTGGCCTCGGGCCTGCTCGGGCTATGGCCGCCCCTGCTCGGCCGTCTTGCCGCGGCGACCCGGCTGCGGGAGAGCGCCTTGCGTTGAGGCGCTCCGGTTGAACCACCACTACGCCCTGATCGAATGGAGAGGTCAGCCCGCCGCCGCCCTTTGATAGGCTTGCGCGCAAGAGGATGATAACGACTGGTGGGCGCTGGAAAAATCGCCCCGTGAAAGGATCTGTCGATGGCGAACGTGGCAATCACCGGGGCGGGGCGCGGCATCGCGCTGGAACTCGTCAAACTGCACCTGGCGAAGGGCGACCGTGTCTTCGCCCTGCTGCGCGATCCCGATGGTGCAGACGCACTTCGCGGCGTTGCCGCAGGCTCGGGCGGGAAAGTGACGCTTCACGCCATGGACGTGGCCGACGATGCCTCGGTAAAGGCAGGCGCGGCCGATACCGGCGATGCCGCGATCGATGTGCTCTACAATGTCGCGGGCGTTTCCGGCAGCACCGATTCCGAGCTGGAGAGCGCCGATTTCGCTGACTGGCTGGATGTGTTCAACGTCAACGTCAATGGCCCGATGCGGGTGTTCCAGGCCTTCCTGCCGCGCCTCGGATCCGGCGCGAAAGTGGTGAGCTTCGGCAGCCAGGTCGGCGCCTCGACCTGGCCCTACCCGGGCTACGAGGTCTACTCCGCCTCCAAGGCCGCCCTGCACCGGCTGATGGTTTCGGTGGCCCTGGGCACCAAAGACCGCGGCGTCATCGCGATCAGCGTGCACCCCGGCTGGGTCCAGACCGACATGGGCGGCCCCGCCGCCGAACTCACCCCGCTGGAAAGCGCGCAGGGCATTGCCGCCCTGGCGCAGCGGCTGACGCCGGAAATGTCCGGTGGGTTCTACAAGTGGAACGGCGAAACCCACGCCTGGTAACCGGGAGAACCCTGCAATGGCCTTTACCGGACCGCTGGAAGACCGCATCCTGATCCGCGAACTGCTGGACACATATGCCCACGGCGTGATGACGCGCGATGCCGAAACCTGGGGCGGAACCTGGGCGGAGGATGCCTATTGGGCGCTTCCCGAGTTCCCGGACCTCGGCGGCTATTCGGGCAAGGCGGCCATTGTCGCGGCCTGGGTGGAATCGATGAAACGCTATGGGCTGGGCGGCGGCGAGCGAGCGATGATCTATGTCGCCCACCCCGGCGAGATTCGCGTCGCGGGCGATGCCGCGACCGCGATCTCCTATACCTCGGAAATCTTCGAAGACCCCGCTTCCGGCAAGACCCTGCGCCTGCGCGGCCGCTATGCCGACGAATTGGCGCGGATCGAGGGATCCTGGCGCTTCACGCGCCGCGAATATACCACGATGGACGCGCGGGAGGATTGAAACGGCGGCTGAACGGCAGATACCTTCCGACATGCGAATCCTTCAGGGCTCCTGCCTCTGCGGCGCTTGCACGTACGAGGTGGAGGACGACTTCGAATATGCGCTGATCTGCCACTGCTCGCAGTGCCGCCGGGCGACGGGAGCAGGGTCCAAGCCTTTCGCCGGCATTCGGGCAGAGCGGCTGCGCGTCCACGCGCCCGAGCGGCTTCTGCGCTATGGCGAGAGTGGCGAGGGCGAACGGGGCAGCCATGACGGCCACTGCGCGCGCTGCGGATCTCTGCTGTTCTCCCTCGTTCGCGAACAGCGATATGTCCATGTGACGCTGGGCACTTTGCTGGACAGCCCGACCATCCGGCCCAGCGCGCATATCTTCGCCGGTTCAAAGGCCGATTGGGACCCGATCTGCGACGGCCTGCCGATGTTCGACGCTTTGCCTCCCGACTAGGGATCGAGAGCCGACACCGACTCGCTTACGCTGAAAGCCCGGATCCGCTCGCGGTCGAACAGGCGCGCCTCGTCCTCGGCGATCATCGCCTGGGTCTCGGGCTCGGCCAGGGCGGCGAAGCAGGCATCGCGCGCAGCTTCGTCGGGAAAGTCGATCTCCATCACCACGTCGGCATCGCAAGGCTGGTCCACGCCGTCGAGCGGGGCGAGGTAGCGACGCACGTAGCGCGTGGCATGGCCGGCCAGCACGCGTTCGCCGATGCGGCGGTGGTGGCTTTCGTAATAGGCGCGGAATTGCTCCCGGCTCATGCCCTCGCGGCGCTTGAGCAGGGTGATGACGGTGACGGTCATGCCAGCCTGTCCAACCAGCCGCGCGTGGCATCGAGCACGGCCTTGGCGCGCAAGGCCGGATGGCTGAACGCCTCGCGCAGCGCGGCCGAGCGCAGTTCGATGGAGAGCGGCACGTCCGCCGGCAGCGCTTCCAGCAGCGCCGCCAGGGGCAGAGCGCCTTCCCCGCATTGCTCGCGAAAGTCCACGGCATCGGCGATCACGGCGGCAAAATCGGCGGGATCGGGCCGCGTCGCCCGGGCATCGCAGAACTGGGCATAAGGCAGCAACGCCGGATCGATCGCGGCCACTTCGGCCGCCGTCGTTCCCGAGCGGTCGACATGGATCGGATCGACCAGCACCGCCGCCAGCGGATGATCCACGCGCCCGATCACCGCGAGCGCCTGCTTCAGGTTCCGGACCTCGGTAAAGATGCCGAACTCCAGCGCCACGCGCATCCCGGAACCCTCGGCATGGCGGCACAGTTCTGACAGCTTCGCCGCCGCGGCGCCGTGGTCGGGATCGGAGGAAACGCAGAGCACGTTCCCCGCGTCCAGCTCCGCGCCCACGTCGATCACGCGGCGATGATCGTCCAGCGCGGAGTCCGGCTTGATCCACACCACTTCCACGTCGAGCACCGGCATCCCGGTGCGCGCCAGCGCCGCGCGGGCCTCGCGGGTGTGCCGTGCGGTCCATGTCTCGGGGTCTATCCAGAGACCGACGGCGTCGAACCCCGTCGCCGCACCGGCCTCCACCACGTCGACCGCGCCGAATTCGGGCAGCACGCCCGAGGCGAGCGAGAGCTTGCGCGCCATCTGTCTCGCCCGCCTTACATCTGCGGTTCGGGAAGGGAGGCGTCGTCCTGGAGGTACCAATTCAGCCACTCGTGGAAGTACTGGTTGCCTCTTTCATTGCGGCCGAAAGTCAGGTCGTCGTGTGCGCCGGATTCCAGGCCTTTCTGGATCTCCAGCCCGATCACGTAGTCTTCCTGATAGGTCACATCGCGGAAGAAGTTCATGGCCGCCTCCACGCCCTCGCGGTCGGCCTCGTCGCGGATGGGATCGCGGCGCAGGTAGTTCAGCACCGTGCGGTTGCGGTCCGGCGTCGGCCCCGGGAAAAGCTGGGCGACCTGGGTGATCTCCGGCGCGATGAAGATCGAGACATTGGGGAAGAAGATGCGCACGAAATCGTAGCCATAGTTCTCCTTGTTGCCCCATTCCGCGCGCGGCACGTCCTTCAGCTGCTCGGCGATCGAGTGCTGGGGAAAGCCGATGCGGATGTTCGGGCCGAAGCCTTCGTAATGCGTGCAGTTGGACGGCGTGCGCGGGAAGATCGTTTCGGGATGGAGCGACTGGAAGTGATAGCCTTCCAGATAGCCGTCGAAGGCGATCTTCCAGTTCGCGCCCTCGATGGTGCGGTTGCCCAGATAGGTCCAGTCCGCGAAGTCCAGCGCGTCGAAATCCTCCAGGAAGCCCCGGAAATGGTTGTCGAGGTCCATCGGCGCATTGGGCGTGAGGCAGACGAAGATCATGCCGCTGCGCTCCTCGCAAGGAAGCTGGCGCAGGCCCATTTCGGCCTTGTCGACCTGGCCGAACGTGCTCGCCTCGGAAATGCCGAGCAGGCGGCCGTCCGCCCCGTAAGTCCAGGCGTGGTACTTGCAGGTGAAGCGCGCGCAGTTGCCGTGTCCGTCGGCGGCCACGGGCGCACCGCGATGCGAACAGACGTTGAGGAAGGCGCGCACCTGCCCCTGCTTGTCGCGGGTGATCAGCACCGGCAGGCCGACGGCCTCCATCGCCTTGTAATCGCCGGGATTCGGCATTTCTGCCGTGAAGGCCAGCATCAGCGGCACGCGCTTGAACACCAGCTCCATCTCGGCGTTGAACTGGTCCCTGTCGGTATAGCTGGCGGTGGGGACCTTGAACGTCCGGTCCGTCTGGAAGGTCTTCCTGTTCTCGACATAGTCGAGCATGATTTCGGCGACATCGCCAATCTGCTTCACGCGGTCCACTCGGTCCTCTCCCGCATCGTTATCGACTGCGATCCTGTGCGCCGCCGCGAGTGGCGGCAAGCTGCGCAAGGTGATAGGTCGAACAGAAAGCTTGGTACTTTGGCCAGTTGGCCGCGACCACCGGCAAGGGCAGTCATCGGCGATGATGGAGAGGAACGACAGCCCCTGGGCGTGGCTCGAAACGCCGCCGCAGCACCTTGCCGCCTATGCCGGTACCGGCGTCTGGGACGAACGCACGATCGCGCAGCAGGCCGCCGCGCTGGCCGAGGCGGACCCCGATTTCGTGGCCCTGGTCGACGGCGATGTTTCCGTCACCCGCGCGCAGGCGCTGGCCGATGCCGAGGCGCTGTCAGCCGCGCTCCATGCGCGCGGATTGCGGCCGGGCGACGTGCTGGCGTTCCAGGTGCCGAACTGGCGCGAGGCGATGGTCATCAACCTGGCCGCCGCGATGTCGGGCCTGGTCGTCAACCCGATCGTGCCGATCTACCGCGACCATGAAGTCACGCAGATGCTGGCCGACTGCCGCGCCGCCGCGCTGTTCGTGCCGGCCGCCTTCCGCAAGTTCGACTATGCCGCCATGGCCGCGCGCATCGCCGCCGATCTGCCGGACTTGCGCCATGTCTTCACGGTGCGCGGCAGCGGCGGAAACGACTATGCCGCGCTGGTCGCGGAAGGGCGCGGCGCTCGCTTCGACCGGCCCGCCGTCGATCCGCTGGGCGTGAAGATGGTTCTCTATACCTCGGGCACCACCGGCAGGCCCAAGGGCGTGCTGCATAGCCATGTGTCCATCGCCCGCATCCTGCGGACAAGCGCCGCGCACTGGGGCTTCGCGTCCGGCGAGGCGGCGCTGATGCCCTCGCCCGTCACGCATGTCTCCGGCTATGCCAACGGACTGGAAGCGCCTTTCGTCTGCGGCACGCGCACGGTGCTGATGGAAAGCTGGAACGCCGGCGAGGCGCTGGCACTGATCGACCGGCACCGGCTGGTCGGCACCGTGGCGGCGACCCCGTTCCTGGTCGAACTGGCGGCGGCGGCACGCGAATCGGGCAATCCGCTTCCCTCGTTCCGCTTCTTCGCTTGCGGCGGCGCGGCAGTTCCGGCCGACCTCATCCCCGCTGCCAACGCCGCCTTCGCCCAGTGCCGCGCCTTCCGCGTCTTCGGTGCCTCGGAAGTGCCGCTGGTGACGTTCGGCTGGCCGCGCGACGAGCACCTGGCCGCCATTACCGACGGCAAAGTGGTCGATTACGAAGTCCGCATCGTCGATGACGAGGACCACGCCCTGCCCGATGGCCAGGAGGGCGAAATCCTTGCGCGCGGGCCCGGCATGTTGCTGGGCTATGCCGACGCCGGCCAGACGCGCGAGGCGATCACCGCGGACGGCTTCTTCCGCACCGGCGACCTCGGCGTGCGCACGGCCGAGGGGGCAATCACGGTGACCGGCCGCAAGAAGGACCTGATCATCCGCGGCGGCGAGAATATCTCCGCCAAGGAGATCGAGGACGTGCTCCACGCCCATCCGCTGGTGCGCGAAGCAGCCGTCGTCGCCATGCCGCATGCGCGGCTGGGTGAAGGTGTCTGCGCTTACGTGATCGCGGCGGAGGGCCTGATTTCGGCCGAGGATCTGGCCGCCCATGTCGCGGGGAGCGGCCTGGCGCGGCAGAAGATCCCGGAGCGCTTCGAATTCCGCGAGGATTTCCCGCGCACTGCCTCCGGCAAAGTGCGCAAGGACCTGCTGCGTGAGGATGTGCGGGCGAAGATGTGCGTGCGGTGACGCCGCCCGGGACCTGATCCGGGCGGAACCGCCCCCGGTCTATCCTTCCATGGCTGCCGCCACGGCCGCGTCGATCTCGCTCTTCATCGGATTGCGCCGCAAGGTCAGGCCGCCGTTCACCTGCAGATTCTCGCCGGTCATGAAGCACTCGTCGCTGGCGAGCCAGACGGCGGCGGCGGCGATGTCGTCAGACGTGCCGATGCGGCCGAGCGGATAGCCGGCGAGGAACGCGTCGAACAGGCCGGGCACCTGCTTGGCATCGGCGGTCATCGGCGTATCGGTCAGACCCGGCGAGATCGAGTTTGCCCGCACGCCCTCGCGCCCGAACTCGTTGGCGACGCAGCGGATCACATGGTCGGTCCCCGCCTTGGTGCCCATGTAGGCGGCGTGGTCGTCCAGCATGATCGTTGCCGTGGCGGAACTGATCTGGATGATCGAGCCGCCCTCGCCGCCCCGGCTGCGCGCCATGCGCCGCAGCATCGCCTGGAAGAAATGGAACGGCCCGACGTACTGGAGCATGGTCATCGCCATCACGTCCTCGTGCGTGGTGTCCAGGAACGGCTTCAGCAGCCCCCAGCCCGTGGCGTTGAGGGCAATGTCGATGCCGCCCAGCTTCGCGGCGGCGGTCTCGGCCAGCCCCTCCACGCTCTGCGCGTCGGTGAGGTCGCACGCGGCCCATTCGCAGTGGTTGCGCGCAGAGAACTCGGCCAGAACCGCTTCCTTGCGGCCCGAAACGAGCACGCGCGCGCCCTCCGCGATGAAGCGCCGGGCGATGTGCTGGCCCATGTTGTCCGGGCTGCTGGCGCCCAGAATCACGGCGCGCTTGCCTTGCAGTCGTCCCATCGTTCTCTCCCGGTTGTTCCATGGGGCTAGCACGGCGGGCGGCGCGCCGTTCCTGACCAAAATAGGAGTGGCCCCCGCCCCTTCGAGAGGCGACAACCGGCGCACAGAACAACGCGCGAAGGCAGAGGACAGGCAGCCATGGATCTTGGACTGAAGGGCAAGAAAGTCATTCTCACCGGCGGCAGCCGCGGCATCGGCCGTGCGGCGCTGGAAGTCTTCGCGGAGGAGGGCTGCGACATCGCATTCTTCTCGCGCAATGCCGAACAAGTGGCGGAAACCGTCGAGTCGCTCGCCCGCCACGGCGGCATCGTGGTCGGTGAGGCGCTCGACATGCTGAACCACGACGCTTACGTCGAATGGCTGAAATCCGCCGCTGAAAAGCTCGGCGGCTGCGACGTGTTTGTGCCCGGCGCCAGCGCCTCCGGCTCCGGCGCGACCGGAGACTGGGAAGCCTGCTTCGCCGCCGACATCAAGGGCACCGTGCTCGGCTGCGAGACCTTGCAGCCCTGGCTGGAGAAATCGGGCGCCGGCGCCATCGTCATCATGGCCTCCACCGCCGGGACCGAGACGTTCATCGTGCCCCAGGCCTTCAACGCGATGAAGGCGGCGCTGATCGCCTATTCCGGTCAGCTCAGCCAGATGGTCGGCCCGATGGGCATTCGCGTGAACTGCGTCTCGCCCGGCCCGATCAAGTTCCCCGGCGGCAACTGGGAAGCCATCGGCCAGGCCATGCCCGAGCTTTACCAGGCCACCGAAGCCGCTTTCGCGCTGGGCCGCTGGGGCGGACCGGAGGAAGTGGCGCGCACCATCGTCTTCCTCGCCAGCGCAGCCTCGTCCTACACCACCGGCACCAATGTCGTGGTCGATGGCGGCTATACCAAGCGCGTGCAGTTCTAGGCGTTACCCTCCAGGCACGGAGCTGACGGCGGACCGCAAGGTCCGCCGTCTTTTTTCGCGGTGGCGCGCGGAGCGACGAGGTCTTCGGTTGATCGGCCGCTCGCAGGCCCGCGCTCAGGCGATCCGCAACACCAGCTTGCCGGTATTCGCGCCGGAAAACAACCGCATGAAGGCGGCATAGGCGTTCTCCAGCCCTTCCTGCACGTCCTCATCCGCGCGGAGCCGGCCTTCCGCCAGCCACTGCGCCATCTGCGCGCCGCCCTCGGCAAAACGGTGGGCGTAGTCGGCGATCAGGAAGCCGTGCACCGTCGCCCGCCGCGTCAGCACTTGCCAGAGATTGCGCAGGCCCAGCTTCTCCGGCGCGTTGTATTCGCTGATGAGTCCGCAGAGCACGATCCGCGCATGGAGCGCGAGGTTGAACACTTCCGCCTCCAGCACCGGCCCGCCCACGTTCTCGAACACGATATCGGCGCCGTCCGGCGCCGCTTCGGCAATCGCGGCGACGAGGGCTGCGTGGTCCTTGCCCTTGTAGTCCACGGCGGCGTCGAAGCCGTAGTCCTCGATCAGGCGCCGGCGCTTCTCCGCCCCGCCCGCGATGCCGACCACCCGGCAACCGGCGATCTTGCCGAGCTGGCCCACGGCGGACCCCACTGCTCCGGCCGCGCCGGACACCAGCAGCGTCTCGCCTTCGCGCGGCTGGGCCACTTCCAGCAGGCCGAAATAGGCCGTCAGCCCCACCGCGCCCAGCGCCGAGAGATAGTTCGAGGGGGAGGCCACCGCAGCGACGTCGATCGCCATGGTGAACCCGCCCGGCATCGCCACCGAATAGTCCTCGAGCGCGTTCAGCCCCATCACCCATTGACCCACGCGGAAGTCTGGATTGTCCGAGGCATGCACCACGCCCACCGTCGTCGCGCGAACCGCATCGCCCAGCGGGATCGGCGGCATGTAGCTCGGCGCATCGTCCATCCACCCGCGCTGCGCGGGATCGAGCGAGGCGTAGTGGTTGCGCACCAGGATACCGCCGGGCGGAGCCGCCGGCACCGCTGTTTCCACAAGGGCGAAGTCTTCCGCCGCGGGTTCTCCCCGGGGGCGGCGCGCAAGCAGGAAACGGCGGTTGGCAGTCATGACAAGGTTCTCCTCTCCAGCCTGCCTTGACTTGTCGTTCACTGGCCCCGCCGCACCTGTGCAAATGGTCAGTTCGGGTATCTCTCGAATTCGTAGCATAGTGATCAAGTAAAGTCGGCTACACGAATAGTCGGGGAGAGGGAGGAAACCAATGGCATCCGCACGTCGTCGCGGAGCGTGGCTTGTCGCATTGTCGACAAGCGCGCTCACTTGCATCGTATCTCCGGCACAGGCGCAAAGCGAAATTCCGGG
>Ga0160437_1000744_pt1 | contig 15962 bp, 19 predicted proteins | sample HID1975I_E0MG_FD_108227 | JGI IMG/M metagenome (GOLD analysis project Ga0160437, IMG submission 108227) | Enriched soil microbial communities from UW Madison campus, WI, USA - HID1975I_E0 MG | ecosystem: Environmental > Terrestrial > Soil > Unclassified | place: USA: Madison, Wisconsin... | reverse complement strand
CTGCGTCCCACGTGACATGCCTCAACTATATCTGCTAGACATATGCATATATCTGCCAGAGAGGAACCTCATGTCGTTCGACCCCGCCGCCCTCGCCCGCGTCGCGGCCATCGTGGCTGCCGTGCTGTTCGCCGGCCTCGTGCTGTTCCAGATCGCGCTCGCGCTCGGCGCCCCCTGGGGGCGGGCGGCGTACGGAGGTCAGAGCGCCGAGCTCTCGGCGCAGCTGCGCCTCACCAGCGCGGTGGCCGCCGTCGTGTGGGCGGGCGTCGCGCTCGCGGTGCTGCGTCGGGCCGGCTTCGACATCTGGGCGCCGGTGCCGAGCTCGTGGCTGCCGGTGGTGGTCTGGATCGTCGTCGTGCTGCAGGCGGTCGCGATCGTGATGAACGCCATCACCCCGAGCGCCCTCGAGCGCGCCATCTGGCTGCCGGTCGCGATCGTGCTGTTCGGGTCGACGCTCACCGTCGCCCTCGCCTCGCCTCGCTGACGCATCCGGCGCCGCGCCCGGGTTGGCGGTAATCTTGCGACGGATGGCGTTACGGCCACTGGCCGGCCGTCGCGGCATCCGCGAACCTAGGCGAGGTCGCGCTGCGCGACCGGAACGGGAGGCGGCATGCGGCGGCACAAGGTCGTCGTGCTGGTGCTCGACGGGGCGCAGCCGCTCGACGTCGGCATCCCGGCGCAGACCTTCCAGGCGCGCGACGAGCTGCCGTACGACGTGCTCATGTGCGGTGTCGAGCCCGGCATCGTGCGCTCGGGCGAAGGCCTGAACTACGCGGTCGAGCACGGCGTCGAGGCGCTCGCGACCGCCGACACCGTCATCGTGCCCGGCTACCGCGACCCCGTTCGGCCGGTCGACCCGCGCGCGCTCGACGCGCTCCGTGCCGCGTACGACCGCGGCGCCCGCATCGCCGCGATCTGCACGGGCGTCTTCGCCGTCGCCGCCGCCGGTCTGCTCGACGGCCGCCGCGCCACCACCCACTGGCGGCACGCACCCGACCTGGCCCGCCTGCATCCGCACGTGGATGTCGACGGCAGCGTGCTGTTCATCGACGAGGGCAGGGTGCTCACCTCTGCCGGGGTCGCATCCGGAATCGACCTCTGCCTGCACCTCATCCGCAGCGACCACGGGGTGCGGATGTCGAACGTCGCCGCCCGCAGGCTCGTCGCCGCCCCCTACCGCAGCGGCGGGCAGTCGCAGTACGTGCCGCGGTCGGTGCCCGAGCAGCTGGGCGACCGCTTCGCCGCCACCCGCGCATGGGCGATCGAACGCCTCGACGAGCCGCTGACCGTGCACGATCTCGCCCGGCACGCGACCGTGTCGACCCGCACCTTCTCGCGCCGCTTCGTCGAAGACACCGGGTACACGCCGCTGCAGTGGATCCTGCGGGCCCGGGTCGATCTGGCCCGCGAACTGCTGGAACGCACCGACCATGGCGTCGAGCAGGTGGCCGCAGAGGTGGGCCTCGGCACGGGCGCCAACCTGCGCCTCCACTTTCAGCGGGTGCTCGGCACCAGCCCCAGCGAGTACCGGCGCGCGTTCGCCTGAACTGGCGCGAAGCTCGCGCAACCTGGCCGACATCGCCCTCATGCGCGCTCGAGCCGGGAGGCATCGTGGGGGTGACGCATCCGCACCACGAAAGGACCCACCCATGACCACGCGTGTCGCTATCAACGGTTTCGGCCGCATCGGCCGCAACGTGCTTCGCGCGCTCCTCGAGCGCGACACCGACCTCGAGGTGGTCGCCGTCAACGACCTCACCTCGCCCGCCGCGCTCGCGCAGCTGCTGCGCTACGACTCCACCCTCGGTCGCCTCGGCCGCCCCGTGACGGCGGGCGACGACCACCTCGTCGTCGACGGCAGGCGGATCGCGGTGGTCGCCGAACGCGAGCCCGCGAAGCTCCCCTGGGCCGACCTCGGCGTCGACCTGGTGCTCGAGTCGACGGGACGCTTCACCGCCGCATCGGATGCGGCCGCGCACCTGGAGGCGGGAGCGGGCCGCGTGCTGGTGAGCGCCGCATCCGCCGGTGCCGACGTCACCATCGCGTACGGCGTCAACCACGACACCTACGACCCCGAGAAGCACCGCATCGTGTCGAACGCCTCCTGCACCACCAACGCGCTCGCACCGCTCGCCCTCGTGCTCGACCAGGTGGCCGGCATCGAGGCGGGATTCATGACGACCGTGCACGCGTACACGCAGGAGCAGAACCTGCAAGACGGTCCGCACCGCGATCCGCGCCGCGCCCGTGCCGCGGGCGTCAACATCGCCCCCACCACCACGAACGCCGCCACCGCGATCGGCCTGGTGCTGCCGCAGCTGGCCGGCCGCCTCGACGGCTACGCCATCCGGGTGCCCGTTGCGGTCGGCTCGCTCGTCGAGCTCAACGTCACCGTCGAGCGCGACGTGACGGTCGACGAGCTGCGCGCCGCCTATCGGGAGGCCGCATCCGGGCCGCTCGCGGGGGTGCTCACCTACACCGACGACCCGCTCGTCTCGACCGACATCGTGGGCGACCCGGCGTCGTCGATCTTCGACGCCGAGCTCACCCGCGTGCTGGGCCGCCACGTGAAGGTGGCGTCGTGGTACGACAACGAGTGGGGCTTCTCGAACCGGGTCGTCGACACCCTCGGGCTGCTCGCCGGCTGAGGTGGCGCGCTCAGGCGGTCGGGGTCGTGCGGATCCCGGCCGCCGGCAGGATCACCTTGTCGATATTCGACACCAGGAACTCGCGGTCGACGGGGCGCTGCAGCATGATCACGCTGTAGGCGACGAGGGCCGGCCCGATGAGGCACAGCTTCTCGACGTCGACGTCGGCGGCGATCTCGCCGCGCGCGATCGCACGTTCGAAGAACACCCGGTTGATGGCCGCGCGTGGCTCGACGAGCGCCGCATGCGCGGCATCGGCGAGGGCGGGGTTGTCGGAGAGCATCGACGCGATCCCCGACATCACGCGCAGTTTGCGTTCGGCGTCGCGGATGCTGGGCGGGCGGATCATCGCGACCAGGTCGCCCCGCAGAGTGCCCGTGTCGGGCAGTGCGTCGAGGTCGACCTCGTTGGCCTTCATGCAGGCGACGGCGTCGAGCACGAGCTCGCCCTTCGACGGCCAGCGGCGGTAGAGGGTGGCCTTGCCGGCCTTCGCGCGGGCGGCGACCATGTCGACGGTCATGCCGTCGTATCCGGATTCGACGAGCACGTCGAGGGCTGCGTCGAGGATGTCCTGGTCGCGGCTGGGGTCGCGCTTGCGGCCCAGTTTGGGCTTGTGCGCGACGAGGTCTGCGTGCGTCATTGCAGCGGGCCTCCTTTCGCTGCCTTCAAGAGTACCCCGGAGTTTCGGAACGGGGGATATCCGGAACTTGACAGTACCGTATATGCTCGTCCCCATGCCTGAGACCTCCACCCCCACCCCGGCCGCCTCCGCGGCCCCCGACCGTCGACGCTGGATCACCCTCGTCGTCGTCGGGCTCGCCCAGCTCATGGTCGTGCTCGACGCCACCGTCGTGAACATCGCCCTCCCCTCCGCCCAAGCCGACCTCGGGTTCTCCGACGGCGAGCGGCAGTGGATCATCACCGCCTACTCCCTCGCCTTCGGCAGCCTGCTTCTGCTCGGCGGCCGCCTCTCCGACCTCATGGGGCGCAAGCGAACCTTCCTGATCGGCCTCGTCGGCTTCGCCCTCGCCTCGGCCCTCGGAGGCGCCGCCGGCTCGTTCGAGCTGCTCGTCGCCGCGCGCGCCCTGCAGGGTGCGTTCGGCGCACTGCTCGCCCCGACCGCCCTCGCGGTGCTCACCACGACCTTCGTCATCCCGAAGGAGCGCGCCCGCGCATTCGGCGTGTTCGGCGCGATCGCCGGTGCCGGTGGTGCCGTCGGCCTGCTGCTCGGCGGCGTCCTCACCGAGTACCTCGACTGGCGCTGGAACCTCTACATCAACGTCTTCATCGCCATCGTCGCGTTCATCGGCGCGCTCATGTTCGTGCCGTCGCTGGTGCGCACCGGCCCCCGCCCCAAGCTCGACCTGCCGGGAACGGTGCTCGTCTCGGGCGCGCTCTTCGGCATCGTCTACGGCTTCTCGAACGCCGAGACCGACGGATGGGATTCGCCGCTCACCTGGGGCATGCTCGCCGGCGCCGCGGTGCTGCTGGTGGCGTTCGTGCTCTGGCAGCGCCGCGCCGCGCATCCGCTGCTGCCGCTGTCGATCGTGCTCGACCGCAACCGTGCCGCCGCCTACAGCTCGGTGCTCATCGCGGGCGCCGGCATGTTCGGCATCTTCCTGTTCGTCACCTACTACCTGCAGCTCACGCTCGGCTACTCGCCCATCCAGACAGGGCTCGCATTCCTGCCGATGATCGGCATGCTCGTGCTCGCCGCCCAGATCGGCACCAACGTGCTGGTTCCGCGCCTCGGGCCGAAGGTGATGGTGCCGGCCGGCATGACCCTCGGCGTGATCGGCATGATCCTGCTCACCTTCCTCGACGAGAACAGCAGCTACGCCCCGCATGTGCTGGTTCCGCTGATGGTGCTCGGCACGGCGATGGGCACGATCATGCCCGCGTCGATGCAGACCGCCACGCTCGGCGTCGACCGGCAGTTCGCCGGCGTCGCATCCGCGCTCGTCAACACCAGCCAGCAGGTGGGCGGCTCGATCGGCACGGCGCTGCTCAACACGCTCGCCGCCACGGCGGCCGCCGACTTCCTGGTGGCGAACGCGCCCGTCACCCCCGAAGTGCAGGTGCAGGCCGCGATCAGCAGCTACGCGACCGCGTACTGGTGGGGTGCCGCGTTCTTCGCCTTCGGGGCGGTGCTGTCGGTACTGCTCTTCCGCCGCCGCAACCAGGGGCTCTCGCTCGCGAACGCCCACCTGGCGCACCGCGACGCGGAGCCGGCGATCGCGCACTGATCCCGTCCTGCCGGCGACCGGGGCTCCTCCCGGTCGCCGGTTGGGCGTACCCTGCCCGCATGGCCACCGCCCCCAAGACCCGCCCCACGGATGCCGACGTCACCGCGTTCCTCGACGCGGTCCCGGATGCGCGGCGCCGCGCTGAAGGTCACGCCATCCGCGAGCTCATGGAGCGGATCACCGGCGAGAAGGGCACCATGTGGGGCCTGACGATGGTCGGGTTCGGCTCGATGCCGTACACGAACACCACCGGCACCAACGACTGGTTCATCATCGGCTTCTCGCCGCGCAAGGCGTCGCTCACCATCTACGGCGTGTACGACGACTACGCGCCCGCCGATCCGCTGTTCGACGAGCTGGGCCCGCACACGGTCGGTCGCAGCTGCCTCTACCTGAAGCGTCTCGATGCGGTCGACCCCGACGTGCTCGAGCGCCTCACCCGACGCGCCTGGGAGCGCTGGACCTCGTAGCGGGGGTTCGGGCGACCTCAGACGCGCGCGAGCGTCTGCTCGATGACCGAGCTGAAGAACTTGAGCCCGTCGACGCCGGAGCGCATCGCATCGGCCGTGTCGGGGCCGAAGCCGGCCTCGGTGGCGTGCTCCGGGTGCGGCATGAGGCCCACCACGTTGCCGCGCTCGTTCGTGAGCCCGGCGATGTCGCGCAGCGAGCCGTTCGGGTTCACGTCGAGGTAGCGGAAGGCGACGAGGCCCTCGCCTTCGAGGCGGTCGAGCGTGTCGTCGGTGGCGATGTAGCCGCCCTCGCCGTTCTTCAGCGGGATCGTGATCTCGTCGCCGACGGAGAACGCCGAGGTCCAGGCGGTCGACGCGTTCTCGACGCGGAGGCGCTGGTCGCGGCACACGAAGTCGCCGTGGTCGTTGCGGATGAGACCGCCGGGCAGCAGCTGCGACTCGACGAGGATCTGGAAGCCGTTGCAGATGCCGAGCACCGGCATCCCGGCGTTCGCGGCGTCGATGACCTCGGCCATGATCGGCGAGTGCGCGGCGATCGCACCGCAGCGCAGGTAGTCGCCGTAGCTGAACCCGCCGGGCAGCACGATCGCGTCGACGCCCTGCAGGTCGTGGTCGCCGTGCCAGAGGGCGACGGCCTCGCCGCCGGCGAGACGCACCGCGCGCTGGGCGTCGCGGTCGTCGAGGGATCCGGGGAAGGTGACGACGCCGATGCGGGTCGCCATCAGCCGACCTTCACCGCGACGACGTCTTCGATGACCTGGTTCGAGAGGAACTCCTCGGCGAGCTTCTGCGCCTCGGCGAGCACGGCATCGGTGATCTCGCCCTCGACGGTGAGCTCGAAGCGCTTGCCGATGCGCACCGCGCTGAAGGCCGACGCCCCCTGCTTGGCGATCGCACCCGCGGTGGCCTTGCCGGCCGGGTCGAGCAGCTCGGGCTTCGGCATGACCTCGACGACGATGGTGGGCACGGACGACTCCCGGGATTTCGAGGGGCGGGGAACCCCCTCAGTCTACGGCCAGCTGCATGTCGGCACGGTCAGCCCCCGCGCGGATGAGGGTCGCGTTCGCGTCGTCGGGGCCGAGGGTCCACGCGCGCGCCGCATCGGGGGTCTTACCGAAGGCGATGTGCCGGGCGATGAGCCGCTCGCGCCGGAGGCGGGGGTCGATCCGGATGAAGCCGGTCACGTCGAGCAGGCCGGCCGTCCGCTCCCAGCCGTCGGCGTCGTGCAGCAGATAGTTGCCTTCGACGACCACGATGCGGTGGGCGGGTTCGATGCGGATCGCGGCCGGCACCGGCTCCTCCACCTCGCGGTCGAATCCGGGCGCATCCACACTGCCGGCGTCGGCACGCACGTGCGCGAGCACCCGCTCGAATCCGGGCACGTCGAACGTGTCGGGTGCGCCCATCCGGTCACGTCGGCCCAGTTCGACGAGCCGCGCCTGCGGGAGGTGGAATCCGTCCATCGGCAGCACCACGGCATCCGGGCCGAGCAGGCGCACCACCGCGGCGGCGAGGGTCGACTTGCCGGCGCCCGGCTCGCCCGCGATGCCGGCGACCACGCGCCTGCCGCCGTCGGCTCGCGCCCGTACTGCGTCTGCGAACGCCGCCGCGGCGTTCACTGCTCGGCGTGCAGGCCCGCGTGCGCGATGTCCGACAGCCCGCGCGGCCACGCGTCGTCGATGGCCCAACGCGCCCAGTCGGCGTACCCCGACGCCGAGGGGTGGAACCGGTCGCCGGCGAAGAAGTCGGGCCCGTACGGCGGCGGCACCTGGTCGGTGATCATCCAGCGGGGGTCGCGCGCGATCACGTCGCGGGCGGCGCGTTCGAGGTTGCGAGAGTGGCGGTACAGGGTGGAGCGCGTCGGTTCGGGCAGCAGTTCGAAGCGTGCGAAGATCGGCAGGTTCGACATCAGGATGCGGGCGTCCGGCAGCCGGTCACTGAGCGTCTCGAGCACCTCGCGCAGGTCGCGGGCGAAGGCGCGGGCGCTGCGGGCGTGCAGCGCGTCGTTGGCGCCGAGAGTCACGTACACGAGGTCGGCGGGCCGGGCGAGGGCGTCGGTGAGGTGGCGTTCGAGGAACTGCCCGGTGTCGGCGCCGTTCTCGCCGACCGCCCGCCAGAGCACGCCGCGGCCGGTGCGGGCCTGCAGTTCGCGCGCGAGGGCACCCGGGAGGGCCTGGTCCTGGGTGGGGGCTCCGGTGCCGGCGGCCGTCGAGTCGCCGATCACCAGCAGTCGCAGCGGCTGGGGCCCGTCGAGCTTGCCCTCCCACGGCAACGCCGCATCCGGCAGCCGTTCGACGGCGGCCTCGAGCCGCTTCTTCTGGCTGAGGATGCGCGGCCCGTGCAGCACGAGGAAGGCGCGGCTGGCACGCAGCATCGACGGGTAGACGGGGTCGTTCACGGTGCGAGTGTAGGTGAGGGCGGCTCGGTGCCCGCTGCAGACGCGCTCAGCGCCGGCGCGCGTTCACCCGCGGCCGGCGGGCCGTAGGGTTCTGTCTCGTGGATCGAGCAACGCGTGAGCGCCGTGACCGGCTGCAGCATGAGGTCGGATCCCGGCCGGAGGCTCGGCTCGAGCTGGCAGAGCTGTACCGCGATCTCGGGCATGTTGATCAGGCCGGGCGCTGGGGTATCTCGGTCGACGGTTGGGCACGAGCGCGCGAACTCGACGCGTATGCGGCGCTTCTGCGACAGAAGAGACCCGATGCCGAGTCGATGCTGCGGCGTCTGTCGGGGTTCGACCGGAGCCAGCCACTCACTGCTGACGCGATCGCGGTGTTGGAGGATGTCGCGGCGGCAGAGGATCCCGTCTCCCCGCTGACGGGATGGCGTGCACAGGTGGACGTTGCGTCGCGGATCACGTCGGCCGGGGTGGCGGCAATCGGTTTGATCGTCGTCGTAGTGATGATGTTCATTGTGTTCGGGTCGGCACTCGCCGGAAGTGACGAGGACCTGACGGCACCCGCGCGTGTTGGTGTGGTCGTCGGCGCGTTCGTGTTCGCCCTCGCCGCAGCGTTTCGTCTTCCCGCGTCGATTCTGCGGAGACAGTGGGTGCGGGTGGGCTTGCTTGTGGTCATCGCGCTCGCCCTCGGTGCGTTCTTCGTGACGTTCGCGCCCTCGGCGGACTTCGTGTACCCGGACGGGCACTAGACGCGCTCAGCGCAGGCGCGCGTTCACCCGCGGCCGGGCGCGGTGACGAGGATGCGGTTGCCCCACGGGTCGTCGACCTCGACGGTTCGGCCGTCGTCGCGCGCGTCGAGTCCGAAGTAAGTGAGGCGCTCGCCGAGGGCGCCGAGGTCGTCGTCGGTGGGCACCTCGATGTCGATGCGCCCGAGGCCGAGGGTCTGCTGGCGGCGGCCGGCGCCGCGGGAGTTCCACACGTTCATGGCCATGTGGTGGTGGTATCCGCCCGCCGACACGAAGACGGCCTGGCCGGGGATGGCGATCGTCTCATCGAAGCCGAGCCGGTCGACGTAGAACTCGCGGGCCGTGTCGGTGTCGCCCACCGACAGGTGCACGTGGCCGACGCGCGTGTCGCCCGCCACGGGGCCGGCGAGACCCTCGTCGGTGAGGTTCTCGGCGAGGAACCTGTTCGGGTCGAGGTAGACGGTGCCCATCTCGATGGCGCCGTGCACCCAGCTCCAGCTGCTGCGTTCGCGGTCCCAGTACAGCTCCACGCCGTTGCCTTCGGGGTCGTCGAAGTAGAAGGCGTTGCTCACCAGGTGGTCGCTCGATCCGGTGAAGGTGCCCGGATGTTTCTGCGCCACCGAGTACACCGCGGAGGCGAGCGCCGCTTTCGTGTCGAAGAGGATCGCCGTGTGGAAGAGCCCGGCCTCGCGAGGGCCCGCGTGTCGCAGCTCGGGGGTGTGCACGAGGATGACGACCGGGCGCCCGGTGTCCGCTTCCGCGCTCGCCTGGCCGAGCACGACGCGGGGCCCGGATGCGGCGAGCACGTCGAGCCCGACGGCGCCCTGGTAGTAGCGGGTCATCGCGTCGAGGTCGGCGACGTTGAGGGTCACCGCGCCCATGGCGGTGTCGGCGGCGAAGCGGGTGCTGTCGGTCATGTCATCTCCAACATAGTTGCACCGACAACTATTCCGCCACCGTCGAGCCGCTACGCGGTGAGCCGCTCGATCAGCTCGCGGTACCGCAGCGCCGTTCGCTCCACGACCTCGTGGGGCAGCGTCGGCGGGGTGCCGGTCTTGTCCCAGTTGGCGGCGAGCCAGTCGCGCACGATCTGCTTGTCGAAGCTGTCGAGCCGGCTCGGCCCGCCCGCGGCATAGCCTGCGGCATCCCAGTAGCGCGACGAGTCCGAGGTGAGCACCTCGTCGGCGAGGGTGATCTCGCCCGACTCGGGGTCGCGACCGAACTCGAACTTCGTGTCGGCGAGGATCACCCCGCGCGCCTCGGCGACGGCCGAGGCCGCCTCGAACACCCGCAGGCTGAGGTCGCGCAGTGCCGCCGCATCCGCTTCGCCCACCAACTCGACGGACTGCTCGAAGGTGATGTTCTCGTCGTGCTCGCCCATCGGCGCCTTGTAGGCGGGGGTGTAGATCGGCTCGGGCAGGCGGTCGCCGTTCGACAGCCCAGCGGGCAGCGCGATTCCGCACACGGTCTGCGACGCCTGGTACTCGGCCCATCCCGAGCCCACGAGATACCCGCGCACCACGCACTCGATGGGGAACATGTCGAGACGCTTCACCAGCATCGAACGTTCGGCGATGTCTGCCGGCACCGGATGCGCGAGCGCGGCGAGGCCGCCGGCGGTCGGCTCCACGAGGTGGTTCGGCACGTCGGAGAGCTGCCCGAACCACCAGAGGCTCAGCCGCGTGAGCAGGGCGCCCTTGCCGGGGATGCCGGGCTCGAGCACGTGGTCGAACGCGCTCACCCGGTCGGAGGCGACCACGAGCGCACGGCCCGGCTCGGCATCCGAGAGGTACAGGTCGCGCACCTTGCCCGAGTACTCGTGGGTCCAGCGCAGCGCCTCGAGGCGGGGGTCGCCGGATGCGGCGGGCGCGTTCACCGCGCCACCCGCTCCGCGATGTCGTGGCGGAACTGCCCGCCCTCGAGGCCGATGCGGCCGAGTGCCTCGTAGGCGGCGGACCGCGCGGCACCGAACCCGTCGCCGCGCGCCACCACGCCGAGCACGCGCCCGCCGGTGGCGATGAACTGCCCGTCGACGAGCGCGGTCGACGCGTGGGCGATCGTCACGCCCGGCACCTCGGATGCCGCGTCGAGGCCGGTGAGCTCCCGCCCGGTGACCGGGTCGTCGGGGTAGCCCTCGCTCGCCAGCACGACCACCACGGCCGCCTCATCGGTGAACGTCGGATACGGCAGCCGGCCGAGCCCGCCGGTCGCGGCTGCGAGCAGCAGCTCCGACAGCGAGCTCTTCAGCCGCGGCAGCACGACCTGGGTCTCGGGGTCGCCGAAGCGGGCGTTGAACTCGATGACGCGCACGGCGCCGCCGCCGGGAGCGCCCTCGTCGGAGACGATGAGCCCACAGTAGAGAAGGCCGATGAACGGGGTGCCCTCGGCTTCGAGGGTGCGCACGGTCGGCAGCGCCACCTGGTCGAGCACCTCGTCGACGAACGACGCCTCCGAGCCCCAGCGGGCGTTCAGCCACGGCAGCGGCGAGTAGGCGCCCATGCCGCCGGTGTTGGGGCCCTGGTCACCGTCGTAGGCGCGCTTGTAGTCCTGGGCGGGACTCAGCGGCACCACGTCGTGGCCGTCGGAGAGGAAGAACAGCGACACCTCCTGGCCGGTGAGGAACTCCTCCACCAGAACGGGCCCGTGCTGCAGGTAGTACTCGGCGTGGGCGATCGCGGCCTCGCGGTCCTCGGTCACCAGCACGCCCTTGCCGGCGGCGAGGCCGTCGGCCTTCACCACGTGGGGGGCCCCGAGGTCGTCGAGGGCCGTGACCAGCTCGTCGAGCGTCGTGGCGCGCACGGCTCGACCGGTGGGCACGTTCGCGGCATCCATGATTCGCTTCGCGAACGCCTTCGAGCCTTCGAGCGCGGCGGCCGCCTTGCCGGGACCGAACACGGGGACGCCCTTCGCGCGCAGCACATCCGCGACGCCGGCCACCAGCGGTGCCTCGGGGCCGATGACGACCAGCTCGATGCCGTTCTGCTGGGCGTACTCGGCGACCACCCGGCCGTTGCTCGGGTCGAGCCCCACCACCTCCACCTGGGCGGCGATCCCGGCGTTGCCGGGCGCGGCGGTGATGTCGTGGCCGGCGTCCTCAGAGAGGAGGGCTTCGACGATGGCGTGCTCTCGGGCACCGGATCCGAGGACGAGGATCTTCACCCCGACAGGCTACCGGGCGCGCGGTAGCGTCGAACCGTGGCGGTGAGACGGCGGATCGACGCGGATGCGGGCAGGGCCGCCGTGCGCGCCTGGCAGGGTGGCGCCGACGACCGCCAGACGGTCGCCACCGCGTCCCGGTTCCTGCTCGAGCAGCTCGCCACCGACCACGAGGGCAACGCCGTCGAGGTGCGGGTGCCGCCGTTCGGCGCCACCCAGGCGATCGAGGGCCCGCGGCACACGCGCGGCACCCCGCCGAACGTCGTCGAGATGGATGCCGCCACCTGGCTGGCGCTCGCGACCGGCGTGCTCGGCTGGGAGGCGGCGGTCGCGGATGCGCGGGTTGCCGCATCCGGAACCCGCGCCGACCTCAGCGACGTGCTGCCCATCCGCTGGGCCTGATCGCTCGCACGACCGAGAAGGAGACCCGTGACCGACGAACGCTGGCTGCCCGACGGCTTCACCCACCCGCAGCGCGCGGAGCTGACGGAGGCCGTGCACCTGCGGCCCATCCGCGCGAGCGATGTCGACATCGACATGGTGGCCGTGATGGCGAACCGCGACATGCTGTGGCGCATGTACGGCCAGGCGTGGGGCTGGCCGCCCGCCACCATGACCCACGCCCAGGACGAGGAGGACCTCGCCCGTCACGCCGACGAGATGGTGACGCAGGAGTCGTTCAACTTCGCGGTACTGAACGCCGACGAGACGCAGCTGCTGGGGTGCGTGTACATCGACCCGCTCGACTCCGACGAGGGTGCGCCGGCCGCCGAGGTGTCGTGGTGGCTGGGCGAGGAGGTCGCGGATGAGGTGCGGGCGGCGCTCGACGCGTTCGTGCCCGGGTGGATCGCCGACGCCTGGCCGTTCGCGCACGTGACGTACCCCTTCCAGCATCTGCGCTAGCGCGGTAGGCGACAATGGTGGGGTGAGCGACACCCCCACCCCGGCCGAGCAGGCGCCCGAACCCGCATCCGAGACGCAGCAGGTGAGCATCCGCCGCGCCCCGAAGCTGGGCGTGTTCCTGGTGCTGGGTGCCCTCGTCGGCGCGTTCGTGACGCTCATCCTCACGAGCCTGTTCCCGGCCGACCCGAACGTCGGCTTCGCCGCGAGCTTCGCCTACTTCTGCCTCTACGGGGTGCCCGCCGGCCTGGTGCTGGGCGCGCTCGTCGGGCTCGCGTTCGACCGCCGCAGCGTGAAGAAGGCCCGCACCATCACGGTCGAGCACGAGCAGGTCGACTGACGCCGCAACGGGGGCTGCTCCGCTCGCCGCCGATCGGTTAGCGTGCCGGAGTGACCGACACCGCCCTGCAGTACAGCTACACCGCGGATGCCGGCTTCGCCGTGCGGTACGCCCGCGCCGCCTACCGCGACCGGCAGCGCGGCAGCCTGATCTTCGCCGCCGTGCTGGCGCCGCTGATGGTGCTGCTCGGCCTCTACGAGCCCGCATTCCTGCTGGGGGCCGCCCTGTTCGTCGCCCTCATCGTGCTGATCGAGGTGGTCGTCTCCCGTGAGCTGCTGCGAGCCGCCCGACGCGGGGGGCCGGAGGGCGACACCACGGTGGTGCGCTACGACGACGTGGTGCTGCGGTTCGCCGACGCCGACATCGACGCGTTCCTGCCCTACGCGCGCTTCCGGGATGTGCGCCCCCGCGGACGCTTCGTCGCCCTGCGGCGGACGAACGGTGGCGCCTCGCTGCTGCTGCCGGTCGAGCTGTGCCCGCCGGAGGCCGTCGACCGGGTGCGCGCCGGGATCGCATCCGGTGTCGTGCCGCAGCTCGACCCCGAGCAGTTCCCGAACCACGCCACCGTGGATGCCGGGTTCCTGCGGGCCGCCTCGCGCCGTGTCGTGGTGCTGCTGGCGACCCACCCGTCGCTGCTGGCCATCGCCGCCGGCATCCTCATCACGGGAGGCTCGCTCACGGTGGCGTTCTCCGATCCGGTGCCCGTGGTCGTCGCCGCCGCGATCCTGGTGCTGTGGCCGCTGATGGCGATCTTCGGCACCCGCTCCGCGATCCGCAAGCAGATCGGCACAGAGACCATCTGGAGTGGATTCGACGACGACTACGTGACCGCGGCCCGGGGCGGCGAGGTGGTGCGGATGCGCTACCGGGCCTTCGACCGGCTGGTGACCGATCGCGGCGCCGCCGAACTGCGCGTCGCATCCACCCGCGAGTGGCAGCTGTACCCGCTGGCGCTCTTCCCGGAGGACGTGCGCGGGCGGTTCGCGGGAGCGTCGTCGTCGTGACCGCGGAGCCGCTCTCCGACGAGTTGTCGATGCAGGTCGATGCGGGATTCGAGCGTCGACGTGTGGGCGCGCGGGTGCGCGGCCAGCTGCTGATCCGCCTGTCTCCGGTGATGATCGGGCTCGTCGCGATCCTGGTGGGTTCGAATCGGTGGCCGCTCGAGGCGCTGTTGCTCTCGGCGGCGGGCCTGCTGATGATCGCCAGGGGGATCGCGGACATCGTGGCGATGGTGGTGCGCGAGCAGCGCACCTGCCGCATCCGCTACCCGGTCGGTTCGACCATCACGGTCGTCTACAGCTCCGATCATCTGGTGGTGCGCAGCCTCCTCGAGGAGGTGCTGATCCCGTACAGCGGCCTGCGCGGCGCGAATGAGTCGGGCGACTTCGTGCTGCTCGACCGGCGGGGCGAGGCGCCCGTGCGTCTGCCCGCGGAGCTGTGCCCGCCCGACGTGCTCGGCCGCCTCCTCGCCGCGGTCGCGGGCACACCGGTCGTGCCCCCGACCATTCCCGCATCGTTCGTGCGGCAGGTGGTCACCGATGCACGCTACGCGCGCGCAGCCGTGCGGCTGGCGGCCGGCCACGGTGCACGTCGTGCCGGGTGGGTGCTGCCGATGCTTGCCTGGTCGGTGATCGCGGTGGCCGGGGTGCTGCTCGGCGCCTGGTTGGCGGCAGCGCTCGCCGTCGTCGGGATCGCGACGCTCGCCGTGCCGCTCATCGGCTGCGTGCAGGGGTGGCCGACCTTGGCGGGGATCGCCATGCGCACCCGGTTCGACGATGACGGGTTCGTGTTCGCCGAGGGCGACGGCGCCGTCAAGTGGGCGTACGAGTTCTTCGACGAGGTCAGGGTGCAGGGCGACATCGTCGAGCTGCGGGTCGCCGACGACCGCGTCTGGGGGCAGTACCCGCGGGAGCTCTTCCCGGACGTGTCGCTCGCCCGGTTCGCGGGCATGCGCGTCAGCTGAGCTGGTTGCGCTCCACCCACTCCAGGTATTCGGGGGTGACCGTGCCGGTCACGTACTCGCCGGTGAAGCAGCTCATCTCGAGGTCGGTGATGCTCGAGCCTTCGAGGATGGCCGACTTCATGTCTTCGACCTCCTGGTAGATGAGGTAGTCGGCGCCGAGGGCGGTGGCGATCTCGGGGATCTTGCGACCGGATGCGATGAGCTCGGCACGGGTGGGCATGTTGATGCCGTAGACGTGGGGGTAGCGCACCGGGGGAGCGGCCGAGGTGAAGGTGACCGAGTTGGCGCCGGCCTGGCGGGCCATGTCGACGATCTCCTTCGAGGTGGTGCCGCGCACGATCGAGTCGTCGACGATGAGCACGTTCTTGCCGGCGAACTCGCTCGACATGGCGTTCAGCTTCTGCTTGACGCTCTTCTTGCGCTGCTCCTGGCCGGGCATGATGAAGGTGCGGCCCACGTAGCGGTTCTTGTAGAAGCCTTCGCGGTACTCGATGCCGAGCTTGCGGGCCACCTGCATGGCGGCGGGGCGCGACGAGTCGGGGATCGGCATGACCACGTCGATCGACCCGGATGGCGTGTACTTGGCGATCGTGTCGGCGAGGCGGTCGCCGAGACGCAGACGCGCCTCGTACACCGAGATGCCGTTCATGATCGAGTCGGGTCGCGCCAGGTACACGTACTCGAACGAGCAGGGGATGAGCCGCGGGTTCTTGGCGCACTGGCGCGAGTACAGCTCGCCCGCGCGGGTGATGAAGATCGCCTCGCCGGGCGCCACATCCCGCACGACCTCGTAGCCGCCCGATTCGAGCACCAGCGACTCGCTCGCCACGACCCATGAGGTGCCGACGAGCCCCTCCGAGCGGCGGCCCAGGATGAGCGGGCGGATGCCGAACGGGTCGCGGAACGCGAGCAGCCCCTGGCCGGCGATCAACGCGATCGCGGCGTACGAGCCCTCGACCCGCTCGTGCAGGGTCTCGATCGCGTCGAACACCTGGTCGGGGTCGAGGTCGGTGCCGCGGATCTGCGACTGCAGCTCGTTGGCGAGCACGTTCACGAGCAGCTCCGTGTCGGAGCTGGTGTTGAGGTGCCGGCGGTCGG
>Ga0160437_1000737_pt1 | contig 16006 bp, 17 predicted proteins | sample HID1975I_E0MG_FD_108227 | JGI IMG/M metagenome (GOLD analysis project Ga0160437, IMG submission 108227) | Enriched soil microbial communities from UW Madison campus, WI, USA - HID1975I_E0 MG | ecosystem: Environmental > Terrestrial > Soil > Unclassified | place: USA: Madison, Wisconsin... | reverse complement strand
CTGCCTGTTGTAAGCCCGGTACGCGCCAGCGCCACCGGGCAATTCTGTATTACTCGTCTACCGGCGGAATGGCTGGAGCAGGCGTGGCGGCAGTAGAGCGGCTTTCCAGGTCGCTGATTCGCTGTTCCAGCAGTGCCAGCTTTTCCCGGGTGCGCAGCAGCACCTGAGTCTGCACGTCGAACTCTTCGCGGCTGACCAGATCCAGACGCGTCAGCTGAGATTGCAGCACCTGGCGGATTTTCTTCTCAACGTCATCACCAAAATCACGCAGGCCTTTCGGCATTGACTCGTGAACCTGGCGGGCGATCTGTTCAATTTTCTTCGGATCAATCATTACGGTTTCCCTGATCTGGTCGGTTTTACAGCTTATTGTAGTGCCTTATGCCGGGCCTATAAACCAGAAATGTTTGAAGCTTATGCATTGCCGCCAATAATCATTAGCGTTATAGTTATCTCGCTTATTCTCAGGGCGGGGCGAAATTCCCCACCGGCGGTAAATCAACTCAGGTTGAAAGCCCGCGAGCGCTTCAGACGCCAGTCTGAAGGTCAGCAGATCCGGTGTAATTCCGGGGCCGACGGTTAGAGTCCGGATGGGAGAGAGTAACGATCCACGGGCACGGCCCGCTCACGTTATTTTTTTGCCGCTTTGTCGGTACTCCTAAGACTGCCCTGATTCTGGTAACCATAATTTTAATGAGGTCTTTTACCATGAATCAGACGCTACTTTCCTCTTTTGGTACTGCATTCGAACGCGTTGAACACGCGTTATCCGCGCTGCGCGAAGGTCGCGGAGTGATGGTGCTCGACGATGAAAACCGCGAAAACGAAGGCGATATGATCTTTGCCGCCGAAACCATGACCGTTGAGCAGATGGCACTGACCATTCGCCACGGCAGCGGCATCGTGTGCCTGTGCATCAACGAAGAACGCCGTAAGCAGCTCGACCTGCCGATGATGGTGGAAAACAACACCAGCGCCTTCGGCACCGGTTTTACCGTGACTATCGAAGCCGCACACGGCGTGACCACCGGCGTATCTGCCGCTGACCGCGTAACCACCGTCCGCGCCGCCATTGCCGATGGCGCGAAGCCGTCTGACCTGCATCGTCCGGGCCACGTGTTCCCACTGCGTGCGCAGGCGGGTGGCGTGCTGACGCGCGGCGGTCATACCGAAGCGACTATCGATCTGGTGACCCTGGCAGGCTTCAAACCTGCGGGCGTCCTGTGTGAGCTGACCAATGACGACGGCACCATGGCGCGTGCGCCGGAGTGCATCAAGTTTGCTCAGGAACACAACATGCCAGTCGTGACCATCGAAGACCTGGTGGAATACCGCCAAAAGCATGAGCGTAAGGCCAGCTAAGCTTGTCTGACGTGAAATGAACAACGCCGGGAGATTCCCGGCGTTTTGTTATCTGGCAGAGCGTAACCTCAAGCGAATCCCATCGACTGGAGCAGCACCAGGCTGAGCCCCATCACCGACATCCCGCACAGTACGCCGTAGCTTGGGTTGTTATGCGGATCGATCTCTTTTGCCAGCGGCATCAGTTCATCCACCGACAGCGCCACCATAATCCCGGCAACCGCCGCCATAATAGCCGCCATCACCACCGGGGACACCAGCGAGCCGAGAATTAACCACGCCAGTACGCCACCAAGAATTTCGGCCATTCCGGAAATCCCGGCCCAGAAAATAGCTTTGCGTTTTGAGCCCGTCGCGGCATAGACCGGCCCGGCGACCGCCAGTCCTTCAGGAATATTGTGCAGCGCCACCGCCAGCGCAATGCCAAACCCTAACTCCAGATTACTGCTGGCTGTCACGTAGGTGGCCACGCCTTCCGGGAAGTTGTGCAGGCTGATGCCGAGCGTCAGTAACATGGCAGTCCGGCGCAGGTTACGCGGCATCACCGCTTTATCACCCTGCATTAAATCTTGCGGGTGGGCGTGCGGTAACAGGCGATCGAGACCGAAATAGCCCAGCAGGCCGACCACAAACATGCCGTAGCCGAGAACCGGAGACATGCCTTCGGTGCCGAGGGCGGCAGGCAGCATCTCCATCAAGGAAATCAGCAGCATAATGCCCGCGGCAAAGCCCAGCGAGAACGCGAGCACGCGGTTGGAGGGCTTTTGGCCAATAACGCCGAGGACAGCCCCAATGAAGGTGGCCCCACCAGCGAGCAAGGTCAGGATCAAAGGTACTGACATGAAAACTCCTTCATGATAATGATTATCATTTATAGTAAAGATCTCTTTCCCCGAAAGCGAGAGGGGAAATCGCGCTTTTACGTGTCCTTACATTCAAATTTCCTGATGATCTTCATCACCGTTATCTGAGTTCTTCGGGTTCAGAAAGCGCGTAATGTAGAGCCATCAAATCGACTGTTCCTGTAAGGATATCACCATGTCTTCTTCCCGTATGCCAGCGCTGTTTTTAGGTCACGGTAGTCCGATGAACGTGCTGGAGGATAACGTGTACACCCGTGCCTGGCAGCAACTCGGGACCAAGCTGCCGCGCCCGAAAGCGATCGTCGCGATTTCCGCGCACTGGTTTACTCGCGGGACGGGTGTGACGGCGATGGAAGCACCGAAAACGATCCACGACTTCGGTGGTTTTCCGCAGGCGTTGTACGACACGCATTATCCGGCGCCGGGTTCGCCTGAGCTGGCACAGCGTCTGGTTGAGCTGCTGGCCCCGGTGCCGGTTACGCTCGATAAAGAAGCCTGGGGTTTCGACCACGGCTCATGGGGCGTATTAATCAAGATGTACCCAGAGGCCGATATCCCGATGGTACAGCTCAGTATCGACAGCACCAAACCACCCGCCTGGCATATGGAAATGGGGCGCAAGCTGGCTTCGCTGCGTGATGAAGGCATCATGCTGGTGGCGAGCGGGAATGTGGTTCACAACCTGCGTACCGCGCGCTGGCATGGTGAAAATACGCCGTATCCGTGGGCGACATCATTCAACGAATTTGTGAAAGAGAATCTTCGCTGGCAAGGGCCGACAGAGGATCACCCGCTGGTGAACTATCTCGATCACGAAGGCGGGGCGCTGTCTAACCCGACGGCGGATCACTATCTGCCGTTACTGTATGTGTTAGGCGCATGGGACGGCAAAGAGCCGATTACACTGCCGACCGATGGCATCGAAATGGGCAGTTTGAGCATGTTGTCGGTACAGATAGGTTAAAATCTGGTGACGCCGACGCGTAGGCCCGGCGGAAAGGTGCCGCCGCCGGGCAAAAAATTACTCGACAAAGATATGCGGATAGAAACGTGACAGATCCTGGGTGATCAACGCCCGGTCTTCACGGATGCCGATCCCGGCGGGTTGATCGTTGATCAACCAGCTGCCGATCAGCGTATAGCTGTCGCCAAACTTCGGCAGTTCATAGAACTGCTGGACGATCATCCCTTCTTCACCGTAAGGCCCTTCCACCGCTTCCAGCACCTTGCCATTTTCAACGATCGACACATTGGCGCCTTCACGAGAGAAAATCGGCTTGATGACGTACTTATCCATTGGCGGATAGTTATCTTCGGCGAAATAAGCAGGCAGCAAATTCGGGTGATCCGGGAACATTTCCCACAGCATCGGCAGCAAGGCTTTGTTAGAGATAATGCTTTTCCACGCCGGTTCCAGCCAGCGTACGCCAGCATCTTCCAGCTTGGTGGAGAAAATCTCGCGCAGCATGTATTCCCACGGATACAGCTTGAACAGGTTGCCGATAACCTGATCCTGCAGATCGGTAAACTGTCCTTTTTCGCCAAGCCCGATATCTTCGATATACAAGAACTCGCTCGCCACACCCGCTTCATTGGCGCAGTCTTGCAGATACTGTACCGTGCCACGGTCTTCGGTTGTGTCGCGACAGCAGGCGAAATGCAGCAGGCCAAAACCGTGCTGTTCGCGCAGTTCAGCGAAGCGTTCAATCAGCTTTTCTTGCAGGCTGTTGAACTGATCGCTGCCTGCGGGCAGGTTGCCCGCGTTCTGCTGATCTTCGAGCCAGATCCACTGGAAAAACGCCGCTTCGTACAGTGAGGTTGGCGTATCGGCATTATTTTCCAGCAGCTTAGGGTCGCCTTTACCGTCCCACGCCAGATCGAGGCGCGAATAGAGCGAAGGCTGCTGAGTTTGCCATGACTGGCGCACGAAGCTCCAGGTGTGTTTTGGAATGCGGAATTTGGTCAACAGCTCATCGCTGGCGACCACGCGTTCAACCACCTTCAGGCACATCTGGTGCAGCTCAGCCGTCACCTCTTCCAGCTTTTCGACCTGGTCGAGGGTCAGTTTGTAATAGGCATCTTCACACCAGTACGGTTCGCCATACAGGGTGTGAAAATTGAAGCCATATTCAGTGGCTTTTTCGCGCCAGTCCGGGCGCTCAACGATACTGACTCTTTCCATGATAATCAGCCGCCCATAGAACGGGTTGACGTGCCAGCGGCACTGCGCTGCATGGTGGATTGTTTCGCGACCGATTCACCAAAGCCGCCGCGAGTCACGGTGCTGGTGGTGGCCGGTTTCGGTGCCATCGCGGTTTTCGGTACGGTGGTTGTACGGCCCGATTGGGCGGCGCCGTAACCTTTGCCGCTGGCGTCGGTGTATTGACCATACGCCGGGCTAGCTGGGTTTTTCGAGCTGAACAGCGGCTGCTGCTGGAAGCCCCCGCTCATCATACGGCCCATCATGTAGCCTGCCATCAACGGCATCCAGAAGCTGCCGCTGCTTTGCGCCTGCGCCTGGTTTTCCGGGGCCATGCCTGCCTGAGCAGGTGCCTGCTGGCACTGGCCTTCACCGAATTCGGCCACGCAGTCTTCACGGCTGGCGTATTTCGGCGCGGTGCGCTCGGCTTCTTTCAGAGCGTTGTTGTAGGAGGCGGTACATTCGGCGCTTTTGCCTGGGTTCGCACTCGAACAGTCGTCGGCGTTTTGATACATCGACACCGTTTCGTCAGATTTTTCACAGCCGGAAAGCATAAATACGGCGGTGATCGCCAGCGCGACAGGCGTCAGATGGCGTGCGCCCCAGTTCTTGCGGAACGAAGCGTGATTAATTGTTTTTGTCCGTTTCATTATCTTTCATCCTGGACCCAGTGGTAGCGCTCAGGATAGTGGATGAGTGGTTGAAATTGAAGCGATGAGAGGCTTGTGAAGGGGATCTTTACGTTGCCTTACGTTAATTTGGCGGGGAAGAACGGGAAAGTGATTTAACCCCGGCGGAACGGTGCCGCCGGGGTTGCCCGAATCAGTTTTTGAACGGGTTGGAGCCGGTGCTGTTGGAGGTGGTACGCTGGCTGGCAGGCTGAGCCGCTGGAGCGGTGCTTGCGCTGTTACCGTTGTAGCCATCTGCGTTCGCATCCTGCTGGGCGTTCTCAGGGGCAACGGCTTCCGGAGAAGTGGAAACCCCTTTGCCGAGAGTGCCGTTCAGCGCCAGCAGATCGTTCTCGTTAAGCGTACCCAACGCTGATTTCACATTCAGCTGGTTAATCAGGTAGTTATAACGTGCGTTGGAGAGCTGCTGTTTGGCGTTATACAGCGTAGTGGTCGCATCCAACACATCAACGATGGTACGGGTACCGACCTGGTAGCCAGCTTCCATTGCGTCTAAAGAGCTCTGTGCAGAAACAACGGCCTGTTTGTAGGCGTTGATGCTGCTGATGGACGCATTGATGTTGTTAAAGGAAGAACGCACGGTCTGAACCACGTTGCGGTGCGCGCTTTCCAGCTGCTCGCTGGCGCCGACGAAGTTGTACTGCGCCTGTTTCACCTGCGAGGTCACTGAGCCACCGCTGTACAGCGGCAGATTGAAGTTCAGGCCAATCTGATTCTGACCGATATTACGATCGGTATACTGGCTACTGGTAGCGTTGCTGCCGTCATACTTCGTGTCAGACACGCCGGTAGACGCGGTCAGGCCCACGGTTGGCATGTGACCGGTTTGTGCATAACGGATTTGTTCACGCGCCAGGTCCTGGCTCAGACGTGCCTGTAACAGCGCCAGGTTGCGGCTTTCTGCTTCTTTCAGCAGCGCATTAACCGGCTGCGGCTTGTCCATTTTCAGACTGCTAACGTTCAGTGAAGCCAGTTCCGGATAGTAGTTACCGGTGACCTGACGCAGCTGTTCAACCGCGTTGTCGAGGTTGTTGCGGGCGGTCACTTCGTTCGCCAGCACGGTGTCGTACTGTGAACGGGCGTTTTGCACGTCAGTAATCGCCACCAGGCCCACATTGAAGCGCTGGGTGGTCTGATCTAACTGACGGTAAACCGCTTGTTTATTCGCTTCGGTGAAGGAGAGCGAGTCAATCGCGCTCAGAACATTAAAGTACGCCGTCGCGGTGTTCAGGATAAGCGTTTGCTGGTCAGTCTGATAAGTGACGTCCTGGATACCGGCGGTTTTTTCTTGCAGCGTCAGCGCGCGCCATTTTGACATATCAAAAATGGTCTGCGTTAAGGTTAACGCGGCGCTGGTCTCGTTAGAGTTGATACCGTTGTTATCACGGAAGCCGTTGTTGTAGGTATAATCTGCACCTAAACCGAGCTGTGGCAGTAATGGGCTGCGTGCTTCGTTAATTTTTTCGAATGCAGCATCACGATCGGCCGCGGACTTACGCAGGTCCGGGTTGCTCAAACGTGCCTGCTGATAAACCTGCAACAGGTTTTCCGCATGGCTTACTACGCTGAAGCCCGTCAGGCTCAAGCCGATAAGGATGGGGAGCAATTTCTTCATTTGCATTCCTTGTTGTGAAGCATTTAGCGCTGATCTAATTCAGAAAGATTCGTCGATTGTACCAGAGTCCGGACGCGTAAAAAGTTGGCGTATCGTGCCATCTGGCGTTAATTTGCACCAATCTACCACAGCGTAAGTAAAACAGTAGTCTCAGAGACCTGAAATCACTGTTTTCATCACCACGTAACACATCAGGACATCGACGATGACCCAAAAAAATCAATCTATCGTAACTTACGGCAAAAACGATGTAGAAATTATTGCACGGGAAACGCTTTACAGCGGTTTTTTTTCGATAGATCTGTACCGATTTCGTCACCGTTTATTCAACGGGGAAATGAGTGGAGAAGTCCGTCGTGAAATTTTTGAGCGCGGGCATGCAGCAGTCTTGCTACCCTTTGACCCAGTGCGTGATGAAGTGGTGCTGGTCGAACAGATTCGAATCGCCGCTTATGACGCAAGCGAAAGCCCGTGGCTGATGGAAATGGTCGCCGGGATGATAGAAGAAGGGGAAAGCCCGGAAGATGTCGCCCGTCGTGAAGCGGTGGAAGAAGCCGGTCTTGACGTTAGGCGCGTCAAACATATGCTGAGCTACCTGGCAAGCCCGGGCGGTACCAGCGAGCGTTTAACCATTCTGGTGGGCGAAGTGGACGCCTCGACCGCGCAAGGTATTCACGGTCTGGCGGATGAAAACGAAGACATTCGGGTTCATGTGGTAAGCAGGGAACAGGCATACCAGTGGGTAGAAGAGGGAAAAATCGATAACGCAGCCTCTGTCATCGCCCTGCAATGGCTGCAATTGCATTATCAGGCATTACGAAACGAGTGGACAAAATGAAGCGCTATACACCTGACTTCCCTGAAATGATGCGTCTGTGCGAAACCAATTTCGCGCAGCTGCGCCGACTGCTGCCAAAAACGGACGCACCCGGCGAAACGGTGAGCTATCAGGTGGCCAATGCGCAATACCGGTTAACGATAAGCGAATCAACCCGCTACACTACTCTGGTGGAAATTGAGCAGACCGTTCCGGCGGTGAGCTACTGGAGCCTGCCGTCAATGTCGGTGCGCCTTTACCATGATGCGATGGTAGCCGAAGTGTGTTCGACTCAGCAGATTTTCCGCTTCAAAGCACGGTATGATTATCCGAATAAAAAGTTGCATCAACGCGACGAAAAGCATCAAATTAACCAGTTTTTGGCCGATTGGCTAAGGTACTGTTTAGCACATGGAGCGATGGCGATTCCGGTTTACTAGCGTCGTGAAACCTAAGGACACCATTTGGAAAGCCTGTTAAATCTCTCTCTGGCTGGTGGGGCCAGGGTTAGAATCTTACAAATTACTGATACTCACCTGTTTGCTGAAAAACATGAGACGTTGTTAGGGGTGAACACCTGGGACAGCTACCAGGCCGTTCTGGCGGCCATCCGCGCCTCGCAGCGTGAGTGCGACCTTGTGGTCGCCACAGGGGATTTAGCACAGGATCATTCGTCTGCGGCCTATCAGCACTTTGCTGAAGGCATCGCGGGATTCGCCGCGCCCTGCGTCTGGTTACCCGGTAACCATGATTTCCAACCCGCCATGTACAGTGCCCTGCAAGACGCCGGCATTTCTCCCGCAAAACGTGTTTATGCGGGCGATCACTGGCAAATTCTGATGCTCGACAGCCAGGTATTCGGTGTTCCGCACGGTGAACTGAGCGATTTTCAGCTCGACTGGCTGGAGCAGCGCCTGACCGAATCCCCTGAGCGCAACACGTTATTGCTGTTGCATCATCATCCACATCCGTCGGGATGCAGCTGGCTGGATCAGCACAGTCTGCGAAACGCCGGGGCGCTCGATCGCGTTTTAATGCGTTTTCCACGGGTAAAAAATTTGCTCTGTGGCCATATCCACCAGGAAATGGACATCGAGTGGAACGGTCGCCGAATGATGGCCACGCCGTCTACCTGTGTGCAGTTCAAACCCCACAGTGCGAACTTTACACTTGATACCATTGCCCCAGGCTGGCGTTGGCTGGAACTGCATGCCGATGGCACGTTGACCACCGAGGTTTGTCGCCTGGATGGCGCGCAGTTCCGCCCGGACACTGCTTCAGAAGGATACTGATGTCTACGCTTCTCTATCTCCACGGGTTTAACAGCTCGCCGCGCTCGGCAAAAGCGACGACCATGAAGTCATGGCTTGCCGAGCACCATCCGGATATCGACATGGTGGTGCCACAGCTGCCTGCATTTCCGGCTGAGGCGGCTGAACTGCTGGAGAAACTGGTCCTGCAACACGGCGGGGAACCGCTCGGGATTGTGGGCTCGTCGCTGGGCGGTTACTACGCCACCTGGCTGTCACAATGCTTCATGCTGCCCGCTGTGGTTGTGAACCCGGCGGTGCGTCCGTTTGAGTTGCTCACGGGCTATCTGGGTCACAATGAGAATCCCTACACCGGGGAGCAATATGTGCTAGAGTCACGCCATATTTACGATCTGAAAGTGATGCAAATTGACCCGCTCGAAGCGCCGGATCTGCTCTGGCTGCTGCAACAGACGGGCGACGAAGTGCTTGATTATCGCCAGGCTGTGGACTACTACGCCTCCTGTCGTCAAACGGTCGAGGAGGGCGGCAATCATGCATTTACCGGCTTTGAAGATCATTTCACACAGATTATCGATTTTCTGGGGCTGCGTTAATCAGCCCTCAACACGCGTGAAAAAACCATGACCCAATCTTACAACGCTGATGCCATTGAGGTACTCACCGGGCTTGAGCCGGTTCGCCGCCGCCCGGGTATGTACACCGACACCACTCGTCCTAACCATTTAGGTCAGGAAGTTATTGATAACAGTGTGGATGAGGCACTGGCGGGCCACGCCAAGCGCGTGGAAGTTATCTTACATGCCGATCAGTCGTTAGAAGTTATCGACGACGGTCGCGGCATGCCGGTCGATATCCACCCGGAAGAGGGGGTTCCCGCCGTGGAACTGATCCTCTGCCGTCTGCATGCGGGCGGTAAATTTTCCAATAAAAACTACCAGTTCTCCGGCGGCCTGCACGGCGTGGGGATTTCGGTGGTCAACGCCCTGTCAAAACGCGTGGAAGTGAACGTCCGTCGTGACGGTCAGATTTACACCATCGCCTTTGAGAACGGCGATAAAGTGGAAGACCTGCACGTCACTGGCACCGTCGGGAAACGCAACACCGGCACCAGCGTCCACTTCTGGCCGGATGAAAGCTTCTTCGACAGCCCACGTTTCTCTGTTTCCCGCCTGATGCATTTGCTGAAAGCGAAAGCGGTGCTGTGCCCTGGCGTGGAAATCGTCTTTAAAGACAAAGTGAACAACAGCGAGCAGACCTGGTGCTACGCCGACGGTTTGAACGACTACCTGTGCGAAGCGGTGAATGGCCTGCCGCTGCTGCCAGAAAAACCGTTCGTCGGCAGCTTTGCCAGCGACACCGAAGCGGTTGACTGGGCGCTGCTGTGGCTGCCGGAAGGCGGGGAACTGCTGACCGAAAGCTACGTCAACCTGATCCCGACCATGCAGGGCGGGACGCACGTCAACGGCCTGCGTCAGGGTCTGTTGGATGCGATGCGTGAGTTCTGCGAATACCGCAACATCCTGCCGCGCGGCGTGAAGCTGTCGGCGGAAGATATCTGGGATCGCTGCGCCTACGTGCTGTCGGTGAAAATGCAGGATCCGCAGTTCGCCGGACAGACCAAAGAGCGTCTCTCGTCGCGCCAGTGTGCGGCCTTCGTCTCCGGCGTGGTGAAAGATGCGTTTAGCCTGTGGCTGAACCAGAACGTTCAGGCGGCAGAAATGCTGGCTGAAATGGCGATTTCCAGCGCCCAGCGCCGTCTACGTGCCGCCAAAAAAGTGGTGCGTAAGAAACTGACCAGCGGCCCTGCGCTGCCGGGTAAACTGGCCGACTGCACCGCCCAGGATTTAAACCGCACCGAGCTGTTCCTCGTGGAAGGTGACTCGGCGGGCGGGTCTGCCAAACAGGCGCGCGACCGTGAATATCAGGCGATCATGCCGCTGAAAGGTAAGATCCTCAACACCTGGGAAGTGTCCTCCGATGAAGTGCTGGCCTCACAGGAAGTGCACGACATCTCCGTCGCGATCGGCATCGATCCGGACAGTGACGATCTGAGCCAGCTGCGCTACGGTAAGATCTGTATTCTCGCGGATGCGGACTCCGATGGGCTGCACATTGCCACGCTGCTGTGTGCGCTGTTCGTGAAACATTTCCGCCACGTGGTGAAAGCCGGACACGTGTACGTCGCGATGCCGCCGCTGTACCGCATCGATTTGGGTAAAGAAGTCTATTACGCCCTCGACGAGCAGGAAAAAGAAGGCGTGTTGGATCAGCTCAAGCGTAAGAAAGGCAAGCCGAACGTCCAGCGCTTTAAAGGTCTGGGTGAAATGAACCCATTGCAGCTGCGTGAAACCACGCTCGATCCGAACACCCGCCGTCTGGTGCAGCTGTTCATCGACGACGATGCAGATAAGCAGACCGACGCGATGATGGACATGCTGCTTGCCAAGAAACGTTCCGAAGACCGCCGTAACTGGCTGCAGGAAAAAGGCGACATGGCGGATCTCGACGTCTGAGCCCGCTGCGTACGATAAAAAACCGGCGAATGCGCCGGTTTTTTTATGCCTGGGGAACGGGCGTTCTGTACAGGCTCGGTAAGCGTTAGCGCTACCGGTCACGCCCGCTACCCATAATTGGCTAGCCGATAATCGCTATCCCAAGCCTGTCCATTATCAATGACACTTGGTAGCTATCCAATTTGACGCCTTGTAAATCAACACTCCGCACATCTAAATCACCCAATTCTGAGTTGGTCAGATCGCAATGCGTAACGTTGGCAGCACGCCAATCGAACGAGGAAAACTCACCACCTGAAAGGTCTGAGCCGCTAAACGTCGCACCCAGGATCTGGGTTCCAATCCAACGGTTTTCCCACAGTTCACACTTCTCAAGTACCGCCTTCGAAAAATTGGCATAGCTAAGGTTGGTGTTAGTGATATAGGCACTGCAAAACCAGGTGCGCGTCGTAATCATATTCATAAAGCTGGTGCCGCGAAAATCTGAGCCTTGCGCACGACAGCTACGAATTTCGATACCCAGTGCACTGGCATTTCTGAAGTCCGCCATCGACAAATCACAATCTTTGAAAATCGCATCCTTCAGGATAGCGCGGCTGAAATTACACCCTTTTTGACTTTCGCGGTCATAAAACTGACAGCCGATAAACTCAGTACCGGTAAGGTCTGCGCCGGAGAAATCACAGTTATGAAACGTGCTGTTTTCTACTTTCAGCCCAGTGAAGCGGTTTCTTTCAATTTTTTCGGCAGTCAGCGCGAGTGTCATAGGAATAGACCTGTTTTTTTATACAGTGAATAAGGTCATGGTAAACGAATTTAACGTCATGGGCTACCCCGGCTAACCGGGGGCCTCTTGATTACCGCCATTGCCCGGCGGCACTGCGTTTGCACGGGCCTACGGGGCTGCGCTTAGGTTGACCCGGTAAGCGTGAGCGCCACCGGGCGTTTGGTTTTAGTGCGCGACTTTATAAACTAATTCACATGGGGATTAGCATATTATCCACGAACATCAACGCCACCCTACACAATAATTCCTACAACGATTTTTTGTTTCAGTCAGGAATTCATTATGCCGCTCTGTGCATTCAGGCTAAGAATATCAGTGTCACCATTCATAACAAATGGATATTGCTTAGGGTCGTGTATAATTATAAATATCACTACTTCGGATGATTATATGACTATCTACAGTCCAGCTTAAGTGAAATTTTATATTTACCAACCTTAGCCAGAGGCCTATGATCCGTTTTTCAATATAATGGTTAAGGGATTATAAAATGGCTATTCCAGGTAATCTGTGGCTTCACGACGATGGCGGTGCGCTTATCAAGGGGGGTTGCGACGTTAAGAACCGTGAATCCAGTATCGAATTCAAAGGCTTTCATCATAATCTTTCTACACCTACCGATAATTTCACAGGGAAACCCACGGGTAAGCGTGTTCACTCACCTATGATGATTGTGAAGGAGTTTGACTATTCCAGCCCGTATCTCTACAAAGCAGTTGCCACGGGTCAAGCTCTGGAAAAAGCTGAACTGAAGTTCTACAAGATTAATGATGCAGGTCAGGAAGTTGAATATTTCAACATCCTGTTAGAAAACGTTCGGATTGTCTCTGTCTCCCCCGCAATGGCTTCGCCAGAAGACACTAATAACAATCACCTTGAAACCATCGAATTGCGTTATGAGAAAATCACCTGGAAGCATAACGACGGTAATATAATTTTCTCTGACGCATGGAACGACCGCCTAACAGCTTAACTATTGAGGTCTTTGGTACATGGATACGACAGAAGAGATTAACGGAACGTACTTTTACAGCGGACATCCGAACGTTTCAATAGCTGAATTAGTGAGCATCATATTTCTTGAAGAGTTCTGTACCGAGTTAGGGATAGATTCTGTTGCAGGTGCTGCTATCTTATCCGGCCAGCCTTGGTTAGGTACGCGAGGTAAACCCAAAGGGGCAACCCTGGGAACAAGCGTTGTCTCAAAGTATGCAAGAATTATCATGAGAGATGCACGTATGCCTTTCGGGATTCAGATTCCGACACCCGTTGGTATCCGGATGCAAAAATCGAATAAACTTGCGGCTATAATAGCGCGATGGGTTCCTTGGCTAGGATGGGCCTCACTGGTAATGTCTCTTTATAGGGTTTCTACTCGCACACAAGAGAAATACAACCTGATAGTGCGCCCTAAAGATCGTATTCAGTGGACAGCTTTCTAATGACCATCACTGACGAGGTTTTAGCGCTATTCAGAGAAGAGATCCCGGGCTATTTAGACAGCCAATGGAAAGAGCTTCCCCTGAATCTTGACTCAGATTTGTTCGATTGCCCACGCGATGATTTAGACGATGCAATAAGAAAATATAAAGAGAAGTTCAGCGTTAATCTTGACGGTTTGGATTGGTCTTCTTATTTTCCGTGGGAGTATACTCCTCTTTTTCAAAGGTGGTTTAAGCGCAAACGTGAAGAGGTTGAGTCGACACGTATACCGCTCACTGTAAGGATGTTTGCAGAGTCAGCGGAAGCGGGAAGATGGTTGTATCGTTGATTAAAAGGGGAGATAACCCCCCTCATGAAATACATTAAACGCATCGTCTTTTGCCCGGCGGCACTGCGTTTGCACGTGTGCTTAGGTTGACCCGGTAAGCGTGAGCGCCACCGGGCGTTTGGTTTTAGTGCGCGACTTTCCCCGTTTCCCAACGCGGCGCTTTCATATCTGCCGCGAACATCCACACCAGTTCACACAATAATCCTCGCAATGATTTTTCCGTTTCAGGTGGCAACGTTTGCTGGCATAGCACCTGGGTTAATGTCTGGCAGTAATCGCACAGCGCATCGTGATCCGGCTCAAAAAAGGATTGTGGTTCAGGCAATTCATCGACGGTCAGACGCGCGATCAGATGTGGCGGAATCGGGTCGTTAAGCGTCGGGGCCAGCAATGCCAGACAGGCACCGAGTAGGCCTAATAGCGCCAGCTTATAAACGTCGTCGTCGCATTCAATCAGGGTTACAGCAAAGCGATCGCAGAAGTCAGCCAGATCAAGAAAGTCTGTCGCGGCGCTAAAGGGAATAGAGAGTAAATCGCAGTCGGAATTGAGGATGGTCATAGATTGAGCTCCACCAGGTGATGTCTTCAAAGGCACAGACGCGTCTTTGTGTCGTCAGTAAGGTTGTTCAGGAGACCAATCCCGGCACCCGTTTTTTACAGGTACAGAAGGAGAATACTGCGATAGCCAGAAGCCGACAAGGGGTATTACTGGAACCAAGGTCTCACTATGAGATGTAATTGCTTTCGGCTGGTTACATCATTTAAATCAATTGGTTGTGTAGCTTTATCCGCCCGATGTCTTGCCTGTGATGACAGTCGAGCTTCAGGATGAATGGTCGCAGGATGAGGGGGAATGCTTGCGCGTCGAGTTTTAGTCCGTTTTGAGTGAAATAGAAGCATTCGCACCCTGATAATTACACTTTGAGCAGAAGGTGAGATCAAAGAGGCGCGGGAGGCGTACGTAAGCAGTAGGTGACAATAGCTCCCTTTACAGGAGGGATTGTCAAAAGCCACCTTCTTAGAAGGTGGTCTTGTTCTTATAGAAAAATAGCTATCAGTGGAAAGCTGACATGAGCTCTTTGTTTTCCTCGATAACAGCCTCTACAGCTTGCTCCAACAGCGTACCGCTTGTGATCAGCGGGTTGAGCACCAGCGCACGCCAGGCAGTGTGACGGTTTCCGGTGATGGCCGCTTCGATGGTGAGCTGTTCGAAGTTTTTCATTAACTGCAGCAGACGTAATGTGTCTTCTGGGAAAGCAGCCACATTCAGCGGCAGCGGCCCTGAGCGCGTGATAACAGAACTGACTTCCACCGCACAGTCATCCGGAAGACCGTTGATTGCACCGTTATTGCGGGTATTAACGTGCATGATGATGCGTTTGTCATTGTGGATTGCGCTCATCAACTCGCAGGCCGCTTCGGAGTAGTACTGCCCTCCTCGCCCTTCCAGCGCTTTCGGTTTTTCCGCCAGTTCCGGATTTTTGTAGATCTCAAACAGTTCATGCTCCAGCGCTTTAACGACTTCACCGCGGGTCCCCTCGCCGTTGGCCTCCCCGACCTCTTGCTTCAAGATATCGTCTTTCATGTAGTAGTAACGAAGGTAGGCGCAAGGGATCATTCTCAGCCCTTTCAGTACATGAGCAGGCCAGGTAAACGGCGGAATATTGCGGGGAACTAGCGGATCATTACCAGCAATGATCTCATCGATTACGTCGTCGAGCTTGTCCTTACCGTTTTGCAGGATCTGACGGGCAAAAATAAAGTGATTGAGTCCTGCCACCTGCATGATGAAATCGTTTGAGCCACCCAGCAGTTTTGTCACGCCCTTCTGCATGATCACCGGCACGTTGCACAGCCCGACCGCTTTAATTTTGGTGTGGCGCAGAATGGCCTCTGTCACCATTCCCGACGGATTAGTGAAGTTCAGCAACCATGCGTCTGGGCATACTGTTTCCATTTCACGGGCAATCTCCAGCGCAATCGGAATGGTTCTGCAGGCATTCGCAAAGCCGCCAAGACCGTTGGTCTCCTGGCCAATCATGCCAAATTTCAGCGCTATTCGTTCATCGCTAATCCTGGCATCCAGGCAGCCTGCACGGAACTGCGAGCAGACAT
>Ga0160437_1000735_pt1 | contig 16038 bp, 13 predicted proteins | sample HID1975I_E0MG_FD_108227 | JGI IMG/M metagenome (GOLD analysis project Ga0160437, IMG submission 108227) | Enriched soil microbial communities from UW Madison campus, WI, USA - HID1975I_E0 MG | ecosystem: Environmental > Terrestrial > Soil > Unclassified | place: USA: Madison, Wisconsin... | reverse complement strand
CGGTGGCCACCAGGTTGTAAAACGGACGCTTCTTGGACCCACCGCGGGCCAGGCGAATCACCACCATAGGTAATCCCTTGAATTAGTTGTGAAAAACGGGAAATTCTAGCACTTAAACAAGCCGGCTGGCAAATGCAGGTGCTGAATCAGTTGGGGCGGCGCAATTTGTATCGTAAAACACCGCATCCGGGTATTCTACAAAACGGGCCGAAGCCCGCCGCAGACCGAAGTGTAGCCGCCTGGCCGCGCTTGCGCCTGCATTTCCTGCGATACCCCCTTAGTGCGTTTGAAGAAATAGCCCGGTTGGAGAGATCGGATTTATGTCGTCCTACGCCAGACCCCACGCTTGCCTGCCTTGCGCTGCGCCTCTTCGGCACGGCGTCTCCCCTGTTTTCCCGCCTTTACCCTGACGACGGATTCCATTCCTCCGGCATCGCTACGCCTGTTCGTTCGTGTTTTTTCCCCAACACTTCCTCTCTTGGAGGGCGCCACACCATGAAGAACCCGACATCCGTCTTCAAACCCGTCGCACGCCTGGCCTTGACGGGCCTATTGCTGGGCACGCTGGCGATGCCCATCGCGGCATCCGCCCGCATCATCGGCGCGGCCATGACTACCGCTACAGGCAAGGTCACCGCCGTGGACCCGGCCACGCGCGCCATCACTTTGCAAGGGGACAACGGCAATACGGTCGAAGTCGTGGCCGGTCCCGACGTCCGCAATTTTCAGCAGATCAAGCCGGGCGACATGCTGACCTTGGATTACTACGAGTCCGTGGGGGTCGATGTGCGTCCCGCCGGCTCGGGCGCCCCGGAAGTCAAGACTGAGACCGCGGCGACGCGCAGCGCACCGGGCGCCAAGCCAGGCGGCGCAGTGGGCCGCCAAACCACGATTACCGCCGAGATCTGGCACATCAACAAGAGTGCCAACCTTGTCACGTTGAAGGGCCCACAGGGCGGCAAGCGCACGATCCAGGTCAAGGACCCGGCCTTGCAGGCGCGCCTGCAGCAACTCAAGGAAGGCGATCTGGTGGATTTCACGATTACCCAGGCAGTGGCCGCGGCCATTCACAAGTAAGCACACCGCCAGGACAAAAAAAGGCCCGCTTGATATCAAGCGGGCCTTTTTGTGGATGCGGGTGTTGCGCCGAGCCGCCAGCCTTGAATGCCGCGGCCGGCTGCGCGCTAGCGCCGGCGCAGGTAGTGCACGCCGCGGCCTTCGGCCTCTTCCTGCGCCACCAGCACATTCCCGGTTTGACGGGCAAAAGCCTGAAAGTCGCGGATCGCATTGCGATCGGTGGTGACCACGCGCAAGACTTCGCCGCTTGCCATCTGGGCCAACGCCTTCTTCGCGCGCAAGATCGGGAGCGGGCAGGTCAAGCCGCTGGCATCGATCTCGTGCTCAAAAGCCGGCGCTTGCGCGCCGACTTCGACACCGGTTTCCGCGCTGCTCATCAGAGACGCTCGTCGACCCACTTCTGCACGCCGGCAATGGCCGCCGGCAAGGCAGCGAGGTCCGTGCCGCCGCCCATGGCCATGTCCGGACGGCCGCCGCCCTTGCCGCCCACCTGGCTGGCCACGAAGCCCACCAGGTCGCCCGCCTTGATGCGGTCGGTCAGGTCGGCGGTGACGCCGCCCACCACGCTGATCTTGCCATCGGCCGAGCCGGTGGCCAGCAGCACGACGGCCGGCTTCAAACGGTCTTTCAGGTTGTCGACCATACCGCGCAGCGCCTTGGGATCCACGTCGCCGATGCTTGCGGCCAGGACCTTGATGCCCTTCACGTCGACAGCGGCACTGGTGGCCAGGTCGTTGCCCGCGCTGGCGGCCAGCTTGTTGCGGGACTGTTCCAGCTCTTTCTCAAGCGCCTTGATCTGGTCCTGCGCCTGCGCGATACGCGCCGGCACATCGGCCGGCGTGCTGCGCAGCATGCCGGCGATTTGGGTCAGCAAGGCGTTCTGGTTCTGCACCCAGGCCAGCGCGTTGTCGCCGGTGATGGCTTCAATACGGCGCACACCCGCGGCAACGCCGCCTTCAGACACGATCTTGAACAAGCCGATGTCACCCGTGCGGCTCACGTGCGTGCCGCCGCAAAGTTCGCGCGAAAAGCCGATGTCCAGCACCCGCACCGTATCGCCGTACTTCTCGCCAAACAGCGCCATGGCGCCGCCCTTGACGGCGTCGTCATAGGCCATGACCTGGGCCACGGTAGGCTGATTGGCCAGCACCTCGGCGTTGACGATCGCCTCGACACGCGCGATCTGCTCGGCGGTCAGCGGTGAATCCTGAGCGAAGTCGAAGCGGGTCTTGTCGGCATCGACCAGCGAGCCGCGCTGCTGCACGTGCGCGCCCAACACTTGGCGCAAGGCCTTGTGCATCAGGTGGGTAGCCGAGTGGTTGCGGACCGTACGCGCGCGGCGCACCGCATCCACACGCGCCAGCAGCGTGGTACCAACCGACAGCGAACCCGATTCGAGCACGCCATGGTGGCCGAAAACGCCGCCCTGGATTTTGAGGGTGTCAGCCACGGCGAAGCGCACGCCATCCGCTTCCAGCAGGCCGGTGTCGCCGACCTGACCGCCCGACTCCGCGTAGAACGGGGTGGCATCCAGCACAACGACTGCGCTTTGGCCGGCTTTCACTTCCTGAACCTGCGTGCCGTCCACGTACAGGGCCGTGACCTTGACGTTGTCGAGCTCCAGCTTTTCGTAGCCTTCGAAGCGCGTATCGGCGCCTTCGTAGCTCAAGCCTTCGGCCATCTTGAACTTGCCGGCGGCGCGGGCTTGATCACGTTGCCGCTCCATCGACACCTCGAAACCCGCCATATCGACTTCCACTTCGCGTTCGCGGCAGATGTCGGCGGTCAGATCGACCGGGAAACCGTAGGTGTCATACAGGGTGAAGAGAGTCGTGCCGTCCAGCACGCCGCCCTTGGGCACATTGGCCAAGGCCGTGTCCAGGATGCGCATGCCGTGTTCAAGCGTTTCACCGAAACGCTCTTCTTCCTGCTTGAGCACCTGGCCGACACGGTCGGCCATGGACGCCAATTCCGGATAGGCTTCGCCCATTTCAGCGACCAGATCCGGCACCAGGCGGTGGAAGAACGGCTTGGTCTGGCCCAGCTTGTAGCCATGGCGCAGCGCACGGCGCACGATACGGCGCAGCACGTAGCCCCGGCCTTCGTTGCTGGGAATGACGCCGTCGACAATCAGGAACGAGCAGGCGCGGATGTGGTCCGCGATGACCTTGAGCGAATTGTTTTCCAGGTCCTTGACGCCCGTTTCGCGAGCGGCGGCATGGATCAGCTTCTGGAACAGATCGATTTCATAGTTGGAATGCACGCCTTGCAGCACAGCGGCAATGCGTTCCAGACCCATGCCGGTATCGACACAGGGGCGCGGCAGACGCGGCATGTTGCCTTCGGCGTCGCGCTCGAACTGCATGAAGACCAGGTTCCAGATCTCGATGAAGCGGTCGCCGTCTTCTTCGGGCGATCCGGGCGGGCCGCCCCAGATCTCAGGACCGTGATCGAAGAAGATTTCCGAGCACGGGCCGCAGGGGCCGGTGTCGGCCATCTGCCAGAAGTTGTCGGACGCGTAGCGCGCGCCTTTGTTGTCGCCGATGCGGATGATGCGCTCGGTGGGCACGCCCACTTCCTTGGCCCAGATATCGTAGGCTTCGTCGTCTTCCTGGTACACGGTGACCCAGAGCTTCTCGGCCGGCAGCTTGTAGACCTGCGTCAGCAGTTCCCAGGCGTACTGAATGGCGTCGCGCTTGAAGTAGTCGCCGAAGCTGAAGTTACCCAGCATTTCGAAAAACGTATGGTGGCGGGCGGTGTAGCCCACGTTCTCCAGGTCGTTGTGCTTGCCGCCCGCGCGCACGCTGCGCTGCGACGACGTGGCGCGCGTGTACGACCGCGATTCCTTGCCCGTGAACACGTCCTTGAACTGGACCATGCCCGAATTGGTGAAAAGCAGGGTCGGATCGTTGCCGGGAACGAGCGAGGACGACGGAACAATGGTGTGTCCCTTCGACTTGAAGAATTGCAGAAACTGGCGGCGAATCTCGGAGGATTTCATCGTGGATGACGCAGATTTAGGCGAATCTTTGATTATAGAGGGTTAGCGCGAAAGCGCGGAAAAGGTCCCTGATGGCGCTTTACCGGACGCAAACGTACCCCGTGGTCCACCCCTCGGTTTCGGACCATTTCCCGCCCGCGGAAACAATCACACCCGCGAAGCCCGGCGGGCAAGAGCACTGTCCGGTAACGGGGTTTGCGGTGGAAACGCCGGTGTAGTGCCTGCACCCCAGCGGATGGTTGACGCTGTAGGCGCCGCCAAAGCTGCTGCTGGCGCGTTGCCAGATGCCAAATTGGCAGCTCAGCAGTTCGCCATCGTGCGTAGACGCAATCGTGCCGGTCGCCACGTGGCAAGGCTCGCGTGCCACGGCGCGCGCGCCCACGGAAAGGTACGCCCCCGCGCTGATGGACGAGGCGACCGTCAGCGCTCCGCCCAGCATGGGGTCGCGCGCGTCACCGATTTTGACGTAGGCGCTCAGGTCCGGCATGGCCGGCGGGCGGTCCGCCTCGGCTTGTGCCCCCACCCCAGCCCAAAGCGCCACGGTGCCCGCCGACAACGCGGGCGCGTCCGCCCCCCAGGGATTCGGAAAGCTGAAGGCGGCGCCTCGAACACGGCCCGGCGCTTCTGGCCACACCGCTCCGCCATACCCCTGGGCGGCATCAATGACGGCGGCAATGCTGACCAGGTCGGGAGCACGCGTTCCGACTTTCAGCACGGGGGCGGCACTGTAGACCAATGCGTCGATCCGGCATCGTTCGCCCGGACAAGCCTCGCTTTTGGCAATGTTGATTCGTGCGGCGAATCCCATGGCCGCGCGCTCCGGAAAATCGGCAGGCAGATGTGCCGATGCGCGCAATTCGGCAACCGTGGGCGCATAGGGGTCTGCAAACAGCGGCACGCCCGCTTCGCCCTGCAGAGATTCCCCCTTGGCCAGCGCGGCGAAGTGTTGCTTCAACACGTCCGCCGCCGCCTGCCTGACCTGCGTCAGCCAAACTCCCGTTGACCGGGCAGCCGCGTCCTCAATGCGCTGGACAAGCTGGCTAGACGCCCAGATGGCAACCATGGAGGTCAACGCCAGCGTCAACGCCAGGCCCAACAACGAAAAGCCTCGCTGGCGCGGACGCGCCGCCGTGCGCCTTGCCGAATTTCCCGCAACGATGGGCGACATCATCTTGCCGTGAACGCAAAAGTGTTGACCTCGCCCTGGCTGCACTGCACCTGCGCCGACGCGGCGCGGTAGGGGACAGCGGGCGTCGCCAGCGCATCCTTCACGACCGTCGCGCCCGCGCCGCCGCCAATGGAAATGACGTCCGAGACCCGCTGCAATACCGAGGCCAGCGCCGGGCAAGCCGCCTGACTGACGTTCGTCAACGTAACGACGAACGCAGACCCAAGGCCCCCTCCACCCGCTGAGGCCGCGGCCACTTCCACAACGCCATTACGCCCCGTACCGCTGCCCCCCAGACCGTGCACGACCCGCGCCGACGCGCCGCTGCCCTGAACCGCCAGCACGCTTGAATCGCGCAACGCATTCGCCAACGCGCCCGTGTCCAATCCCAGGTAGGGCGTGACGCCGCCTCCTTGGGCGTTGATCTTCATGCTGGCGACGAACCGCTGGATCTCTTCTCCCACCTTCGGGACCTTGTTTTCAATGACATACGAACCGATTGCCGGAATACCGACGATTGCGATCAACAAGACAATGGCGGTCACGATAGACACTTCCATCAAGGAAAAGCCCTGCTGGCGCCTGGCGCCCGAATGAATAGTCTTTACCTGCTGCATCGCTGCCTCCGTGGGTTGATAAGGTATGTGCGCGCGGGCAAAGCCCGCAGACCCGCGCGTGAAGTGCTACTGACTTGCATAGAAATTGGTCAGGGCGTGACGCAATTCGTCGATGACGCCGTAATGCCAAAGGGTGATACCCAAGACCGTCGCCAGCGACAGGATCAACAGTGACCAGCGCAACGCGGCCGCCTGTCGGCGCACGCGCGCGAGCAGACGCAGTTCGACCCGCTCGCGCACCCGCGCCAGACCGGCCTCCAGGCCCAGCACGTCCATCATGTCGGCCATGTACCACCACGTTTCCTTATCCAGCAGGCCGGTGGCGAATATCTCCGGGCCGCTTTCACCCGCGTCAACGTGCTCCAACATGGCCTGCAGATGGGCATGCATCCACGGCGGCGCCCCCCGGGCTTGCACAGACAGGGCGCGGCGTAGCCGGGTGTCGGCCGCGCCGCGTTGCCGGACCAGCACCGACAGCAGGCACAAAAAGCGGATCGCTTGAAAATCGCGATACAAGCGCCACAGCAGCCAACGATCCAACACGGACCGCAAGCCCCCCGTGAGGTTCGGCAGCGACCACAGGCTTAAGATGGCTGCGCCGAGGCTAAGCACGAGCCACAGCAAGAGCCATTGATCCAATGCCTGAGCCAGGCGAAAGAGATTGCGTGTCAGGCGTCCATAGTCTTCGGGCGGCACGATCTGAAAGACCGACTGCAAGCGCGGCACACTGAAGTACGGGATCGCGCATAGCAAGGCGAACGCAACCGCTGCCGCCACCAGTCCCGCCGCGGCGGCGGACACCACCGCCAACCACGCCTGCCCCGCCAGCCGGACGGCGCCCGCCAGGTCTCGCAGCGCGGCGGCAAGGTCACCGCCTTCTTCTTGCACGCAACTAAGCAGTTGGCATTCGGCCGGTGGCAGCGTGCCCCACCATGCCACCCCCAAGTCACCCCCCTCTTCCTGGTATGCGGCCGCCCAATGGCGCGACAGGCGGCCCCGCACCGTTCCCGGCCCGTAGCGTCGCGCGTCGTCCTCGAAGATGTCGCGCAGGCTCTTTCGCCCTTGCGTTCCTTCAATGAGATCAGCCAGATACGCGAAATAGTCCGCGCGCAGCGGGCGAAATCGCCATGCGTCGAGCCGTGACGACATGGCCGCGAACGCCATGCTTGGCCACAAGCGCGTCGGTGGCATCGGCCGGTTCATGAGCGCCCCCGGGCGACGCCACTGAGCGGGTCGCGCGCTTCGACCACACCGGGCGTCAACGGTAGATCGAAGCGGCGCAACAGCGCGCGCGGGTCAACGTCGCCGATGCTGACCTTGTGCAATGCGCAGTCCAGCGCTCGCGTGCCGCGCAGCGCCGATGCGCGCCAGTCGCCGCCGTCTGGAGCCGCTTTACCTGCCAGTTGGCTCAAGCCCAGGTTGTCACGCACGCGCACGCGTTCCAGAAAACCTTCCGTGCGTTCGGGCTCGATCATTTCGGCGGCCACGCACCGACCTGCCGTGCCATTCAATTCCGGTAGCTGCGCGCGCTGGCATTGCGGGCACCCCGCCGCGTTCCTGACCCGTAGCGCTGCGCCATCCAGTTGATAAGCGTTCAAGATGCCTGCTATCCACGCCCGCCAATCCGGCGCGCCTTCGGACAGCGCAGCCGCTTCACGCCCCCGCCACAGGCTGTCTACCGGCAACGCGCAGCGCGTGCACAAGCGTGGCAACAGGGTTTGATAGATCAGCAGCTTAAGAATGCCCGGCGTTGCCAGTACGTCCCGCGAGACGCCGATGGCGTCGGAGGCAAGACGTTCGGGAATCATGGCGGCCGTGCCCGCGTGCGTGGTGGCGTACAGGCTGACGCCCGAACTCGCAAGGTCCATGAATGCGCGGCCGGTGTTGACATCGCGAATCTCGCCGATCAGCAGATCGTTCATTGCGGATCGCTTGATCGTCTTGAGCTTGGCGTCGAACGCGGGCCAGGCGGATTCCGACAGCGCGCTGCCCAAGGTGTTCTGCAAGGCATTGGCAATGAGGTATTCCACCGGGTCTTCCAGCGTGATGACCTTGCGCGTGGACGCAATGCCGCGCATCAAGCTTGCGATGGTGGTGGATTTGCCCGACCCCACCACCCCTGCCAACACAATGGCGCCCCCATCGCGGTCTCGAGCGCGCAGCAGAGTTGAAATTTGCTGGGGCGGATATCCCAGCGCTTGCAGGTCACCGTCGGCGGTGGCGTCAAGACGCAGGATGCGCAGGCAGACCGAAGGCCCGGCGTCGGTGGCCAGCGACGCCCACCGCAAGACGACGGGTATACCGTCGACGTTAAAGGCGATGCGTCCTTGCTGTTCGACGGTGGGGTCAAATACAGCGCCGTTGCCGCCGCGCACATCCATCCAAGCCACCGCAAGCACCTCCAGCAAGGTGTCGTTGGACAGCCCGGCAAACCGCTGCGTGCCGACGTAGTCGCCGTTGATGGTGTAGCGGATGTCGCAGGCCTCTTGCCGCCGATTCACATTGATGTGTACGTCGCTGGCGCCTTCTGCGACGCCCCAGCGGACGATATCCAGAAACAAGGCGGCCAAACCCGAGGTGCGCTCAGCCTGCGGGCCCGCGCCGCGCCGGCCCAATCCCGCCGCCGTCAATTGCCCACGGGCGATCATCAGCAGCAAGGGGGCAGGCAGCGTATAGCGCGCCGGATCAGCCAAGCGGTATCCCGCCGCAATCACCATGCGTTGCAGTTCGTCGACGGCATCGCTCTGAACGTATTCCTTGACGGCGAAAATCGCCGCGTCGCCGTTGTCCAGCATCACCGGACAGAGCCTGCCGGCCAACGAGGCCAGATCGAATTCACGTGCCAGCGCACGCGCAAAGGACGGGTTCAGCCGAGCGATGTCATCAGCGGTTTGCAGGGCGGGCGGCACGCGGGTTTCCAGCGGCATAGTCGACGAATTCATGGATAGGCCCTGCCCACATCAAGACAAGCGGTACGCTTGAGTGCATCGCGGCGCAGATGCACGCAAGCGCCCTCCACGGCAAGCAAGCGGTACCCGCCAGTCGACACCGCACCCGCCACGGGCGTGCCATGGCCCGCCCGATAACGCAGCAACGCGCCGTTGACGAGAACGTCGATGGTGAGCCGCCGGGTGGACCCGAAGATGGCCGCAACGCGAATGTCGTCTTCCCGCTGTGACACGGGCTCGCCCGGGTCCGCGCGTTCCGCCACGGGCCGGCAGATCCCCGGCACATTGCAATCCGCCAGCGCGGCGGCGGCATCGGCGCGCAGCAAGGTGCGCACGGTCTCCACTTCTGGCCACGCCTGCGCCTCTTCAACCGGTGATGAAGCCTGCGCAGGCGCACCCGCGCATGCACACAACACCACAGCCACACAAACCGCCGTGCGCGGACCATGGGCTACGGCGCGCCTAATCCTGTTCATACAAATCTCCTTGAAGCTCGGCGACCAGCGTGCTGGCGACCAAGGTGGGCCGGTGTTGAGGCTGCACATCAAGCACCAGGCGCGACCATCGCGCTGGCGCGATGGCGGCGGGCAACAACGCGAGCGAACGCAAAGGCCCTTGCAGGCGCAATGCGCGCCGCCGCAATACGGGCAAGGGGTCCGTCAGCGCAACATTGGCGGTGTCCGCGCCAACCGCATCGGGCATGGGTGCGGACATGGGTCCAGGTAGCGCCAACGCGATGGCGGGCGCCAAGGTCATGGACGAAAAAGCGGGCCGCAAACGCTGCAAGATGGCGACAAGCTCGGTGTCGACATGCAATGCGCTGGGCAAGATCAAGCGCGCCAAGGGAACAGGCGGTGACGCGATATGCCATGCCAAGGTGGCTTCGTCCAAGGGCTTGAATGACACCCGCCACCCCACGGGCAGCCGGGCGTGAAGCCGACGGTTCGTGGCTTGGGGATGCGCGCGCACATAGACCGCCGCGCAGTTCCAGCCGCTGGCTTGGGCATCGCACTGCGCGCGGCGCAGCGCCCAGCCTTGCACCTGAACCGGCAGTTCTCCCACACTGCGCACCAGCCGAGAAACCTCAAGAGGCCCATGCGCGGCCATTGCGCTGATCATCGACTGATACGGGTTTTGCTGACCCGCCGACACGGCCTCCTCGGCACGCGAGCCCCGTTGCTCGGAAAAAACATAGGACGACGCGGCGCGCCATAGCGGTGGCGCAAGAGCCGACACGGCCACGCACGCCAGGAACAGGCGCAGGGCGAACGGCAGCGCCACCCAGCGCGAAGGCAGGCGCGCCAAGCGGGCGCCGGGGTCCACGGCCCGCAATAGCGCAGCCCATACCGCATCGGCATCGTGTTCGACCAGGCCGGGGCGCTGTTCCCGCAAGCGCGCCTGTGCCTGCACCGCATCGTCCCGCGAACTGAATAGCCGGTCCGCCTGCGACAGCACCACGCCGTCTTGCGCGGCGGCCAGCCAATAGCGGCCGCCAGGAAGGTCGATCAGGCAATGCCCGCCCAGCGGATATAACAGTGCAAAAAGCTGCGCGGCTGCCTGGATCCGAAGGCTGCCGTCATGCCGCGCCCGCTCGCCCCGCGCCCTGATGCGCCACGACGAGCGCAAGCGGCCAAAGCCGGCCATGGTGGCGGGGGATCCGCCCACGATGTAATGCGTGGCCCGAAGCCTGCGCCCGCGAGCGCGCGCCAACGCCGGAACATCGGAACCAATCAGCGCCAGCCATCGCAGGCCGAACGCCAATTGGTGGCTGGCGCCGGGGCAATCAAGCAGGAAGGGAAGCGGGGCTCGTTTCATGGCGCCTTAATACCCTTCTTCAACCTGCGCCGTGACCAGCATCAGCGTGGTCTCGCGCTCTTGCGCCGCGCTGTCTTGGCCGCCCGCGATCAGGGGCATGCCGGGCGCCAGGCGCTGGCGGTTGTGCTGATCCGTGCTGCGATCAAAGCCGGACAGAATGACGGGCTGACCCGGGCGCAGTTCAATCTGCTGCACCGTGCCATTGCCGTCGATCGTGATCTGCTGCACCTGGACCTGGTTGCCGCGCTCACCGAAGGTGATGGTCTTCAAGGGTTGCGCGACCGCGTTGTCGTACGCGACGGACAGCAAGATCTGGCCGTCTTGCTGGATGTCGGGCACGAGCGTCAGGAACGAGCCCACGGTTTCTTCTTTCTGGGTAATGGACACGGCGGGCAGCGATCCGTTGGCGCCGCCCGACGTCGTACCTGGCACGGCGGTGCTTTGCACACGATCGATGTACGAGAACGTGGTGCGGACCGCGTGGGTGACCGGCCGCCGGTTCAACGTGAGCACAGGAACCTTGCTGTGCCGCACGATCGCGCCCATGGTGCTGAGCGCGGAAACAATGGCTTGCGACCCTTGCAGCGGGCCCCTGCCCACCGAGGCTTCCAGCGTGCCAGCCCCCAAAGCCGCCGCCGCGGGCACGACATAGCGCGCCGACGAACCCGCCGCCGCGTAAAGCGCATTCCAGTCCAGCCCGCCTGATGCCGATTGCTTGACGATGACGGTGATTTCTTCAAAGACCAGACGCACGCGGCGAGTCATGGCCTTGTTCTCGCGCTCAAGGTAATGCGCCACGCGCTCCAGCGCTTCGGGCGTATCGGTGACAACGATGGAAGATGCGCCGTCCACGGCGTCGGCAACCAGGCCAGAGCGAGTCAGGAAGGGCACGATGCTTGCGCGCAGGACCGCCAGGGCGTGGTGTTCCTTGGCCGACAAGGTAGTGCTGGACGTACTTTCAAAGCCCTCGCCGTCTTCGCTGCCCGAACGGCCCAGCCGCACATCGACCGCGCTGGCAAGCGATAGCGCGCGCACGTCAAACACCCGAGTGTCGGTTCGATAGAATTCCAGCGCGTTGCGCACGTACCGCCAATGCACCGAGAAACGCGCGGCAAGCGCGTCCAGCAAATCGGCAAGCGGCAAGGGGCCATCGCGGACTTCCATACGAACGGGCGCGGGCAGGGACACGCCTCCGGTGACGGCCAGGCGCGGCAAGAACTGTTCAATGGGAAGCAAGGCTTCCGGTTGCACGCGAACCGGGATGCCAGTGGCGGCACCCAAGCGCTGTGCAAGGGCAAACAGGTCGGTCTCGTCGGCGAGCATCAGCGTGGTGGGCACGTTCTCGCGCAAGGCCGGTGGCAACGACACCTCGCGCGCCAACGGCTGCGGCGCGCCGGCGACCCAGGGCGCGGCCACGTCCTGCGCGGCGATACGGGCTTGCCGGTCGGATAACCCCTGGGCAAACGCCTGATGACGGCCCGAGACGTCGGCAAGCCGATCCTTCGCCGCGCGATTCAGATCCGCAGCGTGTTGAGACGCCGCGCAGCCCGCCAGCGCCCCGGTAACGACAACGCAGATCATTCGAAAAATGCTCATGCCCCTGCTCCTTGGGTGATGGGCGCGCGAGAACACGATTGGGCCAAGGGCACCACGCGCAGCACCTGGTTGGCGTAGAAGCAAGGCTGCAAGGGCTTATCGGCCAGTTCAGTGGCACTGAGCAACTCACGGACAGCGGACTTGAAGTCCCCGGAAAATTCGGCCGAGGCGGACAAGGGAATATCAACGTCCACGGCCCAATGCTGCGGATGAAACGTCCAGCCGGAATCGCCCGCCCAGCGCGCCAACACGGCACGCAGGGTGGTGTCGGGAGGCGCGGCCCGATAGAACTGAGCCGGTGCACTGGCATCACTGGATATGGCCGGCACGGAAGCGGCCATGGCAGGACCGGCATGCGACGAAGTCAGGTCGGCGCCCGTATCAAGCGCGGTGGCATCCGCCTTTGCCGGTGCGCCACCGGTGCTGCCCATGGGGCCACGGGCGGCCAATTCACCGACACCCGACGGCGGGATGGCTACCGAAGGCGCGGCATCAGGCAACGCGGAAGCGGAGGCTGATGTCGATGCGGATCCTGATGCGGATGCAGATGCAGGCGTAGACGCAGACGCAGGTGCAAACGCTGACGCAGGCGGCATGACGGACGCGTCAACATCACGCTCAGCCCGAGCCGACAGCCTGCCCCCGCGAAACCGCAACGCGCTCCACGAACCCGCAACCACTGCGTAGGGCTCGCGCCTCGTATACGGCAACGGATATTCAAGCCCTTCGCGCATGCCGAAGATCGCCGGCAAGGCCTGACCGGATGCGAAGTGCAGCCAAACCTCTTTGCCATCGTCAAAGACCTGCATGGGCGCCACCGCCGGGTCGCCCGACAAGCGCCAGTCAAAACGGAAGCCGCGCGCGGCGGATCCGGTGGTTTGCCAGGCCGACGCAGCGCCGCCATTGGCGGGCCAGCTAGTGCAAGCCCCCAGGCAGGACAGGCCTGCCGCCAGGAAGAAGATTCGAACCATGCCTCACCGCAAGCGAAAGGCGTACCGGAAGCGGTACGCATGAACGGCATGGTGGACGACGGCTGGGGGTGCCGCCAGACTGGCATGTACGCATGGATGAATTGATCCCGCCCGCGACGAGCAGGGGCAAAGACGAAAAAAAACCCGGTCCTTGGGGACCGGGTTTCGAGGGGCGCGGCAGGCAGCGTATCCGCTGCCGGGCACGGCGGTAGATCAGCGCTGCGCGGCGATGCTGCGTGCCTGCGAGGCGGCGTTGTTCAAGGCCGCCACGGGCGGAACCTTGCCTTCGAATGCATCGTTCAGTTGTTGATTCAACACCGGTTCGATACGCGTGTAGTTCGCCATGCGGAAGCCGCGGCTGTTGCTGGCCGGACGGTTGCTCATCGAGGCGATCACGGACTGTGCGCCCGGGATGCTCTTGTAGAACGACACATCGGACGCGCGGAACGCGGCTTCGGTCAGCGGCAGGAAGCCCGTACGCTGATGCCATTCGGCGGCGACGACCGGCTTGGACAACCACGCGAGGAACTGGGCGGTGGCCTTTTCCTCGGCTTGCGGACGGCCTTCAAGCGCCCACAGTGCCGAGCCGCTGACAAACGGTTGGCCGGCCGACTTGGTGGCCTGGTCGTAGTAAGGCAGCGGCGCCACGCCGAACGACAGCGACTTGGTGTTGACGAAGGTGCCGAACGCACCGGAATTCGCGGTCAACACGGCGCACTCGCCCTTGGCGAAGAGCTTGTCGGCCGAGGCGTCGCCGGTGTGCGCCATGAACAGCAGCGAACGCTTCCAGCTGACCATCAACGAAATGTGGCGCATGTAGAGCGTGTCGAACTGCATGGCGGGCGCGGCGCTTTTCTTGGTGACGGCGTCCAGGCCATTGTTGTTGCTGGTGAACTGCTGGCCGTTGATGGGGGCCAGGTTCTCCAGGTGCACGGTGACCTGGTCGCTCGACGCGTAGGGGCAGTCGATGTCGGCCACGTCGCGCAGCTTGAGCAGTTCGGCTTGCAGCTCGTTCTAGGTGCGGGCGGGCTTGTTCGGGTCCAGCCCTGCCTTTTTGTAGGACGCGGTGTTGTAGAACATCACCGGCACCTCGGCCATCCAGGGGAATGCCAGCAGACGGCCCTTGCCGTCGCGCGTAAAGCTGCTGGTGCCCGGCACGAACCAGTTCAAGTCCTTGATGGGGTACTTGGCCAGCAGTTCGTACATCGGCAGGATGGCCTTGTGCTGCGCCACGACTTCCGGTGAATGGTTGTCGGTCAGTTGCACCAGGTTCGGCGCCTTCTTGGCCTTGACGGCCGATACGGCTTCCAGATCCAAGGCTTCTTGCGAACTGAAACCACGCAGCTTGACGCTGACTTGGTCCTGCTCTTTGTTGTACTTCTTGGCCAGCTTTTCGAACTCGGCCTTGTTGGCGTCCGACAGCGCGTGCCAGACCTGGATTTCCACCGGAGCGGCATTCGCCACGCCCGCCAGCGCCATGGCGGCGCCGAATACCCATGCACGCCGGCTGGCGAACATCGCGCGGGCAACACCCGCCAATTGCAGATTCTTCATAGGTTCACAGACCAAGAAAAGGGAATTCCGGTTCTGGCCGCCGTCCGCTGAGCAGATCGGCCAAAGCCCGGCCTGAGCCAACACCCATCGTCCAGCCAAGCGTACCGTGCCCCGTATTGATATACAAATTCGGGATACGGCTGCGGCCGATGATGGGCACATTCGAGGGGGTGGACGGGCGCAGGCCCGACCAATAACTGACGCGCCCAAAATCGAGCGCGTCGGGAAAGAGTTCTTGCGCCAGATGGGTCAAGGCTTCGCAGCGACCGGTGTTCAGGCTGCGGGAATATCCCGACAGCTCTGCGGTACCCGCCATGCGCAGGCGGTCGCCCAAGCGCGAAAACACGATTTTATGGCTGCTATCCGTCAAGCTGACCGTGGGCGCGGCATCCGGCTGTATAACCGGGAACGTCGCCGAATAACCCTTGGCCGGGTAAACGTTGCAGGGGATGCCCAAGGGACGCAGCAGATTGGGGCTGAAGCTGCCCAACGCCACGACGTAGGCGTCGGCGGAGACCATGCCGAAACGCCCATCGGGTTCAATGATTTCAATGCCTTGCACGGCGCCGCCCTGGGTCAGCAAGCGGGTGGCCCGCGTACTGTAGCGGAACTCAACGCCCGCTTGCGCGCAACGTTCGGCCAGCGCGACCGTGAACAAATGGACGTCGCCGCTTTCGTCCTCGGGCGTATAGTCGCCGCCGACGATGGTCTGTCGGTGTGGCGCCAGCGCCGGTTCAATGGCAATGACTTCGTCCGCGGTGACGACGCGGCGTTCGACGCCGAAATCGCGCATCAGGCCCGCGGCCCGTTGCGAGTTCTCGAATTCATGGGGATCGCGATAGAAGTTCAGGATGCCGCGTTCAAGGTGATCGTATTCGATGCCCAGTTCGGCGCGCATGCTGCGCAAGGTAGCGCGGCTGTACTCGGCCATGCGGACCATGGCGCGGATGTTCGGCGCCAGGCGGCCGGGCAGGCATTCGCGCAGGAAGGCAAGGCCCCACATCCATTGGCGCCAGTCCAATTGCGGCCGGAACAAGAGCGGCGCGTTGTCCTGGAACATCCATTTGAGCAGCTTGAGCGGTGCCTGGGGATTGGCCCAGGGTTCGGCATAGGACACCGAGATTTGCGCGCCGTTGGCCAGGCTCGTTTCCTGGGCGGGACCGGTGCAGCGATCAATGACCACGACGTCGTGGCCGGCCTGGCTCAGCCACCAGGCGCTGGAGATTCCGATAATGCCGCTACCCAATACCGCTACTTTCATGCCCGCATTGCTCCTTGCGTGCCAAATCGG
>Ga0160437_1000733_pt1 | contig 16061 bp, 2 predicted proteins | sample HID1975I_E0MG_FD_108227 | JGI IMG/M metagenome (GOLD analysis project Ga0160437, IMG submission 108227) | Enriched soil microbial communities from UW Madison campus, WI, USA - HID1975I_E0 MG | ecosystem: Environmental > Terrestrial > Soil > Unclassified | place: USA: Madison, Wisconsin... | reverse complement strand
GGGCGCATCCGCCCTTTCGCCGTTCCGCCGCGAACGTCTTGAATCCCGCCTGCAGTCCCTGGCCGCCGATCTGCGCATCACCGGTGCCTGGCATGTCTACTTCATCCAGACCGAGGGCGATGCGGCCCCGGACCCGGCGATCCTGAGCCGGATCCTGGAAGCCCAGCCGGACCTGGCCGGGCGTGAGAACGGGGCGGTATCGCGCTTCGTGGTGCCGCGGTTGGGCACGCTGTCGCCGTGGTCGAGCAAGGCCACCGAGCTGGTCCGCGGCGCCGGGCAGCCGATCCGCCGGGTCGAACGCGGCCTGCGCATCGATCTGGCCGGCTGGCCGGCCGACGCGGCTGCGCAGGAGGCGGTGATCCGCGCCCTGCACGACCCGATGACCCAGTCCGTGCTGGCCGAGACCGCCCAGGCGCAGGCGCTGTTCAGCGCCCCGGCCCGCGGTGAGCTGGAACGGATCGCCCTGGACGATCTGGAGGCAGCCAACAGCCGCCTCGGCCTGGCCATGGCCCAGGACGAGATCGACTACCTGCGCCAGCGCTTCGGCGAACTGGGCCGCAAGCCGTCGGACGTGGAACTGATGATGTTCGCGCAGGCCAACTCCGAGCACTGCCGCCACAAGATCTTCAATGCCAGCTGGACCATCGACGGTGCCGACCAGTCGCACTCGCTGTTCCGGATGATCAAGAACACCCACCAGCAGACCCCGCAGCACACGTTGAGCGCGTACAGCGACAACGCCGCCGTGGTCGCCGGTTTCCCGGCCGCGCGCTATCGCCCGGACCCGGCCACCGGTCAGTACCGCAGCGAAGCCGTGGTCGATTCGGCGTTCTGCATCAAGGTGGAAACGCACAACCACCCGACCGCGATCGCCCCGTTCCCGGGCGCGGCCACCGGTGCGGGCGGCGAAATCCGCGATGAAGGCGCGACCGGCCGCGGCGGCAAGCCCAAGGCTGGCCTGACCGGGTTCTCGGTCTCGCACCTGCGCATCCCGACCCTGCCGCAGCCGTGGGAAGCGCCGCGCGCGCTGAACCCGCGCATGGCCCCGGCGCTGGACATCATGCTGGACGGCCCGCTCGGCGGCGCTGCGTTCAACAACGAGTTCGGCCGCCCGAACCTGCTGGGCTACTTCCGCAGCTTCGAACTGCCTGAAGGCGAGGGCCTGACCCGCGCGTACGATAAGCCGATCATGCTGGCCGGTGGCCTCGGCGCGATCGACCAGAACCAGGTCGAGAAGCTGCGCCTGCAGCCTGGCGATGCGGTGATCGTGCTCGGCGGCCCGGCGATGCTGATCGGTCTGGGCGGCGGCGCCGCCAGTTCGGTGGCCTCCGGTGAAAGCGCTGAAGACCTCGATTTCGCCAGCGTGCAGCGCGACAACCCGGAAATGGAGCGTCGCTGCCAGGAAGTGATCGACCGCTGCGTCGCCCTCGGCTTGGACAACCCGATCCGCTGGTTCCATGACGTCGGGGCGGGTGGCCTGTCCAACGCGATTCCGGAATTGCTGCACGACTCCGGCGTGGGCGGTGTGATCGATCTGGGCAAGGTGCCCACCGATGACCCGTCACTGTCGCCGATGCAGTTGTGGTGCAACGAATCGCAGGAACGCTATGTGCTCGGTGTGCCGCAGGCGCGCCTGGCCGAGTTCGCCGCGCTGTGCGCACGCGAGCGCTGCCCGTTCGCCGCGGTCGGTGTCGCCACCGCCGAAGAGCGGCTGGTGGTGGCCTATGGCGCGACCGTGGGCAACACCCCGGCCGATGCCCCGATCGACCTGCCGATGGACGTGCTGTTCGGCAAGGCGCCGAAGATGCACCGCGACACCGTGCACCCGGCGGCGCCGCGCTGGCCGGCGCTGAAGACGGCCGGGCTGGACCTGCATGAAGCGGGTCTGCGCGTGCTGGCGCATCCTTCGGTGGCCTCGAAGAACTTCCTGGTCACCATCGGTGACCGCAGCGTCGGTGGCCTGACCGCACGCGAGCAGATGATTGGTCCGTGGCAGCTGCCGCTGGCCAACGTCGCGATCACGCTGGCCGGTTTCGACACCGCGGCCGGTGAAGCGATGGCGATCGGCGAGCGCACCCCGCTGGCCCTGCTGGATGCGGCCGCCTCGGCGCGCATGGCCGTCGGTGAAGCGATCACCAACCTGTGCGCGGCCCCGGTCGATGCACTGGAAACGGTGAAGCTGTCGGCCAACTGGATGGCTGCGGCCGGCCATCACGGTGAAGACGCGCTGCTGTATGACGCGGTGCGTGCGGTCGGCATGGAGCTGTGCCCGCAGCTGGACCTGAGCATTCCGGTCGGCAAGGACTCGTTGTCCATGCAGGCGCAGTGGCAGGCCGACGGCCAGGCGCACAAGTCGGTGTCGCCGGTGTCGCTGGTGATCTCGGCGTTCGCGCCGGTTGCCGATGCCACCGGCCAGCTGACCCCGCTGCTCGACCGTGACGCCGACAGCGAGCTGTGGCTGATCGGCCTGGGCGCCGGCAAGCAGCGCCTGGGCGGCTCGATCCTGGCCCAGGTGCACGCCGACCATTCCGCATTGCCGGCCTTTGCCGGTGCCGTGCCGGATCTGGACGACGCACAGCGCCTGCGCGCCTTCTTCGAACTGATCCGCGATGCGCGCCAGGCCGGCCTGCTGCTGGCGTACCACGACCGCAGCGATGGCGGCGCGTTTGCCGCGCTGTGCGAAATGGCCTTTGCCTCGCGCCTGGGCCTGGACATCACCCTGGATGCCTGGGGCGATGATCCGTTCCGCAGCTTGTTCAATGAAGAGCTGGGTGCGGTGGTGCAGATCGCCAAGGAAGACCGCGCCGCGTTTGCCGACCTGGTCGAGCGTCATGCACTGACCGAATGTGCGCAGCGCATCGCCCGCCCGACCACCGCACCGGTGGTGCGCGTCTCGCTGCAGGGCGAGAGCCTGGTGGAGTGGCGCTGGGAGGCGCTGTTCGACGCCTGGTGGTCGGTCACTCACGCCATGCAGAAGCTGCGCGACAACCCGGACAACGCCGACCAGGAGCGTGCCATCGCGCGCAACTTCAACGCGCCGGGCCTGAAGCCCAAGCTGACCTTCGATCTCAACGAAGACGTGGCGATGCCCTTCATCAACACCGGCGCGCGCCCGCGCGTGGCGGTGCTGCGCGAGCAGGGCGTCAATGGCCAGATCGAAATGGCCAACGTCTTCGAACGTGCCGGCTTCAGTTCGTTCGATGTGCATATGAGCGACCTCATCGAAGGCCGTGTCGCGCTGTCCGATTTCACCGGCCTGGTTGCCTGTGGCGGCTTCAGCTACGGCGACGTGCTCGGTGCCGGCCGCGGCTGGGCGACCTCGGTGCTGGAGCGCAGTGCGCTGCGCGATGCCTTCGCCGCGTTCTTCGCCCGTGAGGACAGCTTCGCGCTGGGCGTGTGCAACGGCTGCCAGATGATGAGCCAGCTCAAGGACATCATCCCCGGTGCCGAGCACTGGCCGCAGTTCCGCCGCAACCGCAGCGAGCAGTTCGAAGCGCGCACCGCATTGCTGGAAGTGGTGGAATCGCCGTCGATCCTGCTGCGCGGCATGGCCGGCTCGCGCCTGCCGGTCGCGGTGGCGCATGGCGAGGGCCAGGCGGTGTTCACCAATGCGGTCGATCAGGCAGCGGCGCGCGTGTCGCTGCGTTACATCGATGGCGACGGCAATGTGGCCACCCAGTACCCGCTGAATCCGAACGGCTCGCCCGACGGCATCACCGGCCTGACCACCACCGATGGCCGTACCACGATCATGATGCCGCACCCGGAGCGCACCCCGCGTGCGATCAACCACAGCTGGCATCCGGAAGATTGGAACGGTGATTCACCGTGGCTGCGGATGTTCCGCAACGCAAGAGTATGGTGCGGCTGATACTGCGCACCGCCTTGAAATCGAGGCAGTGAATATCGCGTGAAGAAACCGCCGGCATGTCCGGCGGTTTTCTTTTGTATGCCCGACAACATGATCGGCGCCAATGAGTTACATCGCGTTACAACGTGAAAACGCGTTATGGCGATTGCTCACATGTATCTAACAAACGCACGCAATTACACGGCGTTTTTGTGACGCACTGCGCGGTCATATGAATTTCAATGTCAAAGTCTTGACGTTGTTCAAACTGTACGTTAACACTGCATCCTCATTTCGACAGCGTTCAGTTCCACAGTAACCGCATGGATGGCGTGCACGCTGTAGGTATCTGCCAGCCATTGCGCACAACGCAGTAAATCAAGCGAAAAACGCCCCCAGGGGACGTTGGACCACGCGGTCCGGCGTTGGCGTCGCTTTGCCTAAAACCAGCCTAATCAGGAGCCGCATCGATGAATCGGATTTATCGCAAGGTCTGGAACAAAGCACTGGGGCAGATGGTCGTCGCCTCGGAATTGGCCAGCAGCCAGTCCTCGGGTGTCGTCATCGATCAGCGCCGAACCTCTGGCGGACGCAACACCGCACTGCTTTCGGCCGCCATCGCGTTGACGCTCGGATTAGGCGCGGCAGGCGCGTCGCAGACTGCTTACGCGCAGTCGGTGGAGGTCGGTGGCAATGCCAACTGCCTGGTGCTCAACAGCAACATCGTCGACAGCTGCGTGGTCGATGGCAACGCCACGGCTTCGGGCACCAATGCGGTGGCGATCGGCAGCAACAGCACCGCCTCCGGCGCCAACAGCGTGGCGCTTGGCGCCGGCTCGAAAACCAACCGCGCCAACACGGTATCGGTGGGGGACGCCGGCAAGGAACGGCAGGTCACCAACGTGGCCGCCGGCACCGCCGCCACCGATGCGGTGAACAAGGCACAGCTGGACAGGGTTGCGGTCGCTGCCGAAGGCGCGACCCGCTATTTCAAGGCCGATGGTGACGGCACCGATGCCGACGCGGCGAAGATCGATGGCGAAGGTGCACTGGCCGCAGGGGCGAGCGCCAACGCAGACGGTGACGGCGCAACGGCGCTGGGCCACAGCAGCCAGGCCATCGGCAATGCAACCACCGCAGTGGGCAGCGAGGCACTCGCGGTCGGCCTCGGGGCGAGCTCGTTCGGCCAGGGCAGCCTGGCCTTCGGTGATGCCAGCATCGCGCTCGGCCAGAGCGCCGCGGCGTTCGGTCTGGGCGATGTCGCGCTCGGTGCCTCGGCGGTAGCGGCCAGTGAAAACGGCGCGGCCACCGCAATTGGCGGTCTCGCCGAAGCCAGCGCCGATGGCGCGACCGCGATTGGTGGCGGCGCACTGGCCATCGGCCCGGGCAGCACCTCGCTCGGGCGCGGTGCGGCCAGTGCCGGCGAAGCCTCGGTGGCGGTCGGTGCGTTCAGTGTCGCGGTCGCCGATTTCAGTGCCACGTTGGGCGCGAATTCGGCTGCGGTGGCGGTGGGCAGCGTGGCGCTTGGCGCCGGTTCGTATGCCGATCGTGTCGACACGGTATCGGTCGGCAATGCCGAGAACGGCCTGCGTCGCCAGATCACCAATCTGGCCGACGGTACCGAAGACAGCGATGCGGTGAACAAGGCGCAGCTCGATGCCGTCGGTGCCGTCGCCGCCAACACGGACAAACGCTTCCAGGCCACCGGCAGCAGCAGCGACAGCGATGCCGGCGCGCTGGCGGCAGGCGACAACGCCACCGCGATCGGTGAAGCCTCCAACGCGCTGGCCGATGGCGCGACCGCGCTTGGCAGCGGCGCCACCGTCACCGCGCAGAACGCCACCGCGGTCGGCTACAACGCCAGTGCCACCGGCCAGAACAGCGCGGCCTTCGGCACCAATGCGCAGGCCAATGGCCCGGGCAGCGTGGCGGTTGGCGGTGCAGCGGTGGATGCCGACGGCAACCCGCTGATCACCAATGGCGGCGTGCCGGTCGATACCGGTGCGACCAGCGCTGGCGTGGGCGGCACGGCGGTGGGCGCGAGCGCGGAAGCATCCGGATTTGCTGCGTCGTCCTACGGCGTCGGTGCGTACGCGGCCGGTGCGCAGGCGTCGGCCTTTGGTGCGGTTGCCAACGCGACCGGCGATTACGCCACTGCCGTCGGCACGCAGAGCGTGGCGACCGGCAACAGCAGCACGGCCATCGGTGGCCCAGCGGATCTGCTCCCGGGGCTGGGCTTCTTCGTGCAGACCCAGGCCAGTGGCGAAGCCGCTACCGCAGTGGGCGCCGGTGCGATCGCCAGCGGCGATTACGCCGTGGCCAACGGCACCTTGAGCGAAGCCTCGGGCACCGAAGCCACGGCGGTGGGCTACTTCGCCTATGCCCCGGGCGAGGGCGCCACCGCGCTGGGCGCCGAGACCTGGGCCAGTGGTGAGCTGAGCACGGCGGTCGGTTTCTACAGCACCGCGCGCGGCGCCAACAGCGTTGCCCTCGGCGCCAACTCCACCGCCACCCGTGACAACACGGTCTCGGTCGGTGACGTCGGCAACGAGCGCCAGATCACCAGCGTCGCAGCCGGTACCGAAGCCACGGACGCGGTCAACAAGGCACAGCTTGATGCCGTCGCGACGTCGGCCTCGGCGACCTCGGCGCAGTTCAAGGCGAACGGTGCGGCCGGCGGTGTGGTCGGTGCCTTCGCCGAGGGTGAGGATGCGCTGGCGGCCGGTGAGGCCAGCAATGCGCTGGGTGCCGGTGCCACGGCGGTCGGCGGCGGCGCGACCGCGGTCGGCGATGACACTGTCGCGCTGGGCCGCAACAGCAGCGCCACCGGCAATGGCAGTGTCGCCATCGGTGGGCTGGGCCAAGCCTATGACGAATACAACCAGCCGCTGGTCGATGACCAGGGCAATGCGATCCTGATCGGTGCGACCGCGGCGCCGGACAGCGTGGCGGTCGGTGCCGGTGCACAGGCGACCGGCACCACCAGCAACGCCTTCGGCAGCGGTGCGCAGGCCACCGGCAGCAACAGCCTGGCCAGCGGCTACAAGGCGCGCGCGACCGGCGATTACAGCGTGGCGCAGGGCGACAACGCCTTCGCCAGTGGCGAAGAAACCACGGCCACCGGCGCCTATGCATGGGCGACCGCCGATGGGGCCACCGCCTTCGGCTCCAGTGCGTGGGCGACCGAAGCCAACGCCACGGCGGTAGGCCAGTCGGCCTGGGCCAGCGGTACCGGGTCCACCTCGATCGGCTACAACAGCTGGGCGCGCGGCAGCAGTTCCACCGCACTCGGCCGCGGTGCCTTCGGTTACGGCGACAACAGCGTCGCGGTCGGTTTCCAGGCACTGGGCAACAGCATCAACACCATCGCCATCGGCACCAATGTGGTGGCCGGCGGTGAAAGCGCGATCGGTATCGGCGCCGGCAGCAATGCCAGTGCCTCCAACAGCGTGGCGCTGGGCGCGGGTGCGGTCGCTGATCGTGCCTACACCGTCTCGGTCGGGAACGATGGCCGGCAGCGCCAGATCACCCAGGTCGCCGCCGGTACCGAAGGCAGTGATGCGGTCAATCTCGATCAGCTGAGCGCAGCCACCGATCAGTTCCAGGCCAGCGGTGATGGTGTCGCTGTCGCCGGTGGCGAGGAGAGTGTGGCCGCCGGCGCAAACGCGGCGACCGATGGCGACTACGCCACTGCCGTGGGCTCGAGCAGCTTCGCGGCCGGTACCGGCGCATCGGCTGTCGGCAGTGGTGCCTTTGCCTTGGCCGACAACGCCAGTGCCGTCGGCTTCAACGCCGTTGCGAGCGGTGCCAACGCAAGCGCAACCGGTGCCAACGCACAGGCGAGCGCCGAATACGCAACGGCCAGCGGTGCCGAAAGCCTGGCCTCGGGTGAGCAGAGCACCGCGACCGGTGCAGCCAGCGTCGCCTCTGGTGCCGGCAGTCTGGCCGGTGGCGCGCTGTCCGACGCGGCGGGTGAAGAGTCGGTGGCCCTGGGCTACTTCAGCAGCGCCAGCGGTGAGGGTGCGACGGCCGTCGGCGCGGAAAGCGTGGGCAGCGGCACCCTCTCGGCGGGTTACGGGTTCGCCTCCGAAGCGACCGCCAACTACACCACCGCGATCGGCGGGTATGCCGTGGCCTCGGCCTTCAACGCCACCGCGCTGGGCAGCTTTGCGCAGGCGACCGGCTCCAACAGCGTGGCGCTCGGTGGTGATGCTGAAGCCTCCGGTGCGTACAGCACCGCCACCGGTCAAGGCAGCCTGGCCAGTGGCATCAACAGCGTGGCCGTCGGTGGTGCGCTGTTCGGCCTGTTGCCTACCGAAGCGTCGGGCAATTACTCCACGGCTGTCGGTGGCGGGGCATGGTCGCCCGGTGTGAACAGCACCGCGCTCGGCAATGCAGCGACCTCCACCGGGGCGAACAGCGTGGCGCTGGGGGCGGACTCGATCGCCGACCGCGATGACAGCGTCTCGGTCGGCAGCGCCGATGCGCAGCGCCAGATCACCCACGTCGCCGCCGGTACCGAAGGCACGGACGCGGTCAACGTGAACCAGTTGAATGCGGTGGCCGATGCGGCCGCCACCACCAGCAAGTACTTCCAGGCCAGCGGCAGCGCCGACAGCGATGCCGGTGCGTACGTGGAAGGCGACAATGCGCTGGCCGCCGGTGAGGCCGCCAATGCCATCGGCAACGGCGCCACCGCGCTGGGCAGTGGCAGCACCGTGATCGCCAACGAATCCACGGCACTGGGCTTCAACGCCACGGTTACAGGTGACAACGCTGTGGCAATCGGCAGCAATGCCACCAGCAGTGCTGCCGGGGCGGTCGCCATCGGCGATCTGAGCGCGGCATCCGGTGCGGCGTCCGTCGCCATCGGTGGTGGTTCGCTGTCGCAGGGCTTCGGTGCGGTGGCGATCGGCGCTGGCTCGGAGGCGGCGGGTCTGGCCGCGACGGCGGTCGGCTACGGCGCCTGGGCCCTGGGCCGGGAGTCCACTGCGATCGGCAACTTCGCTACCGCCGACGGCTGGCAGGCCAGCGCGTTCGGCGCCAATGCCAGTGCCGCCTTCTTCGGCACCGCGCTGGGCAGCAATGCACAGGCGGGCGAGGTCGCCACGGCCGTCGGCCAGGGCACGCGTGCGGACATCGCTGGCGCTGCGTTCGGCGTGCAGGCCAATGCCGGCCAGTATGGCGTGGCGGTCGGCAACAATGCGGCCACCGCCGAGGACGGCGTGGCCGTGGGCTTCAACGCGTTGGCCGGTGCGGATGCCGGCAGCGTGACCCAGGGCATCCAGACAACGGCCATCGGCAGCGAAGCGTGGGCGACCGAAGACGGTGCCACCGTGGTGGGCTACAACAGCTACGCGCAGGCAGTGAATTCCACGGTGGTCGGCAGCAACACGTGGACCACCAAGGATGCCGACAACAGCGTCGCGCTCGGTGCGGGTTCGCTGGCCGATCGTGCCAATGCGGTTTCGGTGGGCGCGGCACAGGCCTGGACCGATGCGGCGGGGGTGGTGCATGCGGCCATCGATCGCCAGATCACCAATGTCGGTGCCGGTACCGAAGACACCGATGCGGTGAACGTCGCGCAGTTGAAGGAGGTGGCCGCCGCCGCCGAAGCCACCAGCAAGTACTTCCAGGCCAGCGGCAGCGCCGACAGCGATGCTGGTGCCTATGTGGAAGGCGACAATGCGCTGGCCGCCGGTGAGGCCGCCAATGCCATCGGCAACGGCGCCAGCGCGCTCGGCAGCGGGGCGACCGCCATCGCCGACAACGCCACGGCCGTCGGCTTCAATGCCTTGGCCATCGCCGAGGGCGCCGCTGCGCTGGGCAGTGACGCGCAGGCGACCGGCGAAGACAGTGTGGCGATCGGCAACGGCGCCAGTGCCAGTGAGATCGGTGCGAGCGCCACCGGTTCCGGCGCGCAGGCCAGCGGTGCATACGCCACGGCCAGCGGCAGCCAGTCCACGGCGGCCGGCCAGCAGGCCACCGCCAACGGTTTCCGCTCCAATGCCTCGGAAGCGGGGGCCTCGGCCTTCGGCAGCTACAGTGAAGCGACCGGCCAGCTCGCTTCCGCGCTGGGCTACGGCGCGGTGGCCTCCAACGCCTACGCCGTCGCGGTAGGTGCGGCCTCGACCGCATCCGGCTCGGGGGCGGTTGCGGTCGGTGAATACTCCGAAGCCACCGGCGATGAGAGCGTAGCGATCGGTGGCACGACCTTCTTCGGTCTGCTGCCGTCGCGCGCCTCGGGAACCGGTGCCTCGGCGTTCGGTGCGGGCGCCTGGGCGACCGATGACTACGCCACCGCGATCGGCTGGAACTCGTGGGCCGATGCAGGCAACGCCACCGCGCTGGGAGCCAGTGCCAGCGCAGAGGGCGTGAACAGCGTCGCGCTCGGCGCCGGTTCGGTCGCCGACCGTGACAACACGGTTTCGGTCGGCACCGCCACCGCGCAACGGCAGATCACCAACGTCGCCGCCGGTACCGAAGGCACCGACGCGGTGAATGTCGATCAGCTCAATGCAGTTGCCGATGTGGCCGGCACCACCAGCCGCTATTTCCAGGCCTCGGGCAGCGCGGACAGCGATGCCGGCGCCTACGTGGACGGCGACAACGCACTGGCCGCCGGTGAGGCCGCCAATGCGATCGGCAATGGCAGCACGGCCCTAGGCAGTGGCGCTACGGCGCTGGGCAACTATGCCACCGCGAGCGGCTACGGCAGCAGCGCAACGGCCGATTACGCCGCTGCGGCCGGCTATGGGAGTTCTGCCAGCGGTGATTCCAGCCTGGCCTTGGGGCGCGAAGCCTCGGCGCAGGGAGCGGGCAGCCTGGCGGCCGGTCAACTGGCCAACGCCAGCGGGGCGCTGGGCGTGGCCGTTGGTGCACTCAGCCAGGCCGGGGCGAGCAGTTCGGTCGCGGTCGGTACGCTGGCCAGCGTGGGCGAAGACGGCATCAACGGCATCGCGGTCGGTACGCTGTCCGGCGTCAACAGCGGGGCGCAGAACGCCATCGCCGTGGGCACCTATGCAACCTCGACCGATGACCGCGCGATCGCGATCGGTGGCATCTACGCTGGCGTCATCGACGGTGCGCTGATCACCCGCAATACCGTCGCCGATGGTGTGGATGCGATCGCCCTGGGTGGCGGTGCGCGTGCCAGCGCGGACAACACCGTCAGTCTGGGCGCGATGAGCACCAGCAGCGCCGAGGGCGCGGTGGCGGTCGGTTTCAACAGTGCAGCCACCGCCGCCGACAGCGTCGCCATCGGTACCGCCTCCGTGGCGGACCGGGCCCGCACGGTCTCGGTGGGGTCGGTCGGTTCAGAGCGCCAGATCACGAACGTGGCCGAGGGTGCAGAATCCACCGATGCGGTCAACAAGGCGCAGCTGGATCGGGTCGCTGCCACCGCCGATGCAGTCGGCAAGCACTTCCAGGCCAGCGGCAGCGGCGTGGCCACGGCCAGTGGCAGTGATGCGCTTGCCGCCGGTTCCGGTGCCACCGCCAGTGCCACCCGCAGCAGCGCGCTGGGTACGGCGGCGGTCGCCTCGGCCACCGGCGCCACCGCGGTCGGTGCCGATGCCTCGGCACGCGGTGCCAACAGTACGGTGCTCGGTCGCCAGGCCTCCACCAATGCCACCAACGGCGTGGCGATCGGCAACGGGGCGTTCGCCAGCAACGGTGCCAACAGCATCGCAATCGGTTCGGCGGCAGGCGTCTCCGGTGCCAACGCTGTGGCCTTGGGCGCCGGCTCGCGCGCGGTGGAAGCCAATGTGGTCTCGGTCGGCGGCGGCAACGGGACGGACGGTCCGGCCACGCGCCGCATCGTCAATGTGGGTGCCGGCCGCATCGCCGCCGGCAGCACCGATGCGGTGACCGGCGGCCAGCTCAACACCACCAACCAGCGGGTCGGCGCGGTGGAAACCCAGGTCGGCGACATCGACACCCGCATCGGCTCGGTCGAGAACGTCACCGCCAACGCGCTCACCTATGACGACAGCAGCCGCGACACGCTGACCCTCTCGGGTCTGCAGGGCACCACGCTGGACAATGTCGGCGGCGGTTCGATCGCGTCCGGCAGCCGCCAGGCGATCAACGGCGGGCAGTTGTTCCAGTCGCTGACCGATGTCGCCACCTTCCTCGGCGGCGGGGCCAGCGTCGGCATGCAGGGCGTGTTCGTCGCGCCGAACTATGTGATCCAGGGCGCGACGTACAGCAACGTGGGCGATGCACTGGGCGCGCTCGACCGCAAGGTCAGCGATCTCGATCAGCGCGTGGCCGGTGGCAGCAGCAGCGGTGCACGGGCACGTACCGCCGCGCTCGCTACGGCCAGCGTCGCATCGGAGGCCAGTGTGATGAGTGCCACCAGCGACGACGCCATCGCCTCGGTGCAGGGCACGCCCACCGCCGCCAGCGTGGGCGGCAGCCAGCCGCTCAGCGCACCGGCCGCGGCACCGGCGGCAGTCAATGCGGTGGTGATGGGCGACGGTGCCGTGGCCAGCGGGGCCTCGGCCACGGCCATCGGCCAGGGTGCGACCGCCTCGGCCGCGAACTCGGTGGCACTGGGCCAGGGCTCGGTGGCCGATCGTGCCGATACGGTCTCCGTCGGCAGCGTCGGCAATGAACGCCAGGTCGCCAACGTAGCGGCCGGTACGCAGGCCACCGATGCGGTCAACAAGGGCCAGCTGGATGGCGGCATCGCGACTGCCAACAGCTATACCGACCAACGCTTCACCTCGATGGCCGACAGCTTCGATATCTACAAGGGCGAGATCGATCAGCGCCTGCGTCACCAGGACCGTCGCATTGATCGCCAGGGCGCGATGAGCGCGGCCATGCTCAACATGGCCACCAGCGCCGCCGGTGTGCGCACCCAGAACCGCGTCGGTGTGGGCGTCGGTTTCCAGGGCGGCGAATCGGCGCTGTCGCTGGGCTACCAGCGTGCGCTCAGCGAGCGCGCCACGGTGACCCTGGGCGGTGCCTTCAGCAGTGATGACAGCTCGGTCGGCGTGGGTGCCGGCTTCGGTTGGTAAGCCGTTTCAACGCGGGGCCGTGCGCGGCCCCGCCGCAACGCAATGCAAGGCCTGAGGGGGCGGGTCACGGGAACCCTGGCCAGGGCCGGCCAGGGAGCTCGCATGGAGTGTTGGCCTGAACAGTCGTTTGATCCATGACCTTGAAGAGGACGTCAACGTGACCAGTAAGCAGAACCTTCGCATCAATGTGCTGGCAGCCGCCGTGCTGTCGTTGTCCGCAGGCGCCAGCGCCTATGCCGCGGGCCTGCCGGCCAAGGAGCCGGTGCGCCAGCCGGCTGCCGCCCAGGGCGCAGAGCGCATCATCGTCAAGTACCGCGCCGGCAGCGCTGCGGCGACGGATCGTTCGGCCAAGCTGACGGCCGTGCAGTCGGCGGTCGCCCGTGCCAGTGTCGGTGGCTCCGCCGCCGGGCGTGCCAGCGCGGTGAGCCCGCAGATCGTGCGCAAGCTCGGTGTCGGTGCCGATCTGATCCGCCTGCAGGGCCGCTTGAGCCCGGCCGAACTGCAGAAGGTGCTGGCCGAGATCAAGGCCGACCCCTCCGTGCAGTACGCCGAAGTGGACGTAAAGCTGCAGCGCACCGATGTGCGCCCGCGTGATGCCACGCCGCAGCTGGTGCCGAACGATCCCTACTACGCGCAGTACCAGTGGCATCTGAACAGCGCCACCGGCGGCATCAACGCGCCGGCCGCATGGGACATCGCCCAGGGCGAAGGCGTGGTGGTGGCGGTGCTGGATACCGGCATCCTGCCGCAGCATCCGGATTTCTCCGGCAACCTGCTGGCCGGTTATGACTTCATCAGCGATGCGGAAACCTCGCGTCGTCCGACCGACGAGCGGGTGCCGGGTGCGCTGGATTACGGCGACTGGGTCGAGAACGACAACGAGTGCTATGCCGGCTCGCTGGCCGATGACAGCTCCTGGCACGGCACCCACGTTGCCGGCACCATTGCCGAATCCACCAACAACGGGGTGGGCATGGCGGGCGTAGCGTACAAGGCACGCGTGCTGCCGGTACGCGTACTCGGCAAGTGCGGCGGCTACCTGTCCGACATCGCCGACGCGATCACCTGGGCCTCCGGCGGCACCGTGGCCGGCATCCCGGCCAACGCCAATCCGGCCGAGGTCATCAACATGAGCCTGGGCGGCGGCGGCGCATGCGATGCGCTGTACCAGGACGCCATCAACGGTGCGGTGTCGCGCGGCACCACCGTAGTGGTTGCGGCCGGCAACTCGGCCTCCAACGCGGCCAACTTCCGCCCGGCCAGCTGCGCCAACGTGGTGGCGGTCGGTGCGACCCGCATCACCGGCGGCATCGCCTACTACTCCAACTTCGGCACGGTGGTGGACCTGTCCGGCCCGGGCGGCGGTGGCAGCGTGGACGGCAACCCGGGCGGTTACGTCTGGCAGTCCGGCTACAACGGCCTGACCACGCCGACCTCCGGCGCCTACAGCTACATGGGCATGGCCGGTACCTCGATGGCCTCTCCGCATGTGGCGGCGGTGGCGGCACTGGTGCAGGGCGCGGTCGCCGCGGCTGGCAAGGATCCGCTCACCCCGGCGGCGCTGGAAGCCCTGCTCAAGCAGACCTCGCGTCCCTTCCCGGTCACCATTCCGACCGCCACGCCGATCGGCACCGGCATCGTCGATGCCAAGGCCGCCCTGGACAAGGCGCTGGAAGAAGAGTGCACCGAGAACTGCGGCCCGGTGGCCACGCCGCTGACCAACAAGGTCGCCGTCGGTGGCCTGAGCGGTGCCGGTGGCAGCGAAGTGCTGTACAGCTTCGAGGCGCAGGCCGGCAAGGTGCTGAGCCTGCTCACCTACGGCGGCAGCGGTAACGTGTCGGTCTACGTGAGCCAGGGCAAGGAGCCGACCGCGACCGCGTTCGACGCCAAGTCCACCCGTCCGGGCAACAGTGAAACGGTGCGCTTCACCGCGCCGGTGGCCGGCACGTACTACATCAAGGTGGTGGGCGAGTCCGCGTTCAGCGGCGTGAGCATCCTCGCCAACCAGTAATACGGGTAAACCGCCAACGGGAGTCCGTCATGTGACGGGCTCCCGTTTTTACATCTGGACGTCGTGCAATCCCGCGTACGGTCGCGGTGAACTGCTAAAGTCGCAGCGGTTGCCAGGAGAAGATTCTTGAACGCGGTCGCCCCGGATCCCACTGCAGAATCCACCGCTGAATCCCGCATCGTCGGGGTGTTGCTGGAGAAAGGTCGGCTCAAGGACAGCGACCTGGCCCGCGCGCGTCCGCTGCACCGCGAATCCGGTGGCAGCCTGCTGGGTCTGCTGGTCCGCCTGGGGCTGGTCTCCGAGCGCGACCATGCACAGACCTGTGCCGAGGTGCTCGGCCTGCCGCTGCTGGATGCCAAGGCGGTGCCCGAGTCGCCGCCCGAAGCGCTGCTGGATGGGTTGCCGCTGACGCTGCGTTTCCTCAAACAATTCCATGTCTGCCCGTTGGCGTTGCATGACGACGTGCTGGATCTGTGGCTGTCCGACCCGCAGGATCCCTACGCGGCCGACGCCGTGCAGCTGGCCATGGGGCTGCCGGTGCGCCTGCACGTGGGCCTGCGCTCGGAGATTGATGATCTGATCGAGCGCTGGTTCGGCCAAGGCCGCAGCGCGATGGGCGCGATCATCGAAACCGCCGACGGCGAAGGCGCTGCGGTCGACGACATCGAACACCTGCGCGATCTGGCCTCCGAAGCGCCGGTGATCCGGCTGGTCAACCTGGTGATCCAGCGGGCGGTGGAACTGCGCGCCTCGGATATCCATATCGAACCGTTCGAGAATCGCTTGAAGGTGCGTTACCGCGTCGACGGCGTGCTGATCGAAGGCGAAAGTCCGCCGGTCAATCTCACCGCTGCAGTGATCAGCCGCATCAAGATCATGGCGCGGCTGAACATCGCCGAGCGCCGGCTGCCGCAGGACGGCCGCATCATGCTGCGCGTGCAGGGCAAGGAACTGGACCTGCGCGTCAGCACGGTGCCGACCGCGCACGGCGAAAGCGTCGTGATGCGCCTGCTTGATCGCGATACGGTGGTGTTCGATTTCCATCGGTTGGGGTTCACCGATGCCTTCCTGCCGCAGTTCCGCAAAGTGCTTGAACAGCCGCACGGCATCCTGCTGGTCACCGGCCCGACCGGTTCGGGCAAGACCACCACGCTGTACACCGCGTTGAGCCAGC
>Ga0160437_1000731_pt1 | contig 16061 bp, 14 predicted proteins | sample HID1975I_E0MG_FD_108227 | JGI IMG/M metagenome (GOLD analysis project Ga0160437, IMG submission 108227) | Enriched soil microbial communities from UW Madison campus, WI, USA - HID1975I_E0 MG | ecosystem: Environmental > Terrestrial > Soil > Unclassified | place: USA: Madison, Wisconsin... | reverse complement strand
GCGCAGTGGATCGGCTATCTGCCCCAGACGCCGGAAGTGGCCTGGGATGTCTCGGTGGAAGTGCTGATCTCGCTCGGCCGCCTGCCCTGGCGCGGTGCGCCCGCTGCCGAAACGCAGGACGCCATCGAGGACGCCATCGCCGCCATGGATCTTCAGGAACTGCGCCACCGCCCGGTCTCGACCCTGTCCGGCGGCGAACGCGCGCGGGCGCTGATGGCCCGCGTCCTGGCGACCCAGCCCGGCTGGCTGCTGGCGGACGAGCCTTTCGCGAACCTCGACCTGGCCCATGGTGCGGCGCTGATGCACCGCTTTCGCCAGCAGGCGCGGGCGGGGCGCGGCGTCGTCCTTGTGCTGCACGACCTGGCGACGGCGATGAACCATGCGGACCAGGTGCTGGTGCTGGCGAAAGGCCGGGTGGAGGCGGAAGGCCCGCCGGAAATGGCCCTCTCGCGCGAGGTCATCACCCGCGTGTGGAACTGCCCCGCGCACTGGCTGGGTGATCCCGGCGAACGCGCCCTCTCGATCGGCGCTCCGGCGCCGCTCGCCGTGGATTTCCGGCAGCAGTTCTAGCGCGCGGGAATGCGGCTGCGGGTTGTAATTGCATTTTCCGCAAATATCGTCTATCACCGTCCACGCTGACGTCGCGTGCGACGGACCATCGGGCAGCCATTGCTCCCCCCTTGTCCCTTACGAGCCTCATGACGCCGGAATGCGCCGAGACGTGCATGCCGCGATGCGCCGGACGAGAATGTCCAGAGCGCTTTTCCTGCCCTTGGGGGCCTACGGCTAAACGGGATTCATTCCATGACCGATCCGAGCACTCGTCCTTTCCTCATCACCAAGGATGAGGATGGGGCCTTCCGCCTTACCGTGAGAACGACGAGGTACAATTCGCGCGGCTATCCGCTGGTGACGGCCACGCTTCAGGACGGCGCGTTCAAGACGGCCAACGCAGCGCGGGCTTTCGCGCGCGAGAACTTCAATGCCCAGCCCGGCGAATACGCCACGAAGTAAGGCGCGGCCCGCCGAGCCTGCGCCGCCGGGCGCGGCTCACCGTGCTCCATGCAAGACCGCCGCCCCGTTTCCGGAGCGGCGGCTTCGTTCGGGCAGGGCCGGCGCGTCGGGCGCCTGCCCGGGACCCGATCCTTACTGAGCCTTCGGCGCCAGGCCGCGGGCTTCCAGCATCGGTTCGACTTCGGGGTCATGCCCGGTGAAGTCGCGGTAGAGCTGCGCGAAGTCCTTCGTGTGGCCCTGGCCGAGGAAGGTCTTGCGGATGTGGTCGCCATTGGCGCGCGTCATGCCGCCGTGCTTCTCCACCCAGTCCCAACCGTCGTGAGCGAGCATCTCGGTCCAGATGTACGAGTAATAGCCCGCAGCATAGCCGTTGTCCCAGATATGGCGGAAGTACGGCGTCTTGTAGCGCGGCGGGATCAGGTCGGTGTTGAGCCCGGTGGCGGCCAGTGCCTTGGCTTCGAAGGCCATCGGCGGCTGCGCGGCTTCTTCCGGCGAGAGCTGGTGCCACTGGATGTCGAGCATCGCTGCCGACAGCGTCTCGCCCAGGCCGAGGCCCTGGTTGAAGGTGTGCGCGGCCTTGATCTTGGCGATCAGGTCGGCCGGGATCGTCGCGCCGGTCTGGTAGTGCTTGGCGTAGTGGTTGAGCACGGCCGGAATGGTCGCGAAGTTCTCGTTGAACTGGCTGGGGAACTCCACGAAGTCGCGCGCGGTGTTCGTGCCCGAGAGCGAGGGATACTTCTGGCTGGCGAAGAAGCCGTGAAGCGCGTGGCCGAATTCGTGGAACATGGTTTCCACATCGTCGAAGCTGGCGAGCGCGGGCTGGCCGTCGGCGGGCGGGGCGATGTTCAGGGTGTTGCTGACGACGGGCTTTTCACCGAGCAGGTATGACTGCTCGACGAAGTTGCTCATCCAGGCGCCGCCCTTCTTGTTGGAGCGGGCGAAGGGATCGTAATAGAAGATCGCCAGCTGCTTGCCGTCGGCATCGAACACTTCGTAGGCGCGCATGGTCGGGTGATAGACCGGCAGGTCGGTGCGGCGCTTGAAGGTCAGGCCGTAAGTCTGGTTGGCGGCATAGAACACGCCGTCTTCCAGCGTGCGCCAGACTTCGAAGTAGGGCTTGATCTGGCTTTCGTCGAGTTCGTACTTCGCCTTGCGGACCTTCTCGGCATAGTAGGACCAGTCCCACGGTGCCAGCGTGACGTTCTGGCCGCCGGCCTTGGTGCCCTCTGCCTTCATGGCGGCTTCGAGCATGGCGGCTTCGCGGTCCTGCGTGGCGCGCAGCGCGGGGACGAAGCCCTTCATGAACTCCATCGCCTTGGCGGGCGTCTTCACCATGCGGTCGTACATCTGGTACGTCGCGAAGTCGGGCGCGCCCAGCAGTTTGGCCTTCTTCGCGCGCAGGGTAGCCATCTGGGTGACCATGGCGGTGGTGTCGTATTCGTCGCCGCCCGAGGTGCGGTTGATGCTTGCGTCCCAGAGCTTCTTGCGGCTGTCGCGGTTGGTGAGGCTGGCGAGCGCGGCCTGCTGCGTGGTGTTGCCCAGCGCCAGCATGAACTTGCCCGCATGGCCCTTTTCGGCGGCGAGCTTGCCGGCGGCGGTGATTTCGGCCTGCGAAAGGCCGTCCAGCTGCGCGGCCGTGTCGAAGATCGGTGCCTTGGCGGCCGTGGCCGTGGTCAGCTTCTGCGAGAAGGCGGTTTCCAGCTTGGCGATTTCGAGGTTCATCGCCTTCAGCTCGACCTTCTGCGCGGCCGAGAGCAGGGCGCCGCGGTGGACGAACTTGTCGTAAGTGGTCGCCAGCAGCATGGCGTCCTCGCCGGTCAGGGCCTTTCCTGAGGCGCTGTCATGCACGGCCTTGACGCGGGCGAAGAGCGCATCGTCAAGGTAGATATCGTCGTTCAGCGCAGAAATCTGCGGGCTGACGGCCGTATCGATGGCATCCAGCGCATCGCTGGTATTGGCCGAGGTGAGCTGGCTGAACACGTTGTAGACGCGGTCGTACAGCGTGCCGGCGCGCTCCATCGAGACGATGGTGTTCTCGAAAGTCGGCTTGGCCTTGCTGCCGGCGATGGCCTTGATCTCGGCGCGCTTGGCGGCGATGCCGGCTTCGATGGCGGGCTGCCAGTCGCTGTCCTTGTACTGGGTGAAGTCCGGCGCGTGGAGCGGCAGGGCGCTGGGCTTGGCGAAGGGGCCGTTATAGGCGGGCGCCGTGGCGGCGCTCCTGACGTCTGTCTTTGCGGCAGCCGTCACGGAAAATCCTCCAAGCAGGCCGGCGCCGAGCACGAGCGGGGCGGCGGCGGCCATGAGCCGGGTCTTCATCGGTCTTTTCTCCTGGCTTCGGCAACCCGAAAGATACAGCTCGAAAGATGCAGCCCGAAAGAAGCAGGGAAGGCCTCCCTGCGGGGTCGTGGGCGGGTGCCGAAAAGTGGTCAACACACGGGGTTGAAGCGGAGAAAACCGAGGGGTGCAAGGGCTGGAGCGCAAGCAGGAATGCCATTGCGCAAATGACGCATGCGACGTTTATTCGCGGAAAGGAATACGCGCCGGAGCGCAATCAAGTTGCGCTCCGGCGCGCCGTCAGGTCGCTCCGACAGGGGGAATCGGTCCGGTCAGCTCGACCGGAAGCGACCTTTGGTCCACACCAACATGGGTTCGGTGCCTTCGTCGTGGTCGCGGCGATGTTCCTCGCGCTGGCGATCCAGGATCAAGGATCCCGTCTTCCGCGCGAACTGGCTGCGGCGAAACGGAATTTCGGCTCCGATATTCATTTCAGGCTCTCCTCTTTCGAGGAGCAACGCCGCAGCAGGGTGAAAAGTTCCCGAAGGAAGCGGGGTGTCGCACCGCCCTGGCGTGGCGGGCGCCGCGAAGGCCGGGGCGCTAACCTGCCCGATCCGCCAGAAGGCCGAAGGGCAGCCGGGTCGCTGAAGCGGCATCCGCCAAAGTGTGGGCGTCGAGTTCGGCGAGGAAGGCCGCCATCGCCTGACGCAGGATCGCCGTCAGCCCGCAGGCGCCCTGGAGCAGGCAGTTCCCGCAATCGGCGGGGCTCATGTTCGGCTCGGTGAGCCGGACCACTTCGCCCAGCGTGATCGCGTGCGCGGGACGGCCCAGGCGAAAACCGCCGTTTCGGCCGCGCACCGTTTCCAGCAGGCCGGCATTGCCCAGCAGGTTCACCACTTTCATCGCATGGTTGCGCGAGATCGCGTGGGCCTGCGCCACTTCGGCGATCGAGAACAGCCCCGCGGGATCGACCGCAGCGTGGAGCAGGATGCGCAAGGCGTAGTCGGTGTGCGCGGTAAGGCGCAAGGCGGGCCTCCGGGAAAATGATGCTCCTGATTTACATCTTTTTGGATCGGCGTATAGATGCATCCAGTTTGCATCATTTAAGAGGAAGAATCGAAATGGCCGCTCCGCTCAGCGAACAGACTGTCGCCACGATCAAGGCGACTGCACCCGCGCTTCAGCAGCACGGGGTGGAAATCACCACCCGCATGTACGAGCGACTGTTCCGTAACGAGGAGGTCCGCGCCATGTTCGACCAGGCCGCGCAGGATTCCGGCGAGCAGCCGCGCCGCCTGGCCGCCGCGATCCTCGGCTATGCGCAGAACGTGGACAAGCTGCAGAACCTGACCGGCGCGGTCGCGCGCATGGTGCAGCGCCATGTCGATACCGGCGTGAAGGCGGAGCATTACCCGCTGGTGGCCGACGCACTGCTACCCGCCATCCGCGACGTCCTGGGCGCGGCGGCGACCGACGACGTGCTGGCGGCCTGGGGTGAGGCTTACTGGTTCCTGGCCGATATCCTGATCGGCAAGGAAACCGCGGCTTACGCGGAACTGGAAGAGGCCTGACCTTCGGGGGGGGCAGGGCACCGGTTCCGCGAAGCATCCCGCTTCAGCGCGTGCCCACGCCCGTCTCGAACTGCGACTGGAGGTTTGCCAGCGCCGTGGGCGAGACCGGCGGCAGTTCCTTCGCCGCCTTGCCCTTGCGCAGGGCGGCACGGTCCTTTTCCGCCGGCTCCACCACACGCACGCGCACGGCGGCCTTGCCCTTGCTTCGCACCCCCAGCGCTTCGGCGGCGCCGCGCGAAAGGTCTATGACGCGGGCGCTTTCGCCGAAAGGGCCGCGGTCGTTGACGCGTACCAGGATGCGGCGGCCGGTATCGAGGGCGGTCACTTCGACATAGCTCGGCAGCGGCAGGGTGGTATGCGCGGCCGTGATCCAGTCCGGGCGGAAGCGCTCGCCATTGGCGGCGCGGTTACCGGATTCGCTGCCGTACCAGGTGGCATAGCCCAGCACGTCGTAGCCGGGCTGGGCGGCCGGCGTATAAGTATTTCCTCGGACCTTGTAGGGCGGGCCGATGCGCACCGGCGCATCGCTGACCGGCCGGAACTTCGTGCCGCCGCCGCAGGCCGCCAGGGCCGCGGTGAGGACAATTGCGAATGCGGGCTTGAGCACCCCCGTTAAACTCTCGCTCATGCGGGCTTCCTAGCTTTCCCGGGGCGGCGCTGTCCATGCCTCCCGGCGTGAGGGCCAGTGAGACGGCGACGGAACTTCCGGGCCTTGAGGCCGGTTGTCTCCCGCTGAAGGAGTGACGCATGTTCAAGTCGATAGCCGTTGCCGCACGCGATCGGGGCCGCATGGCGGAAGTCTCGGCCGTGATCGCCCGCTTCGGGTTGGACTCGCTGGCGGTCCGGCTTGGGATCGGTGGCGACGGGAAAGAGGGCGATGATGCGCAGGAGAGCGCGGAACCGCGGGACTTGCCCACGCGCACCCGCAAGGCGCTGGAGGCGCTCGGCCCGACTTACGTGAAGCTCGGCCAGATCCTGGCGACGCGGCGCGACCTGCTGCCCGATCCTTGGATCGCCGCTTTCGAACAGTTGCAGAGCGATGCGCCGCGCCTGCCCTTCGAGACGCTGCGCGGCGAAGTGGAAGCGGCGCTGGGCGGGCCGCCGGAGAGCGTCTTTGCCCGGTTCGACACCGAGCCGCTGGCCGCCGCCTCGATCGCGCAAGTGCACCGGGCGCGGCTGCACGACGGTACCGAAGTGGTGGTGAAGATCCGCCGACCGGGCATTCGCGCGCGGATGGAGGCGGACTTGCGGCTCATGCGCCACCTCGGCGCGCTGGCCGAAGCGCGCAGCGCGGCCGTGCGCCGGATGAAGCCCGCGGCTATGATCGAGCAACTTGGCCGCGAGATCCTGGACGAACTCGATTTCACGGCCGAGGGGCGCAATGCCGACTTGCTGCGCGCCGACCTCGCTTCGCTGGAGCGGATCACCGTGCCGCGCATCCACTGGGAGTGGACGGGCGAGCAGGTGCTGGTGATGGATTATATCGAAGGCATCGCCCCGCGCGATCCGGCCGTGCTGAAGGCGGCGGGGATCGATCCCTCCCGCATCGCCGCGCTGGGGGCGGAACTGGTGCTGGAGATGGTGCTGGTCAACGGCCGCTTCCATGCCGATCCGCATCCGGGCAATCTGCTCTGCCTGCCGCCGCAGGTGCCCGGCGGTGACGGACTGGCGCTGCTGGACCTGGGCTCGGTCGGCTTCGTCAGCCCGCGGCGGCAGCACGAATTCCTGACGTTCATCCTGGCGCTGCGCAGCGGCGACCCCGGCGGCGTGGCGGACATGCTGGCCACCTGGTCGCAGGACGGCGAAGTCCCACGCGAAAAGCTGCTGCGTGCCTCCGAACGGCTGGTGTCGCGGCACGGCACCGGGGCGCTCGTGCTCAATGCGATGGTGGCGGATTTCTTCCCGCTGCTGCGGCAGGAGGGGCTGGTGCTGCCGCCCGACCTGGTGCTGATCTTCAAGGCCATGGTGACGATGGACGGCGTGCTTTCCGGGATCGCGCCGGACTTCGACTTGTCCGAAGCGCTGGGCCGGATGCGCGGGCGGCTGGTCGCTTCGCGGCTGTCGCGTCTTGCCGCGCCGGACAAGCTGGAGACGGCGCTGCTCGAACTCTCGCGCGTGGCCGAGGAAGCGCCGCGCTTCCTGCGCGCGGCCTCGGCCCGGATGGAGGCATCGTCACCGCCTGCACGGGAATCCGGCCGAGACTCCGGGCGAGAGGGGGGCACGGCCAGAGCGGTGAGCCGGGCCGGATGGCTGATCGGCGGCGCCGTGGTGATCCACGCCGCCGCCGACCTGCTCGTTCACTGGACCTGAATTATCGGCGGGCCGCTTCGGACTTGTCGCGCGCGGCCTTGAATTCCGAGCCGGCCTTCCACTGCGGCCACTTGTCGGAATTGGCGAGGTCCGTGCCGATCGTGCGGACGAGTTCGACGTCCTGCACGGCGCCTTCCATCTTCCACTCCGGCGACCAGGCATCGCAGGCCTGGTGGTAGCACTGGCCGGTATAGGCATCGATCCAGGCCTGGCCCGCCTTGACGCCGCCCTGCTTGAGGTCGGAGGCCCCGGCAATGCCCATCATCAGCATGACCGGCACGCCGCGCTTCGCGAAGGAGAAATGGTCCGCGCGGTAGAACAGGCCGCGCTCCGGCAGGCCTTCCGGGGTGACGCGGCGGCCCTGGGCTGCGGCGACGCGGGCCATGTCGTCCTCCAGGGTATCCTGGCCCTTGCCGATCAGCGTCACGTCGTTGGCGGCGCCCGCCGTCTGGAGCACGTCGATGGTGAGGTTGGCGACGGTCTTCTCCATCGGGAAGACCGGGCTGGCGGCATAGAATTCCGAGCCGAGCAGACCGCGCTCCTCCGCCGTCCAGGCCGCGAAGACGACGCTGCGCTGCGGGGCGGGCTCGCTCTTCATGACGCGGGCGATGTCGAAGAGGGCGGCGATGCCGACGCCGTCGTCATTGGCGCCGGCACGGTAGATGCGGCCCTGCGCGTCGGGCGCGCCCTTGCCGTAGGCGTCCCAGTGGGCACCGAACATCACGACTTCGTCCTTGCGCGTGGTGCCGGGGATCTGGGCCAGCACGTTGTGGCTCATGACTTCTTCATGCGCGACGGGCACGTCCGCATCGAAAGTCACGCCTTTCAGCGGCACCGGCTTGAAGTCCGGGCGGCGCGCGGCGGCCGAGAGCCTGGCGAGGTCCAGCCCGGCGGAGCCGAACAGGCGGTTGGCCGCCTCGCCCGAGAGCCAGCCCTGCAGCGCCAGGCTGGTGAGCTTGTCGGGGCTCCGCACGATATCGTAGTTCTCGCCGCCGGGGCTGGTGACGACGTTCCAGCCATAGCCGGCGCCCTCCGTCTCGTGGACGATCAGCGCGCCGACCGCACCCTGCCTTGCGGCTTCCTCGAACTTGTAGGTCCAGCGGCCGTAATACGTCATCGTCCGGTCGCCGAACTTGCCGGCGGCGGGCTCGCCCTTCTTTGCGTGAAAGTCCGGATCGTTGATGAGGAAGACCACGACCTTGCCCTTGAGGTCCATGCCCTTGAAGTCGTCCCAGCCGCGCTCCGGCGCGTTCACGCCGTAGCCGACGAAGACCACCGGCGCGCCCGCGATGCGCGCGGAGTCGTCGGGGCGGACGGTGGAGATGTAGATGTCCTTGGCGACGGTCACCGGCATGGCACCCTTCGGGCCGGAGAACGCCAGCGTCTTCGGCGCGGCAAGGCGGGTGTGGAGCAGCGGCACTTTCTGCACCCACTGTCCGTCAGGTCCGGCGGGCTGGAGGCCGATGTCCTGGAAGCGCGCGATCAGGTAGCCGATGGTCCTTTCCTCGCCCACCGTGCCGGGCGCGCGGCCCTCGAAAGTATCGGATGCGAGCGTCCTGACATCGGCGACCATCCGGTCGGCATCGATGGCCTCCCGGGCGATGGCGGGATGGGACACGGCAGCGAGCAGCGCGGTGGAGAGCGCGAGGAGAGGCTTGTTCATGTCCTGCGCTTTTAGGGCGCGGGACGGGAGAGGCAAGCGGCGCCGGGCTACTTGTAGAACCCCTCCCGCAGGCGGACGCCGTGTTCCAGCCAGGCCTTCATCGCTGCCAGCATGCCCGTCCAGCCTTCGCAATTGCCATAGGACGCCTTGAGCCCCTCCGGCGTTTCCGACCAGCCTTCCTCGCTGATCTGCACGAGCGTGCGGCCATCCTCGAGCGGCTCGAAGGCCAGGGTGACGAGGGTGCGGTGCTCGCCCTCGGCATCGGCCAGCACGGCGGCCTCGTCACCGCCCCAGCGCAGGAGGATGTGGCGGGGCGGTTCGGCTTCGACGACATGGACCGGGAAGGCGCCGGGAAAGTCGTGGAAGTCCCAGGTGACGACGGCGCCTGTCTCCAGCCGCCCCCTGGCGCCGCCGGTGGTGAAAAACTCGGACAGAACGGCAGGATCGGCAACGGCCTCGAATACGTCCGCGACGGGCCTGGCGATCCGGCCCCGAACGGTGAACTTCGGCATCATGACTCGTCTCCCATGCAGCGCCCTTCTGGCGCATTCCGCCGGCTCGGCGGGGTCTTCCGGGCCTGTCCTAACGCAGATGCGGCAGGCGCCAGGCCTCCAGCAGCGCCGCCGCGCGCAACGAGAAGATGGCGATGCCGGCGACGATGCCGGCAGCGTCCCGGCGCAGGCCGAAGCGCTGGATCAGGACCACCATCAGCGTCGCGCCCGCCAGCACGGCCGTGGCGTAGAAGTCTTCATGCAGGACATGCGGGACCCGCGCAATCAGCACGTCGCGCAGGATGCCGCCGCCGCATCCGTTGATCGTGGCGATCACGACGACCGGCGCGCCGTCCAGGCCGTAGTCCAGGCACTTGCGGGTGCCGGCCACGGCGGCAAGCGCCAGGCCCACGCCCTCGAACATGTCGATGGCGAGCGGCGGGGTGACATTAGCCACCGGACCCAGCATCAGGGATGCCGCGATCACCCCCGCGGTCGCGGCCAGGGCAAGGGCGGCATAGCGCCAGTCGCGCAGCGGCGCCGGGGGGTGTTCGCCCAGCAGGAGATCGCGGATCACGCCGCCGCCGACGGAACCGACGAAAGCGAGCACCAGGATACCGAAGAGGTCGAGATCGGCCTGCACCCCGGTCAGCGCGCATTCGGCCGCGAGCACGAAAGTGGCGGCGAGGTCGACCGCGGTCAGCATCCTGTCGCGGATGCGGGCGTTGGCGGGTGCCGCAGGCGTCACGGGCAGCGGCCGATCACAGGAAATCCGCAGCGTCTGTCGGCATCATGACTGCCCCCTGGAAGTGTGCGCCCGCCATGCCGGACGCGGTCTTCTCACGGCAAGTCTAACACGGCTGGGCCATTGCTCAAGGAAGGGCGCTCAGGCAGGTGCGCTCAGGCGCCGGGCGTCTTGGCGATCGGCACCAGCCGCGCCGAAGTGCCGTCGACGAAGTCGATGCGCAGGTGCGAACCGTGACGCTCCTGCACGATGGTCCAGGTGCGGGCGGAGAGCATGAGGCCCCAGAACCGCGTGGCCATGAGTTCAGCCCTGGTGTTGCCGCAACCCGCCGCCGTGATGATGCTGGTATACTTGCCATCCCGGTTCAACCCGCCGAAGGGCTCGCCCGGAACGCCGGTCCAGCGAAGATCGCCCTGGCTGACGGAATTGCAGGACCAGGTGCCGGAGACATAACCGTCCCGCGCAAAGTGCAGGGTGGCGGCAGTGCGCGCGCCCTTGCCCCCGTTCGTGCGGCGGGGGACGCGGTGCCCCTGCAATTCGCGCAAGGCCCAGGGCTGGCCGGTCAGCCGCGGTGCCTCGCCTGCCTCCGCGCTGCCGATCCGGTGCGCGGCGATGTCGGGCGAGCATCCACAAAGGAGCAGGGCAAGAATCAGGGCCGGTCTAGTCATGTTTCCGGAAAGCCACGGAAAGATGACGGCACGGCGACCGAAACGGTGTTTCGGCGCCGGTCCCTGGTATGCGTCAGCGCTCGCAGCGCGAATAGTCGCCCGCGCGGCAGGCCGAGACGTCGCGGCGCCACTGCGCCAGATCGGCCTCGTAGTCGCGGCGGGCCTGGGCATAAGCGCGCGAAGGGCTGGAAGAGGCCGGGCGTTCGTCCCGGCGCGCATAAGGCTCGCCGTCCTCGTCGCCGGCATAGTCGCCGCGTGCATATTGCCCGGTCGCCTCGTCGTCCTGCTCGTCCCCGCCGCCCTGGCGCGCACGATAGGCTTTCCAGCCGGAAGCGTATTGCGCATCGCGCTTGCGCACATAGTCCAGTTGGTCACGATTGAGCTTGCGGATGATCGCGGCGTCGCGGGCAATGTCCTCGGCGCTCATGCGGTCATTGGGATCGTCGGCCCGCGCGGTACCCGAAAAGCCCGGCGCACAAAGCGCCAGTGTGCCCAGCGCCAGCAGGATACGCATACCCGTCTTGCGGCCCCTCATTGTTCTCGTCTCCGTCCCTGGATGATCCTGGCGATCCCTGGCGAGGCGCGGGACCGGAGGCAATTCGATATGCGACGAGCGGCAGGCGCGCACGATGAGGCGCGCGAGGCGTGCGCCGGATGGCGGCAAAAAGAAGCCGCCGACAGGAACTTTCCCGTCGGCGGCTTCCTCGGCGGAGTCTGAGACTAAGGTGTGCCTACTTCCCCCGGCGCGCCACGACGGCGAGGCTGGGGGTGGCTGCCGCCAGTTGGCCCGGGTTTTCGCGGGCGGCCATCCGCGTCGCCATCATTTCATCGCGGGCCGCAAAGGCCCGGTCGAGCGAGGCGTCGCGGCAGTCGTGGACGCGGGCCAGTTGATCGAGCTGGTTGCTTTCAAGCGGTCCGCAAACGGCGCGAACGGCAACTTCCAGCCGGGTATTGAGCGTATCGATACCCGCCTGGGTATCGAGGTTGAGGTCGCCGTAACGCACCTCACGATGCGGAACGTCGCGGAGCGAGCCGTCCTTGACGACCACGTCGGCAAGGGCCGGGGCGACAAGCCCCGAGGTCGCCACGAACAGCATGCCGATGGCGGCGAAAGCGGTGTGAATCCTGGTCATTGCATTCTCCTGTTGCTCAAGAGTGCAGATCTCCGCACGCAAGCCCCCACGGCCCGCGAAACGCGAACTGCAACGCGACCTCAATCGATGAGAAAAGTCGTTCCCAAACAACGGTAACGTCGCGGGGAGTGTGTCGACTCCATTGAACATGTATATACTTTAGTTCTGCCCCTTCGATCCCGCCTTGGCTTTTGAGCAATGTCTGGACATTTACTTGTATGTCTTGTTGACCATGCGGCAAAAGGTGAGTCGGTTATTATTACCGGGCAACTTCTCTATTACTCTTAACCTCGTCGCATTCAAGTCATCCATTGGGTCGGATCGTCGAACGGCATAGTTCGGCCGACGGATGACATCGCCGGCCGGGCGGCCGCCGCGATGCGCAGGGCAAACCGTTGCAATCCGGCAGCCGGTTCCCACATGAGGTCCCGTCCCTGCAGCAAAAGCTCTGGTCGCGGCTGCTTGCGCTTTGCGAACAAATCTGGAACATGTCACCTCCATGAGTCTCTCCCACATCACGGTGCGCGGTGCGCGCGAGCACAACCTCAAGGGCTTCGACATCGAGCTTCCGCGCGAGAAGCTGATCGTCATCACCGGGCTTTCGGGCTCGGGGAAATCCAGCCTCGCCTTCGACACGATCTATGCCGAGGGGCAGCGCCGCTATGTCGAGAGCCTCTCGGCCTATGCGCGCCAGTTCCTGGAGATGATGCAGAAGCCGGACGTCGAGCATATCGACGGCCTCAGCCCCGCCATCTCGATCGAGCAGAAGACCACCAGCCGCAACCCGCGCTCCACGGTGGCGACGGTGACCGAGATCTGGGACTACATGCGCCTGCTCTGGGCGCGCGTGGGCATTCCCTATTCGCCCGCCACGGGCCTGCCGATCGAGGCGCAGACCGTCTCCAACATGGTAGACCGGGTGATGGAACTGCCCGAGGGCACCCGCGCCTACCTGCTCGCCCCGGTCGTGCGCGGCCGCAAGGGCGAGTACCGCAAGGAACTCGCCGAGTGGCAGAAGGCGGGCTACACCCGCGTGCGCATCGACGGCGAACTCTACGCCATCGAGGACGCCCCCGCGCTCGACAAGAAGTACAAGCACGACATCGAGGTCGTGGTGGACCGCATCGCCGTTAAGGACGGCATCCAGACCCGCCTTGCCGACAGCTTCGAACAGGCACTCAAGCTGGCCGAAGGGCTCGCCTATATCGACCTTGCCGACGGCGTCGTGCCGGGCCGTGAGGACGAGGGGAAGGGCGCGAAGAAGACGCTCAAGGGCACCGGCCTGCCGCCCAATCGCATCGTCTTCTCCGAGAAGTTCGCCTGCCCGGTCAGCGGCTTCACCATCGAGGAGATCGAGCCGCGCCTGTTCTCGTTCAACGCGCCGCAGGGCGCGTGCCCGGCCTGTGATGGCCTGGGCGAGAAGCTGCTGTTCGACCCGCAGCTGGTGGTGCCGAACGAGCATCTCAGCCTCAAGCAGGGTGCGATCGTGCCCTGGGCCAAGTCCAACCCGCCTTCGCCTTACTACATGCAGGTGCTCTCCAGCCTGGCCGCGCATTTCGGGTTCGACCTCACCACGCCGTGGGACGCGCTCTCGCCCGAGGTGAAGATCGTCATCCTCTACGGCACCGCGGGCAAGGCCGTGCCGCTCACCTTCAAGGACGGGCGCAAGGAATATACCGTCAACAAGCCGTTCGAGGGCGTGATCGGCAACCTCAACCGCCGCATGATCCAGACCGACAGCGCCTGGATGCGCGAGGAACTGTCCAAGTTCCAGACCGCGCAGCCCTGCGAAACGTGCGAGGGCAAGCGCCTCAAGCCCGAGGCGCTTTCGGTCAAGATCGCCGGCAGCGACATCGCCGATGCCGCGCGCCTTTCCGTGTCGGACGGCTTCGCGTGGTTCGGGGAGCTTGAGGGCAAGCTCACCAGCCAGCAGCAGCAGATCGCCAAGGCCATCCTCAAGGAAATCAACGAGCGCCTCGGCTTCCTCAACAACGTCGGGCTCGATTACCTCAACCTCGACCGCACCAGCGGCACCCTCTCGGGCGGCGAGAGCCAGCGGATCCGCCTCGCCAGCCAGATCGGCTCGGGCCTTTCGGGCGTGCTCTACGTGCTCGACGAACCCTCGATCGGCCTCCACCAGCGCGACAACGACATGCTGCTGGAAACGCTGAAGCGCCTGCGCGACCTCGGCAATACCGTGATCGTCGTCGAGCATGACGAGGACGCCATCCGCACCGCCGACCATATCGTCGATCTCGGCCCCGGCGCCGGTGTCCACGGCGGCGAAGTCGTGGCCGAGGGTACGCTCAAGCAAGTGCTCAAGAGCAAGAACAGCCTCACCGCCGCCTACCTCAACGGCACCCGCAAGATCGAGGTGCCGACCGAGCGCCGCAAGGGCAACGGCAAGAAGATCGTGGTCGAGAACGCCCGCGCCAACAACCTGCGGGGCGTCACGGCGGCGTTCCCGCTCGGCACGTTCTGCTGCGTCACCGGCGTCTCCGGCTCGGGCAAAAGCTCGCTCACCATCGACACCCTGCAGGCCGGTGCCTCGCGCCAGCTGAACGGCGCGCGCGTGGTGGCAGGCGCGCACGACCGCATCACCGGCCTCGAAAACTGCGACAAGGTCATCGAGATAGACCAGTCCCCGATCGGCCGCACCCCGCGCTCCAACCCCGCCACGTATACCGGCGCCTTCACCCAGATCCGCGACTGGTTCGCGGGCCTGCCGGAATCCCAGGCGCGCGGCTACAAGGCCGGGCGCTTCAGCTTCAACGTCAAGGGCGGCCGCTGCGAGGCGTGCCAGGGCGACGGCCTCATCAAGATCGAGATGCACTTCCTGCCCGACGTCTACGTCACCTGCGAGGAATGCCACGGCAAGCGCTACAACCGCGAAACGCTGGAAGTGAAGTTCAAGGGCCACTCCATCGCCGACGTGCTCGACATGACGATCGAAGACGCGGAAGAGTTCTTCAAGGCCGTGCCCCCCATCCGCGACAAGATGCACATGCTGAACGAAGTCGGGCTCGGCTACGTCAAGGTCGGCCAGCAGGCCACCACGCTGTCCGGCGGCGAGGCGCAGCGCGTCAAGCTCGCCAAGGAACTCGCCCGCCGCTCCACCGGGCAGACGCTCTACATCCTCGACGAGCCCACCACCGGCCTCCACTTCGAGGACGTGCGCAAGCTCCTCGAAGTGCTCCACCGCCTGGTCGAGCAGGGCAATTCGGTGGTGGTGATCGAGCACAACCTCGACGTCATCAAGACCGCCGACTGGATCATCGACATGGGCCCCGAAGGCGGCGTCCGCGGCGGCCAGGTCATCGCCGAAGGCACGCCAGAGGATATCGTCAAAGTGAAGGCGTCCTTCACCGGACACTATCTGAAGCCGCTGCTCGCAAGTTGGGCGAAGTAGGAGCGTAGTTGCACCGCCGGTAAATCCGTCGTCCCGGACTTGATCCGGGACCGCTGGCTTGGTGAGCTGAGCTGTCAGGTAGGCCGGACCTCTACTGCAACCGCGCGACGGCGGGGTCCCAATTTTATTTAAGGCACGCAGAGGCCCGGAGATTTAGAGGAGTTGCGCAGGGAATTCACCTCTGCGTCTCCGCGTGAATTCCGAAAGGACCGGGAGTTTCGCTTTCCCAAGGCTGCGTAAGTCCGCGCCAAGTTGTTTGAATGTCTTGCTGTTGCTCACAGGGTCGATTTCAGGAAAGCTCATAGCGGGAAGACCTTGCAGACTCAGCGCGAGCCGCTCCCGCTTGAAACTCGATCCAAAGCCTTCCCTCGAAATCGTCATTGCGAGCGTAGCGAAGCAATCCACTGCAGTTCGAACCGCCCTTGGATTGCTGCACTTCGCAGGCGTGACCCAAGAGGATGCTCGGACTTTGATAACGAATTTTATTCTTCGATCTCAACTGTTCCAGGAAGCTCAAGATCTTCTAGCAATTCAGCAATGTTTTGGCTTGAAAGCCAGATCAAAAAGCCCTTGTCCACAATGTGCAGACTTGTGTTCGCAGAATCGTAATCCACCACGAGGGGGCGAACGCCTTTTTTGTTTTGCAAAGAAGTTGCGGAGTTTAGCAGGGTGCGGAAAAACCCTCCATGAGGCGCGGTGATCGCCGGGCTCAAAGGGTTTGTCGGGCACCGGTTTGGGGAATTCGGCATCAGGTGGCAGTCGTTTGCTGCCAGAACCCGCCGT
>Ga0160437_1000729_pt1 | contig 16124 bp, 9 predicted proteins | sample HID1975I_E0MG_FD_108227 | JGI IMG/M metagenome (GOLD analysis project Ga0160437, IMG submission 108227) | Enriched soil microbial communities from UW Madison campus, WI, USA - HID1975I_E0 MG | ecosystem: Environmental > Terrestrial > Soil > Unclassified | place: USA: Madison, Wisconsin... | reverse complement strand
TTCAAGAGAAGTTGAGCAAATATTAGGGATCAGGGGATCAAAAGATATAAGATTTGCAACTTATTCAGGGAACTGGTCAGACAGAATGGTAATATCCAATTCAGGTAATGTCGGAATAGGTACCGCAGCTCCTGAAAATAGTCTTACCATTCGAAAAAGTCCTGCACAGTTAAGTTCGCATATTTATTTTGGAGAGCCAATGGCTGTTCCAGGCCAGCCTTCCGCAACGCTTTGTTTTGGAGGTGCAGGAATTCAAAATGCTGGATTTGCCTGGGTACCAAACAATGCTGATTACGGAAAACTGTTTCTATCATTCGGAGGTCATGACAATGGATTTTACAATTCAGCAAAGGTGACTTTTCAATCTAATGGAAATGTGGGAATTGGAACAGAAAATCCCTCAAACAAACTGGATGTAAACGGCACTATCCACTCCAGAGAAGTAAAAGTTGACATGACGGGATGGTCCGATTTTGTATTTAAAAAAGAATATAAACTGCCTACATTGGAAGAAGTGGAGAAACATATTGCCCAGAAAGGTCATCTGGAGAATATTCCATGTGAGCAAGAAGTTCTAAAAGATGGTATCAATTTAGGTGAGATGAATGCGAAACTGCTTCAGAAGATTGAAGAATTAACGTTATATATGATTGAAATGAAAAAAGAAATTGAATTTTTAAAAACAAAAAACAATAAATAATGAAAAAACTATTCTGTCTTTTATTTATATTAACTTCATTCCACGCATTCTCACAAGTAATTTCTCCCAATGGTGATAACTTATTTTACTATAACGGATTAGCGGATCTTATTTTTAAATTCCCTGAAAGAGGGTCCGGAGGAAGAGCAATGGTGCATTATCCCAATAACGTCCTGTCTATTAATTATGGCGAAGATTTCACGGGAGGGACTTTGATCGGACAGAATGTTTATTTTAAGGACAATGGTAATTCCTTTATATCTTCAGGGAATTTTGGGATTGGCACCACCAGTCCTAACGCAAGGTTATATGTAAGTAATGGGGATCTGGTAATCAATAATAATGGTTCTGGGATTTTAAGAGGGGATAATCCTAACCATGGTTCTGGAGGAGCTTTGAAGATAAGCACCTCAAATACTGCATCCCAGCAGTATATCCAATTAGGAAGAGCTTTTAGTGGAACTGGAGAATTTATTCCTCGTCTGACCGTGATGTCTGATAACGGAAATGTAGGAGTCGGGACAGTAAATCCAGCTCATAAATTAGATGTTAATGGTAGCGGGTTCTTTCAAGGAGTGCTTATCAGTTCAATAGCTGATGAGGGCGGGGGCAAGGTAAACCTGCAAAATCCGTCCAAAACGATGAATGGAACAGCAAGCACATGGTCAATTTATAATATGACAGGAGCCTACGGAAACAGCCTTCAGTTTTGGGCTTATGATAATTTAGGATGTGGTGGAGGAATGTGTAATAATCGATTTACCATTATGGACAACGGGAATGTTGGCATTGGAATAATGAATCCTTCCAATAAACTGGATGTGAACGGAACCATTCATTCCAGAGAAGTAAGGGTAGACATGAATGGCTGGTCGGATTTTGTATTTAAAAAAGATTATAATCTTCCGACTCTTGCTGCGGTTGAGAAGCATATAGCCGAGAAAGGTTATTTGGAAAACATTCCTAGTGAAGAAGAAGTGCTGAAGAATGGAATCAATCTTGGAGAAATGAATTCCAGGCTTTTGCAGAAGATTGAAGAGCTTACCCTGTATGCGATAGATCAGGATAAGAAAAATAGCAGCCAGTCGGATGAAATAAAAAAGCTTAAAGCTCAGATTGATTCATTAACAAAGCAGAATGAGGCATTAAATTCCATTTCAGAAAGACTGTCCCAATTAGAACAAAAATTAAACTAATTAAAATGAAGATAAAATTACTTTTTTTATTGATCCCCCTACATACTTTGATCTACAGTCAGACATTTGAACTAGGAACAAACAGCTTGAAATGGACCAGAGAGCAGAAGGATTTTAATAGTCCCCCAAGAACTGGTGTTTCTGATATGTCATTAAAGCTTTGGGATAATTATCTTGGAGCAAATGCACCTTCTCAATTTGGCAGTCTGTTAGAAATCTACGGACAACATGGCCATTTGGTTTCCCAGCTGTATTTCAATAACAATTGGGAAGGCGGACAAATCTTGTACAGAAGTGCATTCTATAACCAGAACTCCTGGGGTGAGTGGAGAAACTTGCTGGACTCTAAAAGTGATGTGGCATCTATAGGTAATTTAAAAATTGAAGGTACAGGGAACAGCGGTATCGGAACCAGTAATCCAGAGAAAAAATTCCAGATCAATGCTTCTAACAATGATGCCGGCCTTCGAATTCATGCAGTTACTGGAGACAATAACACCAATACTCCTTATTTACTTTTAACAGGCGGTTACCAGACAAACAACGGGGTTGCTTTGCGGGGAGTTTCAGATGAAGCCTATGGTAGAAAATCATTGGTCTTTTATTCCGGATGGGATGGTAATACAGATAGTCCTGCAATAGATGGTCTGAAAGAAAGAATGAGAATTTCTTCAAATGGCAACATCGGAATAGGTAAAAATGATCCAGCAAATAAACTGGATGTCAACGGCACAATTCATTCCAAGGAAGTAAAAGTGGATATGAACGGCTGGTCCGATTTTGTTTTCAAAAAAGAATATGATCTGCCCACACTGGAGCAGGTTGAAAATCATATTTTGAGCAAAGGTCACTTAGAGAACATTCCAAGCGAAGAAGAAGTGTTGAAAAATGGGATTAATCTGGGGGAAATGGATAATAAGCTTTTGCGAAAGATTGAGGAGCTGACCCTTTATATGATTAACCTGAAAAAAGAAAATCAGGAACTGAAAAAAGCAGTAGAGCAACAAAGTAAAGAAATACAGCAGCAAAGTAAAGAGATAGAGCTGTTAAAGATAAAACAACATTAAAATGAAAATAAAACTCAAACTCAAACTCAAACTAATTATAATAGGAATCTTTATCAATACTCTTATCTGCTACTCTCAGCAAATTGGAAATGGATATGCCGCTCATCTACAAGACTTTACTATTCCTCTATTTTCAGGAGTTTACGGAGGGCCTCATGCTTTAGGGAAAGCACCGGATAATAGTCATGATTGGCAGCATTTGTTTGTTATAAGACATGCAAATCCTGATAATAATTTTCAATTACAGCTATCTTCAACCTACAGCGAAAACGATAGATTGTTTTTTAGAAAAATCGATAATTCAACAAACTCAGCATGGTATGAATTAGCAACAAGAGGAGTAAATACTTTCACTGGAAATCAGACTGTTTTAGGAAGTTTAAATCTGTGGCAAGCAAGCGAGAGCCGGCCATTTGGGCAAAATGCCGAAAGCAAATCAGTTTTAAAGCTTTCAAGAAGTGGAACTAACGGTTACAGTTGGAATGAACAGGCAGAATTCAGAATTGGTCATGGAGGAACAGGAACAACCGGAAGCAAACTAGAATTATTTGTTAATGGAAATGAAAATACAACGTCAATTCCAGATCAGCAGGTGATGACATGGAATTATAACGGAAACGTTGGTATTGGGCAAACCAATCCATTAAATAAACTTGATGTCAACGGCACAATTCATTCCAAGGAAGTAAAAGTGGATATGGACGGGTGGTCTGATTTTGTCTTTAAAAAAGAATATAAACTTCCGACTCTGGAAGAGGTTGAAAAGCATATTTTGGAGAAAGGGCATTTAGAGAATATTCCAAGCGAAGAAGAAGTGCTGAAAAATGGAATTAACCTTGGAGAAATGAATTCAAAACTGCTTCAAAAGATTGAGGAGTTAACCTTGTATTTGATTGATCAGGAAAAAAAGTCTCAAACACTGGAAACTTTGATTTCGCAGCAAAATAAATTTATCTCACAGCAAAGTATACTTATTTCAGAACAAAATAAACGTTTAGAGAAACTTGAAAATAAATGATGAAAACACTACAAACACTTTTATTATTTGCAATCTGCACTGTTTCAAATGCACAGCAGAAAATTACTTTTAATTACGATTCTGCGGGTAATCAGATAGTGAGAAACCTGTGTATCTCCGGCTGTAATCCAGCAGGAAAGTCTGCTCCAGAAGTTAAGGATATGGAAGCGGTCACAGAAGATGATCTTCTTAAGTTTTCAAAGGAAGATGTCATTTCCTATTATCCAAACCCTGTAAAGGAACAGCTTTATTTAAAATGGGAACTCATCAATGACAACAAAGTTTCATCCATAACCGTGTATGGGATCAGCGGACAGGTCTTAAGAAACTTTTCCAACACAGAGAATTCGGATAACCAGATTATCTCTTTTGAGCAGTATCCCAGAGGAGTTTATTTAGTAGCCCTCAATTATAAAAACGGTGAACAGAAAACCATCAAAATCATCAAGCAGTAAGTAAATGAAAAAATTATACCCTTCTCTTATATTTTTATTTTTTGCCTTTCTGGCAAGTGCTCAGGCCCCTACGGGATCGTCGGCTGAAATTGGAATAACCGACGGACAATTATCGGTTTCCTCCTCGGGGGCTGCTACCTATAGCGTGCCTATTGCCGTGCCTCCCGGGATTAACGGTGTGGTTCCCCAGGTAAACCTGATATACAATAGTCAGGAAATTGGAGGAAACGCAGGTTATGGCTGGAATATTTCCGGAGTTTCAGGCATTACAAGAATACCATCAACTAAATATCATGATGGAATAATTGATCCTGTTGATTTTGATAATCTGGACAGGTTTGCTCTTGACGGACAAAGACTGGTTGTAAAAAATGGGTCAAATGACACCTATGGGGCAAACGGTACGGTATACGAAACAGAAAGTTTTTCCAATGTGAAAATTACTTCATACGGGGTGCATCCAAACGGGGCAAATTATGGACCGGCCTATTTTTTAGTGGAATATCCCGACGGATCGAAAGCTTATTATGGAAACTCTTCAGATTCCCGTGCTATTACCGGGTGGTCAGTGACCTACTGGGAGAACCCTCAGGGAGTACGAATTGCATACAGTTACGTTCTGACCAGTAATCTGCTGAACATAGCATCGATAAAATATGGAAGTGTAAGTGCTTCGGCTCCGATAAACGAAATTAAATTTAATTATGCAACCACTAACTATCCGGATCAAAGTTATATCGGTGGACAAAGTATCATCAGGTCCAAGAGGCTGGAAAGTATAAATGTCATTGGAAACGGAGTGGGTTTCAGGAATTATTTTTTAAGCTATGCGGGTAGTACTTTTGATCAGCTGATCAGTATCACAGAGAAAAGCGGGGATAACGCCAAAAGTTATAACCCGTTGGTGTTTACTTATGATTCAGGTACCTCTACTATCACGGCAAAGCAAAGTAACTCCTCTATAGGACTGGGTGAAGTTAACGGAAAGAATTCGGCAACCATCTCGGGCGATTTTGATGGCGATGGCAAAATGGATTTTGTTTTGTATCCGACACTGGGTGCCACTGCCAAGAAAGATTTCTGGTTGTTTGCCAATGTGGGCGCAGGTGCCATGACCATTCCCAAAAAAGCGGCTTGCGGATACTATGAGGCAATCTTCACCTCAAAGGGGCTGACCCCTAATAATAAGATGTATCATTATGACGGTGTGACAGTCGCCAAGATGGATACTGATCCGAGCACTGTAAATTTTGAAACATGGAATTATGGTACCTATGGATTGGGGATTGAAACAACCAGAAAAGTTGTTTTTCCCGATCGTTATGTGGCCACTTCAGACTGCAACAATGCGCAGCAGGTCGGACAGGCAAAATACTTCTTTAGTGGTGATTTTAACGGAGATGGCTTAACGGATGTTATGGCTTTGGATAAAGAGCTTAGTGAGGTTGCTTGTGATCCGGACCGTTATGGTGGTCCCGATATCATCACCTACTCGACAAACTCGTCCAATCAGCTGTATTTTGTTGATCTGGATCGCAGGAAAACAACTGACTTTGTGAATTATGCCGGAACACTCCGCGACAATTTTTTTTCGTCAGATAGTAAAATCGAGGCCTTTGATGTGAACGGGGACGGAAAGACCGATATCCTGCATTTCAAAAATGGTAAGGTTGCGGTTTACAGTTTAAACAGCAGCAATCAGCTTGAATTTCTTTGGGAAAAACCCGATACAGAAATTAAAATGAATGTCCCTATTTTGATAGGGGATTATAACGGAGATGGTAAATTGGATTTTATGCATCCAAAAGGTACCGGGTCCACCGCATTTAATTATGTTAAATTTTTGTCCACTGGAAATGGATTTGAAAAGACAGCAGAGACTTACACGGTCGCTAATATCGGCTACAGTGAAGATGCAGGCTCGATAAACACCTGTGATTTAATCCCGTTGGATATCAACGGTGACGGGAAAACGGATTTTGTACAATTTAAATCGCTGTATTCAAAGTCAAGCGGTATGGGCAGGGTGATCATTGATATTTATAAAAACAGCAACGGTACGTTTTCGACTCCCTCCGCACTGACATACAGGACCGATCCTTCTACCAGTATAAGAAGTTATGCTGTTCCCATATTCCTGTCGCCAAAAATGAGTAATCAGTTTTTAGCTGTCGGTGCCATCAGCAATGACAGGGTGTACGAATTTAATCTGGAGTATGATTTCATGATGATGCATTTGATCAAGCGCATCACGAATGGCAACGGGGTACAAAAAAGCATTTCCTACAGTTCTTTGCAGCAGGATCCGTATGAACCGTATTACAGTCCTACCATATTTGTGGAAAATTTTCCAAATGTAGATATCATCTCAGCTCCCAATATTAAAATTGTAACCCTGCTGGAAGAGAAGGGTAAGAGCTATTACAAAAAGCAGTTTTTTAATTATTCAGGTGCAGTTACTAACCTGGATGGAATCGGTTTTCTGGGTTTTCGATCCACTTCTAAAACCAACTGGTATGAAAAGGACGAGCAGATCATTACGACACTTTCAAAAAATGATCTGAATCTGAGGGGCGCTAATGTTGAAAACTATACAGTGCTGGGACTGCACCGTCCATTGTATCCAAATCCTAATTCAAGCACTACATCGGAGAAGATTGTAAAAGAATTAAATTATACGCTAACTGGTACAGATAACCTGGTGGCGACACAAAGTATTACTTTGAAGCCTGGTGTATGGATTAAATCAGGAAGTATATTTTCGGCCAGTATTAATGAAGATGCCAATGCAGGGACATCACCCAATACGCCAACTGATTACATTACCAAAACTTTATTGAATTACGAAAGTGAATTATTGCCCAATAAAGTATTTAAGATTAACAATACTAAAATAAAAGAATACAACAATCGGGAAAGTACAGGCAGTGAAACATCCATAAGTTATGATGGCAATGGTAATGCGGTAAAGTCGGTCAGTTTGTTAAAGCAATCCGGAGCGACAGTCCAGACAACCATCGCAGATGTGGCTTATTTGGCCCCGACAGTTTCGCCATATGTACTGGGAAGACCATCAGGAAAAAAGCAAAGTATTTCCATATCGGGAGATGTAATGAGCTCCGAGGAACAATACGTGTATACCAACAGCCTGCTTACACAGGTGAAGAAAAGAGCAACAGGCACCAATTTTATTACAGAAGACAATGTATTTGATTCTTTCGGAAATATTACACAAAAAACAATTTCCGCAACGGGACTCTCACCAAGGGTAACAAGTTATATTTACGATCCATCGGGAAGATTTGTGACTAAAAAAACAGACATAGAGGGGCTTTCCACGGATTTCACCTATAACTACAGCAACGGGACAATAACTTCGGAAACTAATCCTTATGGATTAAAGATCAGCTATGAATATGACAGCTGGCTGAAAAAGACCAAAATAACAGACTATCTGGGTAAAAATAAAACCTTTACCTATGTCCGAAACGTGGAGAAATCAGTGATCACCGCAGCAAGGGAAGACGGCAGCAGCAGTGAAGAGACCTTTGATGAGCGCGGCAGGGTTATAAAAGCAGGAACTAAGAAGGTAACAGGGACATTTTCTTATGTGGATTATCTTTATGATATTTATGATCGTAATTATAAAGTTAGTGAACCTTATTTTGGAACTGCAGCCACACAATGGAATGAAACCAAGTACAATGTATATGGTAAGATTTCCCAAAAAAATGCTTTTAACGGCAAAATTACCGATATTACCTATTCGGGGCTTACTCAGACGGCAAATGATGGAACAAAATCAAAAATGTCTGTTAAAAATGTAATTGGAAACATCACATCGGTGACCGATACACCGGGAGGAACTATTAATTATACATATTTCGCCAATGGCAATTTAAAGACCGCTGATTACGGCGGAGTAAAATCAACAATTTCTCAGGACGGATGGGGACGAAGAACAAAATTAGATGATTCCTCCGCCGGTGTTTATTACTATGAATATAACGAGTTTGGGGAAATCACAAAGGAATCCACCCCAAACGGAACAACGACCTATACACTCAATACCGAAGGTAAGATAACCCAAAAAGTTGTATCGGGAGCCAATAAATCAAAAACGACCTATACCTATGATCCATCGAGTAAGCTGCTTTTAAATTCTGAATTTGAAGATATTTCTAACGGAACCAATACGATTACCACAGTGTACACGTATGATACGTATAAGCGAATTGTTAAAACGGTCGAAACGACCCCTTATGCAACCTTTACCAAAGATCTTACTTATGATGCTTTTGGCAGGATCGAGACGGAAAGCTCTACGGCTTTCGCTGGAGGGAAAACTACTTCAAAGAAGATAAAGAACACCTACAAGAATGGGGTGCACTGGCAGATACTGGATAACGATACCAATGCGGTTTTATGGCAGGTCAACACTGTTAATGCAAGAGGACAGCTTACCAGTGCACAAAACGGACCAACGACCATAACCAATACCTATGATACTTTTGGTTTTGCATCACAATTTAAATTTGATAAAACAGCTGATTCCTCTAATATCCTTACATTAAATACGGTTTTTGATACTAAACTGGGTAACCTGACCAGCCGTACCAACAGCTTAATGGGAACCAGTGAAAGTTTTAAATACGATGAACTGGATCGTCTGGTAGAGTTTAAAAATGCGCAGGGGGTGCAGGAGAAACAATTGTATGATGACAGGGGAAGGATTACGGAAAACAATTCGGGAAAATACACGTATTCAAATGATAAACCCTATCAGAATTCAGGTATTACCGTTAGCTCTGATGCCGCAGCCTATTATGCGGCACGGCCTTCGCAAACTATCACCTACAATGTTTTTAAAAGCCCTGTGGAGATCGAAGAGGCAGCAGTGGATAAGATCAGTTTTGAATATAACGACCAAAACAGCCGTACTGCAATGTTCTACGGCGGACTCCAGAGCGATAAGCTTAAAAGATCCTTCGCTAAATATTATTCTGCAGACGGAACCATGGAGGTGAAACACAACCTGATATCGGGCGCGGTTGAGTTTGTGACCTATATCGGAGGTGATGGATATACCGCACCTCTGGTAGTAAAAAGCAACGGAGACACACAAAATTACTTATATTTGCAGCGCGATTACCAAGGGTCTATTATAGCGGTAATTGATCAGGCAGGAGCGGTAGTAGAGAAAAGGATGTTCGATGCCTGGGGTGACATTGTAAAAGTCCAGGACGGGGCAGGGAATGTTCTTACAGAACTTACCGTTTTGGATAGAGGTTATACAGGTCATGAACACCTGCAAAGTGTCAGGCTGATCAATATGAATGGCCGTATTTATGATCCTAAATTGCATCGTTTCCTGCAGCCCGACAATTTTGTGCAGGATCCTTTCAATACGCAGAACTATAACAGATATGGCTACGTATTAAACAATCCGTTGAAATATACCGATTACAGCGGTGAAAAGTTTAAATTAAGTTTTAATGATATATTTGCGGGAATTGAAATAATTGCAGGGGCAGTACTGACCTATTTCTCTGCCGGAACACTCTCTTATTTAGGGGCAGGATTAATTGCTTCAGGTGTGGGGCACTTTGCAAGCACCTACAGTCAATACAAACAGACGGGCGACTGGGGGGCAGCGTCTAAAAGTTCGGGCATTATTTTTGGCATTAAGTGGAATACGGACTGGGGATATGAAAGTGATTCCAAAACGGAGCTCTCCAAAGTTGAAAAAGATAAGGACTACAATACTTATGGAATAATAAATGCAGCAGCGGGAATTGCTGGAGGTGCTGTTGAGGTCGTTACAGGTATTGCCGCAGAGGGCTTTACGGCGGGATTCAGTACTGTTTTAATTATTGACGGTGTCTACAGGATAACTTCAAATACGGCAAGGCTGGGTATGTATTTTACGCATGAAGATTTAATCGGTGATGCAATTCCAAGTAACTCAGGTGCTCTGGCAGGAAAAATTATTGACGGTATGAACGGAGCAAGAATCACTGATACAGGAAAAATGCAGCTGACCTTAGGGGTGGCCAATGATATAGGCCTATTTATGGTGACAGGAGGAAACGGTGGCGCTTATCTCGATGCAATAACCAGGCCCGGGCTTATAACCAGAACAGCTATTGGAGTGAACTGGTATACAATTTATGACTACTGGCATATGTCAAATGAATTAAAAAAAACTAAATAAAATACTATATGGTTATGGTTTATAAGGCAGAAAAAACATTGGATAAATTCGTGCAGGATTTTGAGGGAAAGATACTATGGTCAAGTGTAATTGGAGTGCTGCTGATGTTTCTTATAGGTTTTGGGATCTATACCGGAAGTGAGGGAGGATTTTCCAGTGATACATTGTTCTTTCTCGCAGGTGTGGCCCTGATTATAGTATTCTTTCTGTTTACCTATATAAGAAGTGCTTTTATTTTCAGCAGGACCATTCGTGAAATTGCAATTAATGAGTCCAGCGTCTTTATTAAGACCTACACTTTTAAAATATTCTGGCTGTTTGCTGCCCAGGGAAAAACCAAAGAAATGTCCTTTCAAGACTTTGTTCTCAAGGCGGGACAATTTCCACTGCAGCTGGACAAGAAAAGCGGGGTGATAGACTGTTATTTCTTCGAAACAGGGCAGGATGAATATTATTTTTTAAATAAAGAATTTAACGAATCAGTCCTAATTAGTTTGTCCGATGGACTTAAATTGAAATCAAAATATGAAGCAGTTTAAAGCGGATCACAAATTGTATGCTCTGGTGAAAAAAGAACAAAGTTTAGCATTTGCCAGCTGCATTGCAATGATGATGTTTGTTTTTTTTCCAGTACTTTATGCTGTTTTGCAGGCAGACATTCCTGAATTTAGCAGCTTCTGGCTCTTTGAAACAGGACTGATGATTTGTTTTGTTTTTACTTTCCGCTCTGTTTACAAGAAAGCAGAAGTACTGGGCAGAACAATTAATAATCTTACTTTTGATGCCCAGACAGTAACGATAAAAACCTTTGGCTTTACTGTTTTGGGTTTAAGCCTGGTAAAACCCAGAATAGTACGTACCGAGTGTAAAGAAGTTTTGTCCTTCAAATCGGTTTTTCCAATAAAGGATAACAGTTTTTTTGATCAAAGCATATGCTTGGTAATCAAGGTGAAGGAGGGGGTGTTTTACTTTAAAGAGGATTGTTTTGAAAAGCAGGCCCTTCAGATTCTGACCCAAAACTGAACCGGTGCCATTTTGGAAAGTTTTACTTCCGGTATAGTACTGGAATATTGTAGGAAAGCGTCAGATTACGTATGTTATCAAAAAAGAAAAGACGGCCATATGGCTGTCTCTTCTTTTTAAATATTCCAAGGTATCAGATGTGCTGACGGTTAAGTATAGCAGCTGACTTTTACAGGGAAGATGCTTTTTACAGCAGCGCGCGTTAAACAGAAAAAACAGCCTTGGGGCTGTTTTTCTTCCATATAGCCCCTTAAATCAAAAGAGATAAAACAGACCTTATGCTGCAGCTGTGGGGTTTAGATACCAGAAAGGGCAGTTGGTTAATTTGTAGTTTTTAACAGATGATTTGTATCAGGTTAGTTCTTTGATACTTTCTTTCTTTCTTTCTTTCTTTCTTTCTTTCTTTCTTTCTTTAAGATTGGTTATGATTGCTATAGGATTTTTAATTTTTGTTTTGGCCGGTGAAGGGGAGGCCGGCAGAGCGGGGATCGTTTTATGAATTATGTTTTGCGGAGGAAGAGGTTCCGCTTTAAATTATTAATCACCCTAGTGTATGATAGGATTTATATTTTATTTTATAGCAGGCGCAGAAAAAAAAAGTGTACCTCGAAATTTTGAGTAATTTATATGAGCCTGCTAATTTAAAAACAATTTAAAATTGATACATTTTGAAAGTTTCTTAAAGACATGTTGTAAATACTTCTGAGTGATTATAATTGTTTTAAAATTCAAATTAGTATCAAAATTAAATATGATATTTTTAGTAAATTACTTCATAATATTAATTTTATCTAATAGGGCATGTTAAAAGTAAACATTTGCATTAATGTTGTATGTAGCTACAAATTGTGTATTTTTGAATTCAGATGTAGTAAACTCGTTCATAATTAATTTTTAGTAATTAAAAATTATTTCAGTAATAACAGTACTAAGTTTTTCTGGTACAGCAGGTTTATTTAAAGCAATTAAAATGTACAAATTAACAGTATTAGACTTCAAGATTCTCGATGACAGAAAATGGTTGCTCTGTAAAGGAAATTTGATAGACTACCTTAAAGATTTAAAGGAGGACTTTTACAATTTTTCAATACAAAGAAAAATTGTAAAGAACCAATATCTTGACACTCTTGTTACTACAATAAAAGATAAAGATCCTATACCGCTTATTACGCTAACGTATGAGGATAAAGATTTAGAAACTAAAATAGGTGCCGAGTTATCTATTAATATGAATCAGGTCGAAATACTGGATGGATTGCAAAGAACGTTCAGGCTTTGGGCTCATTACAAGCTCATTAGAGAGCAGAAAGAGACGGGTATTACTGATCCTGTAGAGTTCACCAAAAAGGTAAAAGCTGATTACCCGATTTTTTTCGAGACGGGAATCGTTTCACTAACTAAAATTAGAAATTTCTACCAGCAGAATGAATTTCAGCAGATATATGAGGCTTTTAGTGCTTTTGATGTGTACTTTGTGGTGTGGGTTAATTTAACACCTAAAAAGGTAATCCATAAAATGCTTGTTCTTAATGCAGGTCAGAGAAGTGTGAGTAAGACCCACCAGTTTGAACTTTTATTTCTTTACTTATGGGATGATTTAAAGAATTCACTTGGTGATATTACGCTTTATAGAGAAAAAGATCCAGAGGCTTCAAAGATTAAATCTGGGCAACGAAATTCCGGAGATTACATGTTTACATCAGTAATTGTTTCTTTAAGATCTTTTTTGGAAAAAAGACCTTTGCGCGTTTCGATTGATGATCTGGATGTTTCTGAATTAAGTCATGATATTTCATCCGCAGAAATAAATGAAAGTTTGTTTAAAGCAGATTTTATTAAAACATTTTTGCAAAGTTTGAAAGCTTTGGATGAATTATTGATCAAAATTGAAGAGGATGAAGGGAGTAAATGGTTTGTAAAAGATACTACATTGTCTGGGATTCTTGCAGGATTGGGTGTTTATGCAAAAGTTGATGAAATGCAATCTATCGATGAGATTCAAATTTTATTCGAGGAAAATTTTAAAAGGTTGCTTACACAAGTGCGACAATATGGTTTTAATCTTAAAGAGTTTATTTTCGAGTACAATCAATTGTCGAGCCGTTCAGTAAATATAGGAAATTTTATACGTAAAGTGGTTATGGACTATACTGTAGCACTTTTGGAGGATCAGGATCCTTCTTGGAAAGAGATCTTTAATTCTAAAAACAAAAATTCGCTATAATGACTGGTTACGTTATACTTAAAAATTTTTTCAAACTCGTACATAACCATTATAATTTGGCTATTGCAGATTTTGATTTGCAGGTTGATGAAGATTACTGGCAAAATAATGATATTATAGATCATTTATCTGCTGCACTTCGTCCATTACCGGAAAGAATTGACGAATTAGTTAATGCTTTCAGGACTGATAAAATTGGCGAAGCATTTCTAATGGATGAGTATACACCAGTAAATAATGTAGAAATATTAGATTTTACACTGAATGATTTCACAAAGAGAAATAGGCCATTTAGTTATTCCGATACAGATTTTGGATATATGGCTCTTTCAAAATTGCTGAGAATTATTCCCGTTTCTGCGATTAGTGGTACATCTCAGGAATACAGAACACTTTTAGATTTTATCAGTACTGCAACTGTAAAAACAGAAAATGCTAAAATTGAGGACTTATTAGGGTATATAGAAAACTCTGACTCTAGAAAAGGAATATTGGTGCATAAAATAGCTCATAATACTAGTTCCTTAAGTATTTATTCTTATTTGTATTATAAAGAATTGCTTCAGGGTAATAAAATTGAACTTGATCCAAACCTAAACTACATTAGTTCCCATTTAGTTACTGCTAACTTAATTGACCAAATTGACTACCAGCAGTATTTTGAACTGTTTGATATTTTGAATGAAGTCAATCATGCCCCAGATGTAATTACTAGGTTTCTTAAGCTTTATCATATGATTGAATATTTGATATACCGCAAAGAACTTGTGCTTATAGAGCTAAAAGCACGTACTAACCGAACATTTATTCGTGAGATACATAATCTTTCCAATCAAGGTAACAAGGAACTTGAGATTTTAAAGCGTAATCTTAAAAAGATTTTTGAAAATCAAGCATCAGCTGGTGTTTTTAATATTAATCCGCTTAGTGCGGATGAGGCTGATTTTATTAGGAATTACTGGAGTTTGCCTATTCCTGCTAATAACGTCTTTAATCATAGAGAAATTAGCAGAATTGCAGAATTGATATATAAGATAAGAAACAGCATTGTCCATAATAAAGAAAGCGAATTTCATATTACCACTTCAAATCCAGAAGATTACCAGGTTATATTGCCATTAATTAAAAGGTTTATGGGGATACTTGAAACCGAGGTACTTAAAAAAATTGCCTTGAATGATGGGGAAATTAGTTACCCCAGAGCAAACATAGAACTATATTAAGTTTCTCTTTAAAAATTTTAATCACTGTGTAAATAACATTGAGTTCCTTGATCAATGAAAATCATAGAATAACTAGTAAAACTTCAACCCTTTTTCTCATGCAATAGGATAAGTTTAAAATTCTAGCAGATTTTCCAGATTTGTTTCTGCTCGAAACTGTGAAAATTCTTTTATTTTTTTTAAAATTCCTTCATGCTTGGGTAGAATGTATTATATAAACTCTATGAGCGATAGATTGAAATGTAAGCAACTATAAAATGAAATGTGCATTTTTGTATTTTTAAGTGAATGATTAATAGTTGCTTAGGTTTTTTTGAGGCAAGCCATAGGGGGACACATGAGGTACCATTAGTTAAATTTTTATTTACTAAACGCCAATACAGTATTTTTATGAAGGGACAGACGTCTTTTTTTAATAAATGCACATTTCATTATTAAGCGCTTTCACTAAAAAATATTTGTAAAGTACTTATAATGAGTGATTTTTATGTAGAATTTAAATTTTTTAAATGTACATTTCGTTTTTTCACTTACATAAGCGATTTTTAAATAAGAAAATCTTTTACAGAACTTACTTAAAAAAGCTTCTAAATACAGAGAATACACTCTTTGATAGCACCCCCATCAATCTAAAGTCCGCATTAAGTTGTCTTGAAAGCTCAATTATTACTTCTTTTGACATACCATACAGTACCCTGCTCAAAACCGTTCCAGCGTAACTGTTTTTTTTGTCAATTGGAATTGAAGGAATCGTGTATAGTTCTTTTAGAAATTTACTAACTGTAATTACAATCTTTGGATTTTCATGTGTCGTATAAGTCAGGTTTTCTAGACAAAGGGAGTATCGGTTTTCTGCTCCGCTTAAGTATCGATAAAATTCATCCTTTAAAGTGTCCAGGGTTATATTTATCCCTATATAATTTGAGTCCAGGAGAAACCTGTAAAATTCGGTGCCACATTTCTCAGGATAAAATTCTGTCAGATACTTTTCGGGATTAGTAAGT
>Ga0160437_1000721_pt1 | contig 16203 bp, 14 predicted proteins | sample HID1975I_E0MG_FD_108227 | JGI IMG/M metagenome (GOLD analysis project Ga0160437, IMG submission 108227) | Enriched soil microbial communities from UW Madison campus, WI, USA - HID1975I_E0 MG | ecosystem: Environmental > Terrestrial > Soil > Unclassified | place: USA: Madison, Wisconsin... | reverse complement strand
TACCGGCGCAGATGATGCACGACCGCCATCCGCTGCGGCTGGCCACGCCGGGCGACCTGGCCGACCTGGGCGAACTGCATTGCGCCGTGGTCGGCCACAGCGCGAAGCTGGCCGCGCAACGCTCCACCGCCGATGAACATCAGCGGCTGGCGCGCGAGATCGATCAGTTCAAGGCGGCGACCGACCCGCAGGCGCGCGCGCAGGCCGACATGCGCTGCCTGCTGATGCTGGCCACCCACGCGCAGTCCGCGCGGCTGGCCAACCAGGAACTGGCGATACAGGCGGAATGGGCGCCGCTGGTCGCCTCCATTTACCCGCACGCGGCGTTGCACACCGGCATCGTGGGCGCCTACCGCCGCTTGCAGGCCGCGCTGCTCGCGGGCGACGAGGCGGCCAGTAGCGCCTGTGCCCAGGACATGATCGGCATACAAACCGACCACCTGCTTGAACACAAACTGCGGTTGGACGCCACGGCGCCCCCGCCACAACAGACCTAGGGCCGCTGACGCTGGCGGCCAGCCTGGGCAGAGGAGACGGCAGATGAACGAAGACGCTCATATCGACCGCGCCAACGGCATTCTGGAATGCGTCGTGAACGACGCGCAGAACACCGCGGGCGCGCTGGCTGAAGCGGCGGCCCAGATCCTGTCGGGGCAGATCCCGGCGCCGGGCAGCGGCCTGCGGCTGTCGGGCGAACACCGCCGCGCGCTGCAAACCCATATTCAGGTGGCGCTGCAACTCAACCCCTGGTGCAACGGCGCGGGCTTTGCCAGCTACGCGGCGCCGGTCGGGCCCGAAGACGGCTACTGGACGCTGGAATGGTGGCAACAGGAAGGCCCGTCGATGCAGCAGGCGCAGTTGGATCGCAACCAGGAAACACGGCGGCGTCTGGACTTCCGCGCGTTCGCCTGGTTTGACCAGCCCGCGCGCTGCCTGCGCCCGGTGGTGGAAGGCCCCTATGTGGACTACATCTGCAACGGCGCCTACACCATCACCGCCGCGCATCCCGTAATGGTGCAGAACGTCTGCGCGGGCGTTGCCGCCGTTGACGTGCTGGTCTCGACGCTGGACCGCATGCTGCTGCCCGCCTTGCACCACATCGGCAAGCCGGCGCTGGTGCTCAATGCCGATTCGCGCGTGGTGATGTCCACCGCCCACCGCTTTCGCCCTGGCAGCCTGTGGCGGCCGCGACACGGCGACCGGCTGATCGGTGCCCCTCGCGCGCTGCGCCTGGCGGTACTGCCCGCCGCACCGCCGCGCACGGCCTTCGGCCTGCCCGGCCCCTTGGGCCTGCCGCACCTTAGCGGCCACACATAGCCGGCCCCAGCCCCTGACGGGCTGACCCCACGCGGGCCGCGCCCGCCCCCCCCTATTTCTTTGGCGTTACCCCGCCGCCCGCGCCCACCCCGGCGCGGATGGCGCACATCTTTTGCAAACAGGAGAACCTTCATGAAGTGGTATCTGCAAGCCCTTAAACACTACGCCGTCTTCGAAGGACGCGCGCCGCGTCGCGAGTATTGGATCTTCGTGCTGTGCCAGATCTTGATGGTGCTGGCGATTTCGGCCGTGGAACGCGCGCTGGCCATCGCCAGCCCCGAAATCCTGTTCGGCTGGTACACGGCGGGCTTTCTGTTGCTGACCTTTCTTCCCGCACTGGCGGTATCGATACGCCGCTTGCACGACACCGGCCGCAGCGGCTGGTGGGGCCTTCTGCATGCCGTGCCGGTCATCGGCACGCTGCTGTTGCAGCCCTTCATGCTTGCCGCCGGCGCCTCGGGCCGCAACCGCTACGGCACCGCTCCCAAACTCAAGACGGCCTGAGCCTCCGCACCCGCTTTCAGGAAACTCGACATGACATTGAATCGACGCGAATTCATCCTCAAGACGGCGGCCGCATCCACCGCCGCTTCCGCCGTCGGCGCGCTGGGCTTGTGGCCGGCGGCCTCCTCGGCCCTGTCCTTGCCACTATCCTCCGCGCCACTGACCACCGTGCCGCTCGGCAACACGGCCTTGCAGCCCGCCCAATTGCTGCAAGACGCGCGCAAGACCGCCACCCGGCTGGGCATCGACCCGCGCATCTGGAACTGGCGCCAGGACGCCAGCCCGTCCGACCCCATGCCCGCCAACTATTACGAAGCATCGCTGTCCGAGTGGCCGTCGTTTGGCCCCTTGCCCGGCGACCTGGACTGCGAAGTCGTCGTCATCGGCGGCGGCTTGCTGGGCGCGTCCACCGCGCTGCACCTGGCCGAAGCGGGCGTGGACGTGGTGCTGATCGAAAAGGACCATATCGGCTCGGGCGCCTCGGGTCGCAACGGCGGGCAGATGACGCCCGGCCTGGCCCGCTGGGAAGCCGGCACCATGCTGGACAAGCTCTCCACCGACGAAGCGCGCCGACTGTGGCGCTTTGCATCCGTGGAAGCCATGGAGACGGTGGACGGCCTGCGCGACCGCTACGGCTTTGATTGCGACCGCAAGCGCGGCCACATCACGGCGGCGGTACACGCGGGCCACATGGGCGCGCTGGTGGAAAACGCCGACGCACGCCGCCGCCTGGGCGATGACGAGGTCAAGATCATCGGACGGCACGAACTGAAAGAGCAGTACGTCAAGTCCGACATCTATTTTGGCGCCGCCATCGACGGCGGCGGCGGCCAGGTACAGCCGCTGGCCCTGCTGCGCGGCCTGGTCCACGCATTCGTCAAACTGGGCGGGCGGGTCTACGACAACACCACCGCGCAAGCCATTGAAGAGTCGCCGGGCAGCACGCTGGTCAAGACCGCGCAAGGCGCCATCAAGGCCCGCCGCGCCGTGGTGCTGGCCGTGCACAGCGCCACCTTCCAGTTCATGCCGGGCAGCGCCACCACCGTGCCCTTCTTCACCTATGTGGCCGTCACCCCGCCGCTGGGCGACACCCTGGATGCGCTGATTCCATCGGGCTTGCCGGTGTACGACACGCAACTGCAAATTGATTACTACCGCCCGGTGCGCAACAAGCGACTGCTGTTCGGCGGCCAAGGCACGGGCAACTCGTGGTCGCCGCGCGACGTCAACAACTACCTGCTGGACCGCATCAAGACCGTGTTCCCGCAGTTGGAAAAGCCCGAGCTGGAATATTCCTGGAGCGGCATCAGCGACCTGACCTTGAACGGCGCCACCGACAGTCGCAAGAGCGCGGGCGACGTGCCGGTGTATATGGTGCATGGCTGGAGCGGCCACGGCGTGGCGCAGACGGTACGCATCGGACGCGCCATCAGCGACGACCTGACCGGCCGCAACACCGACTACGCCATGCTCACGCGCTTTGACCACGCGGGCATTCCGCTGGGCCGGCATTTGTCGCCCGTCGCCATTCCGCTGATCAAGGGCGCGCTGGGTGTGATGGGCATCATCAACCCGGCCGACATGGTGTCGTTCTAAGCCGCCACGCGCGCGCGTCCCCGGTCCAGCGCCGCCCAGGCCAAGGCCAGCAGCAGCAAGGCCGCGGCCAAGGCGTACGTCCACCGCATGCCCGTCGCCAAGGCGGCGGGCGAGACGGCCCGGAGGTCGCCCGCGCCAGCCGCCCACGCGAACACCGCGCCCATCAAGGATGCGCCGGTGATAAAGCCCAGATTGCGCGACAGGTTCAACACGCCCGATACCGCGCCCCGCTGGTCCGCGCCCGCGCAGGCCATGACGGCACTGCTGTTGGCGGCCTGGAACAGCGCGTAGCCGCTGGTGATGACCACCAGCGGCGCCACGTATTCCGCCACGCGCGCCATCCCCGCCACCCCGCCGACCACCAGCGGCACCCAAGGCAGCAAGATCGCGCCCGTTGCCATCGCGGCCAAGCCGGCCAGCATCACGCGCTGCGCGCCATAGCGGTCCACGCCGCGCCCGGCCGGCACGCCCACCAGCGCCGCCACGACCGGCCCACAAGACATCACCAGCCCGACCCGCGCGGCATCCAGGCCCAACGCACCCACCAGGTAGAACGGCCCCACCACCAATGTCGTCATCATCACCGTAGACACCAGCGCATTGGTCGCCACGCCCGCCCGCAGCGTGGGCTGGCGAAACAGCGCCAACTGAATCAAGGGCGACGCGGCCCTGGCCTGCATCCGCACGAACGCCACCGCCGCCACCGTGGCTGCCAACAGCAGCACGGTACGGTTTCCACCAAAGCCGCCACCGGCCGTCATCGCCAGCGCATACGCCGCAATGCCCAACGCCAGCAACAACGAGCCCACCACGTCAAAGCGCGCGCGTGGCTGGGCGGCGGGCTTGCGGTCGGCCGGCAGATAAGCCCAGGCCAGCGCGAACGCCACCGCGCCCAGCGGCAGATTGATCAGGAAGATCAGCGGCCAACCCCAGCCACTGATCAGCAAGCCACCCAAGGTGGGCCCCAGCGCCGTGCCCACCGCCGACATCGTGCCCAACAGCCCCATCACGCTACCGGTCTTCTCTTTAGGCACGGCTTCGCTGGCGAACGCCATCGTCAACGCCATCATGACGGCGGCGCCCAGGCCTTGGACGGCTCGCGCCCCGATCAAGCCCATCAAGCCGCCCAGCCAGGGTGACGCGCCGCACAGCGCCGACCCCACGGTGAACAGAACGATGCCCACCCGCATCAGACGCCGACGCCCCATCAAGTCGCCCAAGCGGCCCACACTGACGATCAGCGTGGTGATGGCAAGCAAGTACGCCAACACCACCCATTGCACGTCTTGAAATCGCGCCTCGAACGCTTGTGCAAGCGTCGGCAATGCGACGTTGGCAATACTGGTCGCCAGCGCGGGCAGCAGCATGCACAAGGACAGGCTGGCCAGAAGGGGAATGGATGAGGATGGGGAAGCGGGGGAAGCTTGGGTATGCACGATCAGGCCTGCAAGCAAAACGGGCCACCAACACGGCGCCCTCAACACATCCTAGGCGCGATCAAAACAAGGCGGAAGACGCAGCATTTGCATTGAATACCTGCACCAGACGCCATCACAAAACCCGCAGCCCTGCTCCCATCCGTGCTACGTTTGCGAGCATGGCCACGCCCGATCTCAACCTGCTTATCACCCTGGACGCCTTGCTTGACGAAGGCAGCGTGGCGCGCGCCGCACGCCGCTTGCGGCTAAGCCCGTCGGCCATGAGCCGGGCGCTGGCGCGGCTGCGCGCCACCACGGGCGACCCGCTGCTGGTGCGCGCCGGACGCGGACTGGTTCCCACGCCGCGCGCGCTGGCGCTACGCGCCCATGTGCATGAACTGGTGCAAGACGTGGAAGCGGTGCTGCGGCCCGCCGAAGCATTGGACCTGACGCGGCTGGATCGCAGCTTCACGTTGCGCGCCAGCGACGGCTTTGTTGAAAACTTCGGCGCTCGGCTGCTCGCCCGCATTAGCGACGAAGCCCCCGGCGTGCGGCTGCGCTTCATGCAGAAAGCCGACAAAAGCAGTGCGCCACTGCGCGAAGGCGAGGTAGACCTGGAAACCGGGGTGGTGGGCGACGCGGCCAGCCCCGAGCTGCGCACGCGCGCGCTGTTTCAAGACCGCTTCATCGGCGTGGTGCGCGCGGACCATCCGCTCAGTGGCGGCAAGATCACGCTTGCCCGCTACGCCAAGGCGCAACACGTTCTGATGTCGCGCCGCAACCAGGACAAAGGGCCGGTGGACGACGCCTTGGCCGCCCTGGGGCGGCAACGGCACATCGCGACCGTGGTGGGCGGCTTCTCCGCCGCGCTGGCGCTGGCCCGTGAAACGGACCTGATCGCCACCGTGCCGGAACGGCACACCGGCACGCTGCGCGCCGGCATGCACAGCTTTCCCCTGCCCTTGCCCGTACCGTCATTTACCGTGTCGATGCTGTGGCATCCCCGCATGGACGGCGACGCCGCGCATCGCTGGCTGCGCGGGTGCGTGCTGGACGCCGTCCAGTAGCCCCGCGAGCCACGGCTTGCGCTTACTTCGTGGCGCTGGCCGCCAGGGCGTTGAACTGCTTGTCCAGCTCGGCCAGCGACTGGTTGATGTGGGCGCGGCGATCCTGAATCCACTTGCCCTGCTCGCTCAACTGCGCGCGCGCTTCTTTCACCATGCGGTCCATCTCAGCAGGCTGCGGGCCGCCGATGGTGGCGCGGTTCTTCACGATGGCCACGGGGTCCAGCGTCGAGCGAAATTCCGCTTCGCTCATCGGCAACTCCTTGGCGTACTTGGAGTCTTTCATGGCATCGGCGTAGATGCGGCGGGCCTGCTCATACGGAAAGTCCAGCGGCTTGATGTTGTTGGCTTTCGCGTAGGTGACCACTTCGGACGCAAAGTGGTGGCCGTCGCGGAACGGCAGCTTGTACTTGCGCATCAGCACGTCGGCCAGTTCCTGCGAGGCCGTCCAGTCGCTGTTCAGTTCTTCCAGCGCGCGCTCGGGGCTGATGACCATGGCCTTCAACACGCGGTCCCAGCGCTTGAGCGCCGAGATGCCGCTGTCCACCATCGCGGAATTCTGCTTCACGTCCTTGGGGTCGCTCATGCCCGGCGTGATGTTGTGCGTCTGGATGACCGGCCCCATCGCCAGCGTCACGGCGGTGGAGGCGTCGCTGCGGGTGTCGTTCAGCAAACCCGGGTTGCGCTTTTGCGGCATGGCGCTGGACACATAGGTGTTGCCACCGCCCTCTTCCAGCAGGATCCAGGGGCGCGACTGCGCGTACTGCGTCATGACGTCTTCAACGAAGTTGCCGGTACGCAGCGCGATGCTGGTCACGATGGACCCCACTTCCACGGGCTGGTCCATGGACGAAATCTGCGAGGCGTCGTAGGCGTTGTCGACCAATGCTTCAAAGCCCAGGTATTGCGCCATGCGCTTGCGGTCCAGCGGCCAACTGGTGCCGTTGAGCACGGTGGTGCCCATGGGCGAACGGTCGATGCGCGCATAGGCTTCGCGGATGCGCTGCGCGTCGCGCGCCAGGCCCGCTGCCTGGCCCAACAGGTAGTGGCCATAGCTGTTGGGCTGCGCGGCCACGCCATTGGTGTAGTTCGGCACGACGGTGCCGGCGTGCTTGGCGGCAAGCTCAACCAGCGTGGTCGAGGTCTTGTTCAACTGATCCGCCAGGTCCAGCAGCTTGTCGCGCAGGATGGCGCTGCGGTAGGTCGCGTGCATATCCTGGCTGGAGCGGCCGGCGTGCAGCAGCGTGATGTCTTCACCCGCCGCCTTGATCAGCAGGGGCTCGAAGCTGATGACGGTGGCGGGGCGTTTGCCGCCGGGCTGGTTGCCGTCGTGGATCACCTTGGCCACGCCCGCCGCCAGGCGCGGCGCCATGGACTTGTCCAACAAGCCTTCATCCGTGTTGATGACGGTGGTGGCCTTGTTGATTTCCCCCAACCAGAAGAAGGGATCGCGTGGGGTGGCGGGTGCCGCCGCGGGCGTGGCGCCCGCGGCCGGTGCTGTCTGGGCCAGCGCGGCGTGCGCGCTCAGCGACAAAACCAGGGCGGCGCCCAGGGTGGGAAGAAACTGTCTCATGGCGTTCTCGTTATAGGGGTGGTCCGGTAGTTTATGGAAAAGCCCTTTCCCCGAAAACCCAGAGTTTCACGGATATGTGGTGAAGAACGAAAAAAAGCCCCTGCCATCCCGAAGGCAGGGGCCAAGCCGGCGTGCTGGCGACCAGGTCGCCCGCCACCGCGATATCAGATTCAGCTTGCTGTAATGGCTGTCGGATTCAGCGTTATGCGTGCCATGCATTACCGGCGCCCCGCCCGTGGCGTAGCGCCGGTAGCCTGCAACGCTTAGCTGGCCGACTCCAAACGCACCTGCACGCTGTCGGCGTTGTACACGGCGGTGGCCTTGAAGCCCTTGACCGTAATACCGTCAAACGTGCCATGCACCTTGTTGGCGCGCAGCACCGTGATCGTCGTGCCAACTTGCGGCGTGTAGCCCGAACGGAAGTCGACGTTCAACTGACCCGCCAGGGCGGCATCCGAATTCACGGCGATCTGGCCGGCTTCATCGTCGCCGATCAAGGTTTGCAAGACACCCGCCGAGGTCTGCGTATAGCTGCCCTGCACCTGCACGGCATCGGTGGCGTTCAGCGCCAAGGCGCCGCCGCTGAGGTACACCGCGCCATCGCCCAGTGCCTTGGCCGAGTCGGCGCGCAAGGTGCCGCCCGCAACCAAGGTGCCGCCCGTATAGGCGTTGGCGCCCGCCAAGCCCAAGGTACCCGTGCCGCTCTTGGTGAGCTTGCCCGCGCCGGCGATGTCATTGCGCCACACGTCCAGCGCATTGAAGCCGCCACGGCTGGCGGTCATGGTGACGTCCACGTCGCCATTGAAGGCGCCATAGCCGTCGCCGGCTGCAAACAGGTTCAAGCGGCCAAAGCCTTCGGCGTCGTCAATGACCGGATAGCCCGAGGGCAGCGCCGTGGTCTTCAACACCACGCGGCGCTGCTCGGCCGTCAGGTAGGGCAGGCGCGTTTCCAGCATGACTTCCGCGCCCTTGGGCACGACGGCCGGTTTGCCGGTGTCGCCAATCTGCGTAAAGCTGAAGGTCAGGCGGCGACGGTATTCGGCCTTGTTCGCGGCATGATCCGCAAAGCGGTCCTGGCTTACGTCCTGCGAATGCGCGAACGACAGGAACTGCTCGGGCGTGCTGGCGCCCACGGCGGCCATCAGCGTCTGGTGCGCCTGCGCATACGCCACCGAGCGCGTGCCTTCGCTGGCGGCATAGATGTTGCCCAGCGCCGAGGCCTGCCCCAGGATGCGGCCGCTGATCACGTCCAGCGGCGAATGCATGCCGGCGATGATGCGGCTTTCGCCCAGCTCCAGGCCGCGCGCCAGCAATTCGTGGAAGCGCTCGGGCACCAGGTAGGCCATGCCGATGGCGTTGCGCACGGATTCCGCCGTGTGGCCGCTGGGGTAGCCGCCATCGGTCGGCGCCGACGTGCTCTTGGCCGGTTCAAGCGTGGGCACCACCTGCACGGCTGCACTCCAGCGCCACGGGCGCGCGTACTTGTAGTAGCGCTTGCTGGGCTCGGTGGACGCATTGGCGCCCATGCTTTGCACAAAGGCGATGACGTCACCAAAGGCCGGATTGGCCGCGCCGCTGACGCCCGTGTTGTTGCCGGTGTCGTCGTACTTCACGGTGGCGGCGTCGGGCGCCACGTCGTTGATGCTGGTGGTTTGCTGCGCAGCCGTGCGCCATGCCGGCGTCAGCGGGCCCAGGCCATCGGTCACGCTGTAGTTCTTGCCCCGGCGATCATCCAGGTAGGCGGCCGTAGCTTGTTCCGGCGTGCGCGCGGCGGTGGTGCGGACGACGAAGTCGATGTTCTCGTCATGCACGGCCTTGTTCTTGACGCGGCCATCCGTGGCGTCGCCGGGCATGCCCGTCCAGTCCGACGCGATGATGCCGGGAAAACCGTCGGCGCCTGCTGCCGTGACACCGGCATCCACCAAGCGGGTGCGCGGTTCCCAGATGTCCAGGAAACCACCCAGCACACGCACGCCGGCGTTGGATTCCAGGGTGGCGTAGCGTGGGTCGCCACGTTGGTTCGTGCTGGCGAAGTCAACAAAGGCGGGCGCATCGGGCACCGGCGCGGTATCGACTCGGCCCAGCCCGGCGGGCGGCGCGGGGATGACGTACGCGACGTCATCGTTCTGACCTGGGGCGTCGGTGTCGTTGTCGTCATCGCCGCCGCAGGCGGACAAGGCCAGAATTACCGCCAGGGACGTTGCGCGCAAGGCGTAGGCAGGGAGCCCCCTGCGCAAGGGTCGTGCTTGGATCATCAGGATCAACCAAACTGGTTAGAGAACGCAGCATGGTAGGTAGAAAATATTTACGCCCGATGACACTCGCTTGCTAAACGCGCGGCGTCTGCATCATGGCGGATCGGCCGCCGCCACGCCTGAGATGTAGGGGTCGAAGAAGCTGGCCGCGCTCATGCCGGGGATGTATTGATCCGAGATATACGCGCGGCAGCGCTGCATGAAAGCTTGCGTCAAGCGCGAGGGCTTCATTGGTTTGTAGGTGGCCAAGCCCAGCAGCATGGGGCGTTGCTCACCGGCCAGGCGCAGGCGCACCAGGCGCTTGCCGTCCAGTGATTGGGTCGACTTCGGCCGCACATTGAAGAGCGCGTAGCCGATGCCGTTGGCGACCATCGAACGCACCACGTCTTCGGAACGTGAACGCGCGACGATGTTCGGTTCCAGCCCGGCCTTGGAGAACAGGGACAGGAAATATTCCCGGCTCATGGGCAGGTCCAGCAACACCATGGGCAACTGCGCCAGCTCATCAAGCGTCACGGCAATCTGCTGCGCAAGCGGATGCAGTTCGCTGACCAGCACATGGGGTGGCATGTGCGCCAGCGTTTCAAAACTGATCTCTTCGCCCAACTGCAAGTCGTAGGTCAGCGCCACGTCGATGTCCAGCGTGTGCAGCTTGTTGATGAGCTCTTGCTGGTCGCCCTCGGCCATATGCAGCTCGACCTTTTCAAACGCACGAGAAAAACCAAAGATGACCTCGGGCGCGATCATGGCCGCCAGCGGCTGGAAGCAGCCCACGCGCAGCACGCCCTGAATGGCGTCCGTGGAGTTCGAAGCAATCTCGTAGAGCTTGGTCGCGCGTTCCAGCAGGTCTTCGCACTCCTGCATGACCTGCATGCCCAGCGGCGTCAGCGCCAGGCCCTTGGAGGGATGCCGCACGAACAGTTGCACGCCAAGCTCGGTCTCGATGTGGGCGATGGCCGCCGAGATGGACGGCGGCGAGATGTGAATCTGAGCGGATGCCGCGGCGATGCTGCCGTGCTTGGCCGTCGCCACCAGGTACTCCATCTGACGCAGTGAAATGCGATTGAGCATGGTCCAACTTGAGGGAACAGGGAATGTTGCAGAGTATCCGGTCTGCCCGTGGCGGTGGGCAACATTTTGCTCAGTCTCAAAGATCGCCCGGCACGCCGAAGCTGGGCGCGTCGCGCGGATCACGCGCGCGCGTCACGTAGGCCGCAAGCTGGGGCTCGTAGATTTTCCACACGTCGTACAGCGCTTCTACCGGCCCCGCCTCAACCCAATCCAGGCGCAGGTCCACGATCGGCCAGTCCAGGTCTTGATAGACCAGCAGGCCGGCCGAATGCACCGGCCCCGCTTCCCCACCCGCCGCCTGACCCGCCAGCAACGCCTGCATCAGGCGTTCGGCCAACGCGCCCTCTGCCCGCTCGAACGCGGCCAGCATGGCGCGCGGCACGTCGGTGCTGGCCAGCATATTGCCGGCGCAGGCGGCGTGTTCGCCCGCCGCGCTGGCCAATACGCCCAGCGCGCTGGCCCCCGTGTAGATCGCCGGCGGGTGCGTGGCGTCTATCGCCATCAACTGGCGGTAGGCGATGAAGGGCCGCGCTTGCAAGTCATCAAGTGCTTGTTGCGGGCTGCGCCCGGCCGCCATCAGGTCCAACGCCAATGGCCCCAGCGCGGGGTCGGTGATGTTCTGGCTGACGGCGGCGCCCACACCCGCGCGCGCGCGGATGCAGCGCGAGGCCACGGCGGGCGAAGACGACGAGACGGCCGCGCCGAACTGGCCGGAGGCGGGGCAGCGGGCAATGATCGAAAAGGTCATGGTCGGTTGCCTGAATGGATGTCAATCGGGGATGACGGCAGTGGCGTCGATTTCGACCAGCCATTCCGGCCGCGCCAAGGCTGACACCACGATGCCGGTGGACACCGGGAATACCCCTTTGAGCCAACGCCCCACCACGCGGTAAACGGCCTCGCGATAGCGCGGATCAATGAGGTAGATGGTGATCTTGCAGATGTCCTCAAGTTCACCGCCCGCCTCCTTGAGCAGCATGGCGATGTTCGCCATGGCCTGCTCGGCCTGCCCGGCGGCGTCGCCGATGCACACGCTTTCAGAGGTATCCAGGTTCTGCCCGATCTGTCCCCGCAGGAAGACGGTGCTGCCCCGGGCCACCACGGCCTGGCACAGATCGTTATCCAGGCTCTGTTCCGGGTAGGTGATCTTGGTATTGAAGGTGCGGATGCGCTTGTGTTTCATGGCTGCGTGAGTAGGTGGGTCAATGGCATGGCCCCCATCTTCAAACCCGGACCGCGCCACCGGCTATTTGTATTTTCCTTTGCCCGCTCTCGGAATTTCCGACTCAGGCGCGGACAGGCCACGCTGCACCCGTCGCACCGCGCCTCAGGAAATTCGAGCCAGGCCGAAGGAAAAGGCGACTTGGCCCCCGCTGCCCCCTCTTCCATCATCTGGCTTCCAGTCGGAAGCGCTCGGCGGAACCAACATAGACAAGGGGATTTCAATGATTCGCAAACTTACGGTAGCCGGCCTGCTTGCCGGCGCGCTGCTTGGCAACGTCGCCTGGGCCCAGGACGCGCTGGTGGTCAGCACCTGGGGCGGCAGCTTCCGCGACCTGATCGACGAGAACATCGGCAAGGAATTCACGCGCCAGACAGGCGTGCCGGTCAAGTACATCACGGGCGGCACGATCGACCGGCTGAACAAAGCCAAGCTGACCAAGACCCCGGAAAGCGACATCACCTTCACCACCTCGCACATCGGCTGGCTGTATGTGGACGGCGGCCTGTTCGAAAAACTGGATACGGCCAAGCTGCCCAACTACGCCAACCTGGTGGACCGCGCCAAGGTCAGCCCGTATCACGTGGGCAGTTGGGCCTACGTCTACACCATCGGCTACCGCCCCGACCTGACGCCCAAGAACATCAAGTTCGATAGCTGGAACGACCTGTGGAACCCCGAGCTCAAGGGCAAGCTGTCGGCGCCGGACTTCGACCCCAGCCACATCATCAACGTATCGGCCATGTTGTCGGGCGGCGATGCCAAGTCGTGGGAAAAAGGCCAGGACAAGCTGCGCGCGCTGAAGCCCAACTTCAAGGCCTTCTACACCAACGACGCCAACAGCCAGCAACTGATCGCCACCGGCGAAACCCCGGTCCAGATCCTGCTGTCGATGAACGCCTACTACATGATCAGCCAGGGCGTGCCGATCAAGGTGGTCATGCCCAAAGAAGGCGCCGTGCTGGGCATCGACACCATGGGCATCATGAAAGGCAGCACCAAGGCTGACCTGGCCTACAAGTTCATGAACATCGCCTTGTCGCCCGAGGTGCAGTCCAAGATCGTGGCCTTCAAGAAGGCCAGCCCGGTCGTCACGAACGCCAAGGTATCGGCCGAGGACGCGGCGCTGCCCGGCGTGTTCACCACCAAGGAACAGTGGGACACGCAAGCCATCGTCATCGACGACAAGCTGCGCGCCGAGAAGACCGCGGAATGGCGCAAGTGGTTCACCGAGAACATCATGAACTGAAGCCCGTGCCCGTCGCGCCCGTGTCCCGGCCATGAACGTGGCGGGACACAGGCGTTTCCAGCAAGCATCTACGCATTCGGATTGACAAGCCCCTATGAATACACGTTCCAGTCTGCGCGGCTGGTTGATCTCGCCCGCCGGTCTCATCGCCCTGTGCATCTGCGTGTCGATGGCGGCGGTGCTGCAATTCAGCGTGCGCGCCTTCATTCCCGGCTCTTTGGACGTGGGCGGGCTGACGCTGGCGAACTTCACCGGGCTGGGCAAGTCCGTCTACCTGTCCGCCTTCGCCAACACGCTGCTGCTCAGCATCGAAACCACCGTCTGCTCACTGCTGGTGGCCTACCCACTGGCCTACGCCATGGTGCGGGTGCGCAACCGCCTGTTGAAATCGTTCATCCTCATCGTGTCGATCACGCCGCTGTTCCTGGGGGAAATCGTCCGCACGTATTCGTGGATCATCGTGCTGGGCAACAACGGCTTCATCAACACGGTGCTGCGCAAGAGTGGGTTGATCGACCTGCCGCTGAACCTGATGTTCACGCACCTGGGCGTGCTGATTGCGCTGGTACACGTGACGATACCCGTGGTGGTGCTGATGCTGGCCACCGCCATTTCGCACATCAACCGCGACTATGAAAAAGCCGCGCAAAGCCTGGGCGCCGGCCCGGTGCGCACCTTCGTGACGGTGACGCTGCCGCTGTCCATGCCGGGCATCATCGCCAGCATCACCACGTCGTTCGCGTGGACCTTCAGCGCGTTTGCCACGCCGCAGATGATCGGCGGCGGCCGCGTGCCGACGGTGTCGACACTGGTCTATCAGTTGGGTTTCTCTTCCATGAATTTCCCCCTGGCCGCGAGCCTGAGCGTTGCCGGCCTGGCCTTGACGGTCGTGTCGCTGATGCTGCTGGGCCGGGGCACCAAGCGACTCAAAGCAATGGGAGCGCACTAGCATGGCCATCAAACACACCCTGCCCTTGCCGCTGCGCATTGGCGCCCCGCTGCTGATCACGCTTATCCTGGCCTTCGTGCTGTTGCCGGTGGTGGTGGTGACCTTGGCGTCGTTCAACGACAAGGCGCTGCTGACGTTTCCGCCCGAAGCCTGGTCGCTACGCTGGTTTGAACGGGTGTTCACGTACCCGGACTTCCAGCAGGGCTTTCGCGCCAGCCTGATCGTGATGGTCTGGGCGTCGTTCCTGGCGCTGTTCATCGGCACCGCGCTGGCCATCGCCGTCAAGCGCATGGGCTTTCCCGGCAAGGACATGTTGCAGGCCATCCTGCTGTCACCGCTGGTGATCCCGCATTTCACGCTGGGCCTGGGGCTGCTGATTCTGGTGGCGCAGTTTGATATGGACCGGGGCTACGGCCTGGTCATTCTGTGCCACGTGATGCTGGTGCTGCCCTTCGTGATGCGCAGCGTGTATGTGTCCATGGAAAACATCGACGAACGCCTGGAACAAGCGGCGGCCAGCCTGGGCGCATCGCCCTTGAAGGTGATGTTCACGGTGACCGTACCCTTGCTGGCGCCCGGTCTCTTTGGTGGGTGGTTGTTCGCCGCCATCATGTCGTTCAGTGAATTCACCGCATCGCTCTTCGTCACGACACAACTGACGCAGACGCTGCCGGTGTCCATGTACAACTACGTGCGTGAGTTCGCGGACCCGACGCTTGCCGCGCTGTCGGTGGTGTATATCGCCGTGACGGCCAGCCTGCTGGCGTTTGCCAATTACTTCCTGGGCCTGGGCAAGATCTTGAATATCGAAGAGACTGACTAAGAGGTCGGCGATCTGGCGGCCGCCGGATCGCCGGCCGACGCCTAGTACCCGCGCGACGGGTCGATCTGGTTGGCCGGGGCATCGCCGCAAGATACGCGCGCGATGTTCTCGGCGATCTGCGCCGCCGCCGACGCTGGAATGGCGACGGACGCCAGATGCGGCGTGATCAGCACGTTATCCATGCGCCAGAGCCGGTCATCGCCGGGCAGGGGTTCGCGTTCAAAGACGTCTAGCGTGGCCGCGCCGATGTGCCCGCTTTGCAGCAGCGCCGTCATGGCCGCCTGATCCACCAGGGCGCCACGCGCCACGTTGATCAAGGCAGCTCCGCGCGGCAGCTTTTCAAGCCGCGCCTTGTTGAGCAAACCGCGCGTTTGTGGCGTCAACGGCAGCATGATCACCAGGATGTCGGCCTGCGATATCACCGTATCCAGCGACTCCATCCCTGCGTAACACTGCACGCCCTCGATCTGACGCGGGCTGCGCGACCAGCCCAGCACGGTGAACCCTTGGCGTTGTAGCTCACGGGCGGCATAGGCGCCCAGTTCCCCCAGGCCCAGCACCGCCACGCGCGTATCCTCCGGCGATCGCGGGTGCCGGTACGCCCATTCCCCACGGCGCTGCGCCTGTTCAAACCAGGGGATATCGCGCGCGTGGCGCAGCGTGGCGAACAGCACGTAGCCGGCCATCATGCGGGCCATTTGCGGGTCGGTGATGCGGGTAATGGGCACACCGGCCGGAAGATCGTTGCGACCCACCAAAGAATCCACCCCCGCGCCCAAGTTGATGATCAGGCGCAGGTTGGGCATGGGGTCGAAGAAGCCGGTGGGTGGCTTCCAGGCCAGTGCGTAATGGATGGCGGCGGGGTCATCGACCTCGCTTTCGTGCAGGACGCGCAATTGCGGCATGCGCGCCTGTAACGCCTGTTTCCACGCGGTGAAATCGTCGAACTGGCTGTAGAAGACCATCGCGCCAGACGGCGCGGCGAGGGTGGCGCTGTTTCCCGCGGAGTTGCTTGCCGCGTTGATCGCGGTGTTGCCTTGCGTGTTGCTCGACATCATCGGTATCGCCTTTTCAAGCCGGGCGCGCGATCAGGCGTGACATGGCTTCAATGGCCAGCTCATAGCCCTCGCCGCCCAGGCCCGCGATGACGCCGTCGGCCGCT
>Ga0160437_1000717_pt1 | contig 16262 bp, 15 predicted proteins | sample HID1975I_E0MG_FD_108227 | JGI IMG/M metagenome (GOLD analysis project Ga0160437, IMG submission 108227) | Enriched soil microbial communities from UW Madison campus, WI, USA - HID1975I_E0 MG | ecosystem: Environmental > Terrestrial > Soil > Unclassified | place: USA: Madison, Wisconsin... | reverse complement strand
ACAAGGAAGACGCCCAGCCGCTGAAGCCGGGCGAGGCCGTTCGCCTGCACTTCGACATGATGCCCACCTCCTGGGTGTTCCGGAGGGGCCACCGCATGCAGATCACCGTCACCGGTTCGGACCACCGCGAGCGCGCGCGCGACATTGCCACCCCGCCGCGCATCACCGTCTATTTCGACCGGACCCATGCCTCCTCCGTCGCCCTTCCCGTGATCCCGGCAAAGGAAGGCTGAGATGACCTTGCTGGCGCTGCTCGCGGCCACGTCGCTGGGCGCCGGGCCGGTGGAGGCGGGTGGGGCCTGCGACGGTGCGGTCCGGATCGCGGTGCCGGACTTGCGGATCACGCGGGCCAGCCCGGTCGCGGCGGGGAGCGGCTTTGCCTCGCCCGATGTCCGCGCGCCGAAAGTGCAGGCCGGGTTCTGCCGCATAGAAGGCGTGATCGAGAAGGAGATCGGCTTCGAGCTATGGCTGCCGGTGAAGCGCGCGTGGAACGGCCATCTCTTGACCGGCGGCGTCGGCGGGCAGGCTGGCAGCTTCAACTACCGGGAACTGGCACGCGGCGTGTCGCGCGGCTATGCCGCCGCCAGCACAGACACCGGCCACAAGGCAAGCGACCCGCACTGGCTGCTGGGCGATCCGCAGCGCGCGGCGAACTATGCGGAGCGTGCCAATCACCTGCTGGCCGTGAAGGCCAAGGCGGCGATCGTCGGCTTCTACGAAAAGCCGGTGCGCCGCGCGATCTTCTCTGGCTGTTCGGGCGGGGGCCGCCAGGCCATGACCGAGGCGCAGCGCTATCCCGGCGACTACGACGGCATCCTGGCCGGTGCACCCGGCGTCAACACCCCCGCCATGAGCGCGCGGCGCATGTGGGAGATGATCGAGCACCGTCGCCATGCCGGGCTGATGTCCGCGGCCGACTGGACGCTCGTGGCCCGCAGGGGTGCCGCCCGGTGCGATGGCGACGACGGCGTGAGGGACGGTCTTGTCTCGAACCCGGCCGCCTGCCGTTTCGACCTGGGCGAACTGCTCTGCCGCCCCGGCTCCGGCGCGTGCCTCAGCGCCGCGCAGATCGCTTTCGCCCGGCGGATCTATGGTCCGCTTCACGACGAGAACGGCAAGCGCATCGATTCCGGCATTCTGCCCGGCGTTCCCGTCAGCGCCACGCCGCTGCCCGAGCCGTTCACGCCGGGGCCTCCCTATCTGGCGGTGTCGCTGTTCGGAGACGGGGTTCATCGCGACCGGACCTGGGATGCCGCCACCTTCCGCATTGCCGACGATCTGCCCGCCATCGACCGGGTGATGAACCTCCATGCCGACAATCCCGATCTCACCGCCTTTCGCGCGCGGGGCGGCAAGCTGTTGATGTACCAGGGCTGGGCCGATCCGCTGGTGCTGGCGCAGTCGACCACCGGCTATTTCCACGCGGTGACGGCGCGGATGGGCGGGGTGTCGGACTTCCTGCGGCTCTACATGGTGCCGGGCATGGACCACTGCGTGGGCGGCACCGGCCCCGACCTGTTCGGCGCCACCGGCGGCGAGGGCTTGGACCGGGCGCCCGAGCATGACATGCTCTCCGCGCTGGAACGCTGGCTCGACACGGGCACGGTCCCCGGCGCGATCCTGTCGATCAAGCGCGAAAACGGCAAAGTCGCGGCAGAGCGCGCGCTATGCCCTTATCCCCAGGCCGCCCGCTACCTTGGCAGCGGAGACCCGAAGCGCGCCGCCAGCTTCCGGTGCGCGGGGCCGCAGTAATCGGCCGGGGCGTTGAACGGGGCGGCCGCACCCGATCTTTCTTGCCTTTCCGGCCCGATTGCCATTCACACTACATATTCCGCCTCCTGAGAGACGGACTTTCGAACCGCGACGAACACCCGTTCATAAACGATGGGATCACGTGGATGTGATCCTGGGCTCCGTGCGGGCCGGTGCCCCGGACAGCCATGTGCCGAAGCGCCATGTGCTGTCGGAAAAGCAGGTGAACAGGGGCGAGGTCGTCGTCGATTTCCCGCTGCCGCCAGCCTCGACGCCCTATTACATCCGGCTTCGCGGCACCAATACCGGAGAGGGCGAACCGGCCCTCGACGCAGAGGGCGAAGACCCCGATGCCGATCGGTGGTTCTATTCTAACCCGGTGTGGATCACGCAGGACCCCTCGCCCGGCGCTGGGCCGGCCATCGTTCCCCGATAGTTTTGGCAGGGCGCTCTGGCAGCGGTTTCTATTCCGGCGCGGGTGGCCAGTCGCCATCGGCCAGCGGCGGCAAGGCCTGGAACCAGGCCGCTTCGCGCCGCAGTTTCAGACTGTCGCCTGCAAAGGTGAGGTCGGCACGGGCGACGGCGCGCAGTTCCTCGCCAATCCCGCCGACACCGCTCGACGCGATCACGACATAGCTCAGCGCCGCGTCCTCGCAAGCGATCAGCGCCTCGACGGCTTTGCCGATGGATGTTCCGTCTCTGGCGGTCACGGGCATTCCGGCGATCCCGCTGGCGGTGAATAGCGTGGGAGAGGCAGAGCGCCGGCTCTCCTCGGTGGCGGACTTGTCGCCGTCCTCATAGGCGCGCTGCTTGCCGAGCCAGCGCCAGACGCCAATCAGGCTCACCAGCGTCAGGAAGCCATTGGTGGCAAGCAGGTTGGTCTGGCCGGACGAGAGCCCGATCACCGACCAGGCGATGGAGCCGAGGGTAAACACGACAAAGCCCCATCCCGTCACGCGGGCGCCGAGGTTGGACGCGGTCATGATGGCCGCGATCATCGTTGCGGCGGGGGCGATCCAACCAGCGGCTTCTTCCAAGGATGGGCGCCATCATGCAACGACCGGGAGACTGCTCAACGCCCCTCGGCCGCCTTGGTACCTGCGTTCACGCCCTAGTAGTAGCGCGGAATCGGCCCCAGCTGCGGCGTCTGGTCGGGCAGGTCGATCATTTCCTCGTCGACGTAGCACCAGCCCCAGCCTTCGGGCGGGTCGTATCCCTCGATGATAGGATGGTGTGCCGCGTGGAAGTGCGCGGTGGCGTGGCGGTGCGGGGACTGGTCGCAGCAGCCGACGTGGCCACAGCTGCGGCAGATGCGCAAGTGCAGCCAGGGGCTCCCGATCTTGAGGCATTCCTCGCAGCCGCGCGCGCTTGGCGTGACCTGATTGATGGTGCTGCTATGGGGGCACGATGTCATGATCTGTCTCCGTCGAGTTCAGCAATCTTCGCGTGGATATGGGCTATGGCCGGGGACCGCCTGGTGAAGCCGCTCCGAACATCGGCTACCGTAATGGCGTCGATCCCCGCGCCCGGCAAGCGCGCTTTGGCGCCGTCGCTAGCTCCGCGCGGCGGTGGCGTCGACCGTGATCTGGTCTTAGGACCACAGGGCCTCGAAGAAGGCTCGGGCACGATCCTTTGCCTCGCCTCCCGCGATCTCGACGATCCCGCCGATCGTGCATTCGCCATCGATGGCGTCCAGAACCGCCTTTCAGCCGGGCCGACTGGCAGGATCATCTTTCATGCCGGTGGCCCTGCTTGCGGAACAACCTTAACGGACGCATTGGGTCTAAGCCAAAAGAACACTTCTTGTTTCGACTGCGCTTCACCTATGTTTTCCAAACGCAATTTGGGAGTTGTTGTGCGCCGCGATTCAGCGATCTTCGGTAAATGCGTTTGGTGTGCCCGGCAGGACAATCGTGGTCGCTGCCATTATGCTGTGCGCGTCGGAAGGAGCCGTTCCAACGCCGAGCGCGACATGGACGATTGAAACCCCGAAGACAGTGCTGGCCGGAGTCAGCTTACGCAAGCCCGACCGCATTTGCGCGGTATCATCGAGGTGCACCGCTCCCCGTAGCAGCGCATTAACTGGAGGCGCCAGTATACTATGCAGTTCGACAAAATTGACTTCATCATTATCGGCGCGGCGAAATCGGCAACCACCTGGCTTCAGACACAGCTGCAGTCGGATCCGGCCGTTTACATGCCCGATCCGGAGTTGCATTATTTTTCCAGGGAATACGGCCGGGGAGAAGATTGGTATCTGTCGCAGTTCAGCGAGGAGGGGGCCGGCAAGATCGTCGGCGAGAAGTCCAACTCCTACCTCTATGTGCCCGAAGCAGCGGCCCGCCTCCACCGCCACCTGCCGCATGTGAAACTGATTGTACAGCTACGCAACCCGGTCGAGCGGGCCTATTCCGACTACTGCATGCTGTTCAGGCGCGGCGAGGTGGGGGGAGATATAGGAAACTACCTCGATCCCTCGCTGGGCGAGAATTTGCGGTTCCTGGTTGCCGGCAACTTTGCCTCGCATTTGCAGTCCTATATCGAGCTTTATGGGCGTGAGGCTCTTCTTACCCTCTTCTTCGAGGGTGTGGCAGGCGACCCGGAAACGCAGATGTCGCGGATCCGGGCGCATCTGGGCTTGCCGCCGCGGCCTCTGGCACCGGGCGGACAGGATAAAGTGAAGGACAAGACGGTGCCGGTCGTGCCCGCTGGATTGCGCAAGCGTCTTGCCTGGATGAAACCGATCGCCCGTCCCTTGCGAGGCACCACCGCATTCCGGGCCGTTCGCAATCTTATCGCGCAAGAAATCCAGTACCCGCCGCTAACCGATGAGTTGCGAAAGCGTCTTAACGATTATTATGGTCCCTCGATCGAGGTATTAGAGCAGATGAGTGGCCAATCGCTCAGTCATTGGTACGGACCGGTGGGACGTTCGAAGAAGGACATGACTGGTACCGACACGCTGAGACGGATCAATTATCAAGGGGCGGGGTCGGTAATATGAAGACGTTCATCATTACCGGGATCCAGATGAGAAACAAAGGCGCGCAGGCCATGTTTCTCTCCCTGAGCTATTCCTTGAAATCGATCTACGGCGAGTGCGAAGTAATCGGTTTCGCGAGCAAATACGACGATCCGGAACAGTATACCTTCCCGCTACTGCCATACGACGATTTCACGCGCCCTGCTTTGAGATACGGTTTGTACAAGGTGCCGTTCCTGGTGCCGATAGCGACCGGCATCGTCGGGTACCTTAGGAAAAGCGACAAGTGGCGCAACAAGATCACGGACATGAAGAAGGCCCTGCAAAGAGCGGACGCTATCTTCGATGCGAGTGGATACACGCTGGGCTCCGGGTGGCCCAAGCAAAGCGGGCGAATGTTGTTGGACACAATCAGGATCGCTCGCCGCTTCAACAAGAAGATCATCCTCATGCCGCAGAGCTTCGGTCCATTCGACTGGGGTGAGAAAGAGGATTCCGACTTCATCGACGAGGTAAAGAAAGAACTGACGTACCCCTTGAAGATATATGCGCGCGAGTGCGAGGGGTATGAATGCCTGACTTCTCTTGGCCTGCAGAATGTCGAATTGTCGGCAGACATGGTGATAAGGGAAAAGATTTTTCCCAGCGCCAGCCAAATCTCCACCAGGCACAGAGACGTAAAGGAATATTACCCAGCGCCAAACTCCATTGGCTTCATTATAAACAAGAACGTATTCAGGATCGGTGACGCTTCCGCGGTAATCGTTCTCTATGCGAAAATGCTCCAGAGATTGCTCGAAAATGGCGAAAATGTCTACATTCTGAACACGTCCACCGCTGACACGGATCTGGTCAAGCAAGTCCTTGGCAAAGTGAGAAATAGCCAGAAGGTTCAGGTAATTTCCGGAGAGTTCTCAAGCCCGGAGCTGATCGACATCCTCGCGCGATTCAAATATGTCGTCGCGTCGCGCTATCATTCGGTGGTATTCGCTTACAGAAGCGGTGTCCCTGCAGTCGTACTCGGGTGGGCCAGCAAATATACTGACCTTGCGGCACTCTTCCAGCAGCAGGACTATGTCTTCGACATAAGAAGCACCACTGCCGCGGAAATTCTGGATGGCGTGGACAAAATGGGCTCAAATTACGTGGAAGAGGCGAGACGTATAAGGGAGTGTCTGGTAGGCGTTCAAGCCACGTCCGTAGTCCAACAGGCCATAAGTGCCCTGGAGGAACAAGGCATATCGGCAACGGTCACGACCCATCGCCAGATCCCATCCTTACGCGGAAACGGGAAAGCTACCGCGATGACTGTGTGAGCGGTTCAAGGGCCTTTCAGCCGAAGTAAAGTTGCCTGCCGTCCCTTTCGTAGTCTCCGGCGGGGCAGGTTTCTCGCGATAGCGCTGGCCGCAAGCAGCGACTTGTGCCGGAAACGGCCGCGTCTTCCCGGCAGGCGGAAGATGTGCACACTCTCACTCTATCGAGGAAAGGATTTCCCCCGCGCGGATCGTCACGGCGACTTTTGCGAAGGCTGCCGTGTCCAGTGCAGGGTCGCCATCGAGCAAGACCATGTCGGCTGCCAATCCCCGCCCGATCCGGCCCCGCACATGGGATTGACCGAAGCGCCGCGCCGGGGTGGTGGTGAGTGCCGCCAGCACATGGCGCCAGTCCATCGCCTGCGCCATCAGGCGATACTCCGCGCTTGGGTCGAACACGTCCATGAAGCCGGCGTCGGTGCCGAACAGGACCTCGCCGCCGCCCTCGCTGAGTGCGCGGACCTGCTGGACGACAGTGGCGACCGGCGTGCTGTCTGCCGGATAGACTTCGAACAGCATCATCGTCGGCACCAGCGCGACATGGGCCGAGACCAACTTGCGCACTTGCGCCGCATCCCAGGGACCCGCGATCGGCGTGGCGTGGGCGAGCACGTCGACGCCGTTCTCCACCGCCGCGTTCATGCCCTCGCGATTGGTGGGATGCGCGAAGACCGGCAGGCGATGGCGATGCGCTGCGGCCGTCAGCGCGCGGATCTGGTCTGCCGGCATGACCATGACGTCCTCGGCGCCCAGAATGGCGCCGGTGAACAGTTTTACGCCGTCCACACCCGCCTGCGCCTGCCGATCGAGCCGCGCTACGGCCTCTGGCGTCGAGCGTATCTCGGGCACCGCAATATGCTCAGCCTCATAGACCGGACGCGCGTAGACCGGCGTGCCGTTCTTCGGGAAGAAGGGATCACCTACCGTGAGTATTTGCGGCCCGGCAAACCGTCCTTCTTGGATCATGCGCCGTAGCGTGGTCGCACTGGCGGTGCTGGAGGTGAGATCGAACACCGTCGTGAAGCCCCAGCGCGTGAACATGTCACGCAGTTGCCCTTCCAGCTTCGCAGGGTCGGCCGCGTCCGGGTGAAGCAAGTCATGCGTCATCAGATGGACGTGGCTGTTCCAGAAACCCGCGACGAGCGTGCGTCCTGCACCCGGGATGGTCTTCATCCCCTGGGGCACCGATACTTGCGCGCGGGAGCCGACGGCGGCGATCCGGCCGTCGCGGACGATCACGACGCCATTTTCGAGAGCTTTTGCTTGGGGATCGGCATAGATCCGGGCGCCCACTACGGCGAAATCCTCTGCCAGAGCAGGCCCGGTCACGCACCATGCGGCCAGAAATGCCGCCACCATTGCCACACTTTTCATTCTCGCCCCCCCGTCGGCCGTCGCACCGCGGCCAGGAGACAACGAAAGCGCAATGCGCGGCAGAGCGCAAGTTGGCATTCATCCCGGGCCGATGAGTGCGCCGAGACGCGGCCTTCCGGACGCTTCCCGAAGGGCCAGGCTGAACGGATGAAGGCGCTTGCAGATGCAAGCTCTGGCATCTCGATCTTCGCCGGCCCTCTATGTGGACTGGTGTTTCGCTTAGCAATTGACCTCAGCCAGTTTATGGCATTAATACTCCGACAATTGGGAGGAGAGGATGTTTCGAACATTCAGACGGTGGCCGGGACGGGTCACGATGGTTCTCGCTGCAGGCAGTCTTTGCGTTTCTGCGAGCGGAAAGGCTCAGGACTCGGAGAAGGCGGCGAAGACGTTGCGCTCGGAGGTGTTTATTTCGGTAGGCAGCGGCGGTCCAACGATCGATCCCAACATCTACGGCCAATTTGTCGAGCATCTCGGGCGAGGCGTGTACGAGGGGATCTGGGTAGGCACAGGTTCCACCATCCCGAATGTGCGTGGCATTCGCTCGGACGTAGTCAGCGCCTTGCGCCGCATCAAGGTTCCGAACATCCGCTGGCCGGGCGGCTGTTTTGCGGACGGCTATCATTGGCGGGATGGCATCGGTCCCGCCGACAAGCGGCCGCGGGGGATCAATGCCGCCTGGGACAAGTCTCCGGAAACCAATGCCTTCGGCACGCATGAGTTCATGGATTTCCTGGACCAGATCGGCGCCAGGCCGTTCGTTTCGGTGAACCTCGGCAGCGGCAGCGTTCGGGAGGCCGACGACTGGCTTCGCTACATGACCGCCCCGCAGGACAGTGCGCCGGGGCAGGAGCGGGCGGCGAACGGTCATGCAGCACCCTGGGAAGTGCCTTTCATCGGCGTCGGCAATGAGAGCTGGGGTTGCGGCGGCAATATGACCGCGGACACTTATGCCGCGGCCTTCCGGCATTATGCCGCTTTCCTGCGCACATACTCCGGCGAGCGGGCGAAGCTCATCGCCGTGGGCGCAGATACCGACGATTATGTGTGGACGGACCGCGTGATGGCGCAGGCGATGAAGTGGCGCCCGCAGCCGACCCCCTTGTCGCTGACGACGGACCGGCCGCTGCTCTGGGGCCTGTCGCTGCACTTCTACACATTCGCCGGCAACGACTGGCATGCCAAGGGACGGAACGTGGGCTTCGATGAAGCCGGCTGGGCGGCGGCTCTGGCGCGTGCCGACCTTACCGACGACCTGATCCGCCGCCATTCGGAGGTCATGGATCGCTACGATCCCGAAAAGCGCGTCGCGCTCGCGGTGGACGAATGGGGTGCCTGGTTCCAGAGCGAGAAGAACGCCCCTTCGCAGCTCTATCTGGAAAGCACCCTGCGTGATGCGCTGATCGCAGCGAAGAGCCTCAATATCTTCAACCGCCATGCCGACCGGGTGAGAATGGCGAACCTGGCGCAGATGGTGAACGTCATCCAGTCGCTGGTGCTGACGCAAGGCTCGAAGATGGTGGTCACCCCGACGTACCACGTCTTCGAGATGTACCAGGTCCATCAGGGGGCGCAGGCCTTGCCCGCCACGGTGCGGACGCCGGATTACGTGCAGGGCGACGTTCGCTTGCCCTCCATCGACGTTTCGGCATCGCGCGATGCGAGCGGCAAGCTGCATGTGACGATCGCCAATCTCGATCCGGCGCGCGCCAACCGGCTGACGATCCGCCTGGATGGCTGCCGCTGGCACCGCGCGAACGCCCGGGTGCTCACCGCCGACCGGATCGATACCCGCATCACGTTCGACAAGGCGGACCCGTTCGTCCCGCGTCCGCTGCCGGCCCGCCTCGCCGGCGGCGGCGTGGACCTCGAACTGCCGGCCAAGTCGGTGACGGTGCTGGAAGTGGAATGAGATGCGCCGACGGGCCATCGAGGGGAGTCAGGAAAATGAAGGTGAAGTTTGCCTGTCTGGCGGCGATCGGGCTTGCTGCCCTCGGCGCTTCCGCCACGTTTGGCATGGCGCAGCCCGGCGGCGGCGTGCCGGAAAAGCAGCTTGAGATCGTGCAGAGCCTTGCCGATCAAAAAGCCTCGCCGGTTCCTTCGGCTTCCGCGCTTACCGCTTATCTGTTGGTCTACTTCAAGGACGAGACCCATTCGCTGCACATCGCGGTCTCGCGCGACGGCTATTCCTTCACGGACGTCAACGGCGGCAAGCCGGTGCTGGAGGGCCGCGACATCGCCGAACAGAAGGGCATTCGCGATCCCCATATCATGCGCGGCCCCGATGGCGCCTTCTACCTCAGCATGACCGATCTTCACATCTACGCGCAGCGGGAGGGACTGCGGGAAACGGAATGGGAACGGCCGAAGGAAACACATGGCTGGGGCAACAACCGCTCGCTGATATTCATGAAGTCCCGCGATCTGATCCACTGGACTCATGCCATCGTCCCGGTCGACAATCTCTTTCCCGAAACTTCTCGCCTCGGCGCGGCCTGGGCGCCCGAGACGCTCTACGATCCCAAGACCCGCAAGCTGATGGTCTATTACACCACGCGCGACGGAGCCGGGACGGAGCACATGGTCTATTCCTATGCCGACGACGCGTTCACGACGCTTACCCAGCCACCGCGTCCGCTGTTCACGTACCCGAAGGCGAATGTCGGCTCGATCGATGGAGACATCACCCGCGTCGGAAAAAAGTATCGCCTGTTCTATGTCGCTCACGAGAAGCCCGGCCATCTTCGCCAGGCCGTCTCCGACAGGATCGACGGCGGCTATCGTTTCGATCCCAAACCCGTCGATCCCGAGACCGTGGGAACCGAGGCACCCAATCTCTGGCGCCGGGCCGGAACGAACACCTATGTGCTGATGTACGACGTGTTTGGAGCCAGGCCGAACAACATGGGCTTCTCCGAAACGAGCGACTTCAAGCATTTCCGCAACCTCGGCCGGTTCAACGACCCCGGCTCGCCGATGAAGGCCACCAACTTCGCCGGTCCGAAGCACGGCGCGGTAATGCCGATCACGCCCGGCGAAGCCGCGCGTCTCGAGCGGCATTTTGCAGGGGGGTGATGGATAGAAGCGAGGTCGGCACGCGGCATCTTTCCCAGGGTCTAGTCAAGTCGGCAGCTTATTCAGGGTCCGATTTTTTGCCCTAAGCTGGCATCCATTCATCAATACTTGACTGATCGTTCCATAACGCCTATCTGGCACATCATGGCGAGACCAAGGGAATTCGATCAGGACAAAGCGCTGAGCGCAGCCATGGCGGTATTCCGCGAACATGGCTTCGAGGGCACGTCGGCCGGGATGCTGGTCGATGCCATGGGCATTGGGCGGCAGAGTCTTTACAACACCTTTGGCGATAAATGGCAGCTCTACCAGATGGCGCTGCGCCGCTATGCCGCCGATGAAACCGGCGAGCATATCGCCATGCTGCAAAGCAAGCCACGCGCCATCGACGGTATCCAGACGATGGTCGACCGGGTGGTCGACAATGCCCGGGATGCCTGCCTCGGCGTCGGCTCGATCTGCGAATTCGGCCGTAGCCGGCCGGAACTGGTCGCCATCCGCGACGCTGCCGACTCTGCCATGCGGGCCATCCTGACCGATACGATAGCGCGCGCGCAGGCCGAGGGGGATGTTGCCCGGGATGTGTCTGCCGATACGATCGCTTCGTTCATCGTGATGAGCTTTTCCGGTTTGCGGATTGCCGCGCGGGCCGGTGCGGGAGACGAGGACTTGCGTGCTCTTGGCGATCTGGCCCTACGCGCTTTGCAATAGGCGCCGGACGTCTTTTTATTTGCCTAATTATGGAACGATCATTCAATAAAAGGATACGGAAAATGAAAGCCATCGTGATGACCGGAGTGGGCGGGGCGGACGTGCTCGACCTGGTTGACGTTCCCGAGCCGCCTGCCACACCCGGAGCTGGCGAGGTTCTCGTCGAGATTACCGCTGCCGGCGTCAATTTCATGGACATCGGCGTTCGCCAGGGCATGGCCTGGGCGGAAATGCCCAATCCCAAGATCCTGGGTGTGGAAGGTGCAGGTCGCATCGTCGCGGTGGGCGCGGGTGTTGCCATGGCTGTCGGCCAGCGTGTCGCCTGGGTCTACGCCCCAGGCAGCTATGCCGGGAAGATCATGCTGCCGGCAGAATCGCTCGTGGCCATCCCCGATGGGCTGGATGACAGAACCGCAGCCGCGATCATGATGCAGGGCCTTACGGCCAGCCATTTCGCCACGGATTTCCACCCTGTCCAGGCAGGCGAGATCGCCCTTGTTCATGCGGCGGCGGGGGGACTGGGGCTGCTGCTGACCCAGATCGTGAAACTGCGGGGAGGAACCGTTATCGGCCGCGTGTCGAGCGCGGACAAAGTGGCCGCCGCCAGGGAAGCGGGCGCTGACCATGTCATCGTCGATGCCAAGGGGGATTTTGCCTCGCAAGTGCTGGCGCTGACCGGCGGCGAAGGCGTGCATGTGGTTTATGACGGCTCCGGGCCGACGACATTTCAGGGATCGATCGATTCTCTCTGGCGAAGCGGGACCTTCTGCTGGTACGGCCCCGTTCTGGGCGGCCCTGGCCCGATCGATCTCCTTGCCCTGCCCCGCAGCATCAAGCTCGGCTACGCAGTCTTCTCCGATCATATCCATAGCCCCGAACGGTTTCGGCAGCACGCCGCGCGCCTGTTCGATTGGGTCCTGAAAGGCGATCTCAAGGTGCGGTTCGGCGGCGTCTACCCGTTGGCCGATGCGGGTCAGGCGCACCGCGACATGGAAAGCCGCGCGACCACCGGCAAGCTGCTGCTGATCCCCTGATTTTCTCCACCATCATTCTCAAGAAGGACTTGCCATGAATATCGAACCCGCGACCAGGACTGCGCTCGTCTTCGGCGGATCACGCGGCATCGGCGCTGCCGCCGTCAAACGACTGGCGCAGGACGGCTATTCCGTTGGCTTTACTTACGTCAACAGCGAAGAACAGGCCGGCGCACTGGCCGAAACCATCGCCGAGCAAGGCGGAGAGGCCCTGGCAATTCGGGCCGATAGCCAAGACCCTGCCGCGATCACCGCAGCCGTTGCCCGCTTCGTGGATCGCTTCGAAAAGATCGACCTCGTCCTCGTCAACGCCGGCTTGTTCCGCATGAACAGGATCGGGGCGGTCGCGCTCGATGAACTGGATGGCATGCTGGCAGTGAACGTCCGCGGCGTCTATCTGTCGATACAGGCGGCGGTGCCGCACATCGTCGATGGCGGACGCATCGTCACGATCGGCAGCAATGTCGCGATCCGCACCGGATTTGCCGGATCGAGCGTCTATCAGATGACGAAAGGCGCGGTCGCGGCCATGGTCAAGGGCGTCGCCCTGGACCTGGCGCCGCGCAGGATCACCGTCAACAACATCCAGCCGGGTCCGACCGACACCGACATCAACACGGGTTCCATCGACATGCTCTCCCAGATGAGCCCGTTGAAGCGCGTGGCAAAGCCTGAGGAAATCGCCGGTTTGGTGTCCTATCTGGCCCGCGAGGAAGCGGGATACATCACGGGGGCGAGCCTCACCATCGATGGTGGATTCACTTTATAGGCGCCGGTCCTCCGCTGTTTCCTGCACTAGCGGCCGTTCACCCGGCCGCTAGTGCCCGGCGCATGGTGGTCGAGGCCGGAGCTACACTTTGCGAGCCGAAATGCCGTTCGCCTCATCCTCGAAAGCGAAGCGCCTCGATGAGGATCGAGACTGCGGGAGGCAATTGGCGACGGTCGGGATAATAGAGATGATAGCCGGAGAAGGGCGGGCGCCAGTCCTCCAGAACCCGCACGAGCTTGCCTGTCTTAGCAACGCCTCTGCCTGGTCCTCCATGACGCAAGCGAGTCCGATGCCCTCGGCCGCTGCTGCCAGGATCATGGGTACGCCGTTGAGGATCAGCGGGCCTTCGACGCGGACATTGAGATCACGGCCATCGCGGCCGAATTCCCATGTGTAGAGCCCGCCTTTGGTCTGCATCCGGATATTGATGCAGGCGTGATCGGTCAGGTCATGTGGCGTCCGCGGGCTGCCGTGCGATTGCAAGTAGGACGGCGCACCGACCACGGCCATGCGCAGCTCCGCGCTGCCGACGCATCGGCTGCGCCGGCCGCCGAACCCATTCGGATCGCGCAGCCGCTCAGTGAGATCGAACACTGCTTCTTCCAGCGCCCGCTGCCGTTCCAGATGGGTGTGCCGGCACAGGATGCCTTTCCAGCCAAGCTATGGCCCCGGCTCAGAACCCGAGCGGTCAAAGAGGATGCCGGCGTTCTGGTCGGCGTTCCGCGATCCGCGCGGCGGCCCGGAACTGCGCGCTCAAATCGCGGCCAAACTCACGATCACGCGCGGTTCAAATGCGGCCGCAGCCTCGCGACTTCGCGTTGCAAGATTCAGGACGGTTCGATGACGCCATGTCGATGCCCATTGCGATAATGAGGCGCGCGACTCTGTCAGCCAACATCACAATCATTGAGTTGTTTCTCTCGAGGCAAAACCTGCACGTCGCGTCAAATAGCCAGACCAAAATGTGACCGGATATCTGCTCTCGAAATGATTGCCGGATGGCAAAGATGGGCCGTCCTCTGATCCCGCCGATCTGTAGCCAGCAAGGGTGGAGGTCCTTTATGAGTTTTCCCGAACCAGCAAGTCTTGCGATCATGGATCTGGCCGAAGACGCCTTCCGCGAAAATTTCGGCCAAGCGTCCATTATGTATGGGCTTGCCAAATGTCCCGTTGCGAGCGAGAATCTTGGTAATGCGGAAAGATTTAGACCATTTGCCTAGGGTCCAGCAACTGGAATTGGAGAAAGCCAAGGTCATTTTGATGACCGAGTTTGAGCTTGCGACGTCCCGTGCCACACAGCCGTGGAAGAAGAATGGCCGCATCCTCAAAATTATCCTGTTCGGAAGCTATGCCCGAAAGGATTGGGTCGATCAGCCGCTGAATGGTTACCAATCAGATTTCGATCTTCTTATCATAGTAAGTCATCAAAAACTGACGGACATTGCCGAATTCTGGTACGTTGCCGAAGATAAGATGGACCGAGATCCTGCGATTGGTCGCCAAGTAAACATTATTGTTCACACTTTGCAGGAAGTGAACCAAGGTCTCAGTCGGGGGGAATATTTCTGGACTGACATAGAGCGCGATGGTGTTGTTTTATACGAGCTACCGGGGTCAGCCTTATGCTTGCCAAAGCCGTTGACGCCGGCCGACGCATTCGAGATGGCGAGCGTGTATTTCATTTCGTGGTTGGCCAAGGTTGACGATGCGATCGAGATAGCCGGATTCTGCATTGTAAAAAACAAGCGCAACGATGCCGCATTTCTGCTGCACCAGGCAACAGAGCGGGCCTATATCTGCTTCCTGCTGACCCGTACTCTCTATTTTCCGCGATCTCACAATATCAGATTTTTGCGTTCCCTCGCTGAGGATCAGGCGCCACGATTGATTTCGGCCTGGCCGCGCGACCTCAAGGTTGATCGTCGGCGTTTCGAGCTATTGAAGCGTGCCTATGTGGAAGCCCGCTACTCAGCGAGCTACGAAATCACCCTCGCAGACCTGGAAGCTATCGAAGCAATGGTGCGCGACCTACGAAACATCGTTGAAGTCTTATGTCAGGAACGACTCGCCAAGTTGAGGGACCGGGCCAGGCACTGATCTTCATCCATGGCAGGGCTTTCTCCTGCACAGATGGACTAAAACGTTGAATATATTCCAAGTTCGTATATTTCGTTTCGAATCGAAAATCCGTTATTCTTCTTCAGCCGAGCGCAAACCCGCGCGGGCTGGAGATCAAGCGTGATGCCCAACAAGATACTAGTCGAACAGATACTTTTGGTCGTCGCGATCATGTTCGTGGGGTTGTGGGCGTCCGCCCAATGGGCAGCGGCTTTGCTTGCCTATCAGTCGGAGCTCGGACAGCCTTCGTTCCACTTTCCGGATTGTCCTCTATCGGCCTTTGGCTCTCTTTGCTTGGTGGTATCACTTCGACGCCTACGCGCCTGAGGTCTTCGGCAGAGCGGGCATGCTCGCAGGAGTCAGCGGTTTCATCGGTTGCGGGTTGGCGGTGTTCGGATCGGTCTGGCGGGCTCGGCAGCGGGGGAGTGTCACCCCTTACGGCTCGACACTGGGCCAGCCTTCGCGAGCTCGGCCGAGTAAAAGGGCAAAATCGTGATACAGAATCTGGTTCATGGCAAAGCCCGAAAAACATAAATGCTATTTATGCGGATTGGATAACGTTTGCAGCGGTCAAAAGCATTGTTATCGTATCGCCCTCCTGTTCCGCGTCTAAAATGCACTGAAACCGAAATAATCAATTTTGTATCTCGGAATGGCGGTGCCGGATGCGCCCGCGTGAGACACCTTGATCTGATTGATGATCAGAAGGATCGATGTTTCACAAGGTATGAAGCGGTAAAAGCTTTCCAAAAAAAAATCTATAAATCAGCACGTAATTGTCTTTGGAATAACCACGCCTACTCGCGGTATCTCACGCAAGTGTATCCTGAACGTATCCTAAATGTGGCTGATTGCGGAATTAGGATACAGCTTCCCGGCGGCGGCGGTTCACATCCTGCCCCCGCAACCACATCCAGTCCCGATCCGACCGTCCCGCTCTGTCCGGTACCGTCCACGGGCGAACGCTTTCCGAACGATATCACATATTTTTGACCATCCCGGCGGACTGTCGTGCGTCCCGTTGCATCGTAACCGCTGATCCGACCCCACGCATTTATGGGATCGGTAGGTGTTGTCAGGCCGCTGAGGTCATGCGCGCGAAGGCGCACTGGTCATGGATCAGGGAGATGATT
>Ga0160437_1000715_pt1 | contig 16268 bp, 12 predicted proteins | sample HID1975I_E0MG_FD_108227 | JGI IMG/M metagenome (GOLD analysis project Ga0160437, IMG submission 108227) | Enriched soil microbial communities from UW Madison campus, WI, USA - HID1975I_E0 MG | ecosystem: Environmental > Terrestrial > Soil > Unclassified | place: USA: Madison, Wisconsin... | reverse complement strand
GCCTACTACGACCGGCTTGCCGCCCGCGAGGGCTACCGGCTGTACGGGCGCAACGGCATGGTTTAACGGGTGGGCTTGGCTGACGGGTCCGCTGAACGATCAGCCGGCAGGCCGCGTTACTTCACCACGCCGCAGATCAGGCGCCCGCCTCCGCCGCCCAGCGGCTCGGGCTTGTCGCTGTAGTTGTCGCCGCCCACGTGCACCATCATCGCGTGCCCTTTCACGTCGGCCAGCTTCAGATGCGGGGCCACCACGGCTTTCTTGGCCGTGCCGTCGGCCGCCACCACGATAAGCGGCAGATCGCCCTGATGCCCGTCCTTGGCCATCGGCCCCTTGTGGGCCTTGGTGCCCTTCGGGTCCAGATGCCCGCCCGCCGCGCCACCAGGCGCCATCTTGCCGTTCACCATGCCCGGCATGCAGGAACCCTTTTCGTGGACGTGAAAGCCGTGCTCGCCCGGCTTCAAGTCAGTCAAGTTGGGGGTGATCTCCAGCCCACCCTTGGTGTCCTTCAGCGAAATCGTGCCGGCGCTCTTGCCCAGGCCGTCGGCGGTCAGGAATGACATCGAGACGTCTTCGGCCAGCACCGCGCCAGACGCGCCCGCCATCGTCAGCGCCGCGACAAGCATCGAGATTTTCTTCATGAAGTGCCTCCTGGAATCATGCACGCAAGGTGCGGATGCCCGGCCAGGACGAAGCTTGCCGCCTGGCCCAGGGCGCAGAAAACAATAGCACCGGGGCAAGACGGCGCACCAGCATTCTTCCTTCCTGATACAAGCGATCAGGCTTCTTAACGATTCACCAGCAGCACCAGCGCGTGCAGTGCAACACCGATCAACCCGCCGACCAGCGTGCCGTTGAAGCGGATGTATTGCAGGTCACGCCCCACGCTGAGTTCCAATTCGTCGACCAGGTGGCGTTCGTCCCAGTTTTTCACCGTGCGTGAAATGTGTTCGGTCACGCCGATGCGCAGCCGGCCCGTCAGCCGGCGCGCGCTGCCGATCACGTGGCTGTTGATGGCCTCGCGCAGGCTTGGGTCTTCGCCCAGCTTGCGGCCCAGCGCCAGCATGGCGCGTTCCAGATGGCCGGCCAGCGCCGAATTTTCATCAGACAGGTCGCGCCGCAAGGCGGCATGGATGTCGTCCCACAGGCCTTGCACGTATTCCTGCACCTTGGGGTGGTCGATGGCGCGCTGCTTCAAGGCTTCAACCTGGGCGGACAAGGCCGGGTCGGTCTTCAGGCGTTCGATGTAATCCAGCACCCAGGCTTCGTAGTCGCGCCGCACGGGGTGGTCGGGTTCGGACAGCACGTCGCGCAGTTCGTCCATCAAGGCCATGGCCAGGCGGTCGGCCAGGTTGTCGGCAATGCCATCCACCGACTTCACCACGTCCACCGCCGCGATGATGCGCGGCCATTCCTTGCGGGCAAACTTCACCAGCAGCGTGGACGCGCGTTCCTTCACATCGTCTTCGCCCAGGTAGCCGCCCAGGCGCTCCATGGCCGCGTCCAGCAATTCCTGGTGGCGCCCGTCGCGCGTCAACAAGCCCAGCACTTCGCCGACGGTGCCCGCCGCGTCCCAGCCGCGCAGGTTTTTCACCACGAACTCCTGGATCACGCCGCGCACGGCGTGATCGTCCAGCATGTCCAGCGTTTGCAGCGCCACCCGGCGCGCGCCGTCGCTCAAGGCATGCGCCTGCTTGGGCCGCACCAGCCATCGCGACAGCCGCGTGGCGGGATCAAACACGCGCAGCTTTTCCATCAGCGTGTCCGGGTCCAGGAAGTGGTCGCGCACGAACACGGCCAGGTTGTCGCCAATACGGTCTTTGTTGCTGGGGATGATGGCAGTGTGCGGAATCGGCAAGCCCATCGGACGGCGAAACAGCGCCACCACCGCGAACCAGTCGGCCAGCGCGCCCACCGTGGCCGCTTCGCAAAACGCCCGCACCCAGGCCCACGCCCCCTGTCCGCCCATGACATGGCTGGTGATGAAGCCGCAGACCATGGCCACCAGCAGCGCCAGCGCGGCGATTTTCATGCGCCGCAACTGCGTGCGGCGCGCGTCGGAGGCCAAGGTGGAATGCGTGGCGAACGCGGCGGCGGCCCTCCCGGGCAGGGGCGGCGAGTCGGGAGTCTTGGACGTGTCGGCGAGTTCGGGCTTATCAGGCATGGCGGTGTCGGCGTGGCAAGCGAGGCGTCAGCATAACAACTGCGCTATTCGCCCAGGAACTCCGACACGGCCTCCAGCCCTTCGATGTGATCCGCCACCACCTTGGCGATAAACGCGATGGGCACGGACAGCAGCGTGCCCCAGATGCCCCACAGCCAGGTGAACAAGAGCAGCATCATGAATACCGCCACCGAGTTCATCTTGGCGATGCGGCCCGACATCCAGGTGGTGACCAGCACGCCGATCAGCAAGGCAATGGCCACGGAGCTGCCCGCAACCTGTAGCGCCGGCCCGATTTCGCCGAATTGAATCAGCGCCGCGACCCCCGTGCCCACCGCCGTCATCAGCGGGCCGAAGTACGGAACGATGTGCAAGGAGCCCGCCACCACCGCCCAGGTGGCGGCGTTTTCCAGGCCCAACAGGCGAAACGCGCCCCAAGACAGCACGCCCAGCGCCACGTTCGTCACCAGCATCATCGCCATGTACATGTGGATGGAATTGTTGATCTGGTCCAGCATGTGCACGCTGATCTTCTTCTGCGACAAGGTCTTGCCCGCCACCTTGACGAACTTGCGCTTGAACGCATTGCCCGACAGCAGCAGGAAGAACACCAGGAACATGCCCATCGTCGCCTGACCCAGAAAGGTGGCCAGCCCCTTGGAGCCCCACAGCAGGAATTCGCTAATGCCCGCGTCCGACTTGGCCACCACCACCTGGCGCCCGGGCTGGACGCCGCCGGTGTCCTGCAGCACGCTGGCCGCGCCCTTGATGCGTTCAATCAGCGACCCATCGCCGCTGGCAAAGCCGCCCAGCGTGCGCGAGATCTTGCCCGATATCTCGGGCAAGGCTTCGACGATGGAGTTGACCTGGCTTTGGGTGGCGTACACCAGGCCCGCCAGCCCGAAGAAAATCACGGCCATCAGGATGATGATGCCGACCGGGCGCGGCAGGCGCACCCGTTCCATCAGGGTCACGGCGGGGTCCAGCGCATACGCGACCACAATCGCCATGACCACGGGCACGATGAATTCCTGCGCCATCTTCAGGGAAAACAGCACGGCAAGCACGGTCAGCGTGGTCAGACAGGCGCCGCGCGCCCAGACGTGCGTGACGTTGGGCGCCAGCTCGGGAATGATGCCGGCGTCCTGCACGGTGGCTTTTTCATCCGAGGCGCGATCGTCCGGCCCGGACTTTTCCGCCGCCCGCTCTTCAGGTGACTGTGCTTGCCCGGCTTTTTCTTCCAGGGTTCCGCCCGCCGCCCCCGGCAACTGATTTTCCGGCGTCATGTTCGCCGGTGTCGCGCTTTGCATCCCGCCCCCGCATTTCATTTTGGTGAACGCGGGCAGCAAGTATCGTGCCTGGGGATTTTCCGCCTGCTTTTCTACGCTTTCACGGCCAGCAGGCCCGCCTGCCCTTCGTGATCGCGCTGTGCGCGCTCCAGGATGAATTCAATCAGCATGGAAATCGCGCGCGGATGGTGGCGGTTGGGCATGTACAGCATGTACATGCCACGCCCGAAAATGCTCAGCCGCCATTGCGTCAGCGCGGCCAGCAGCTCGCCGCGCGCGATGTCGTCGTGCACCACGTAGTCGGGCACCACGCCCACGCCCAAGCCGGCGCGGATGGCGTCGCGCAGAAAGGCGTAGTTGCGCGAAATGACCGTGGGTTCCAGCACTACGTGCTGGCGCGGCTGGCCGCCGTAATAGGCCGACAGCCGCAACGGCCGGCCAATGACGGCCGCGCTGATGACGGGCGCCTGGGCCAGGTCATCGGGCCGCTGCGGCAGGCCCCGGGCCTCGGCATAGGCTTTGGACGCGCACGCTACGTAACGCACCAGCCCCAGTTCGCGCGCCACCAGATTCTGCGGCGGCTCGGACATGATGCGTACCGCGATATCGACCTCGTCGCGCAGCAGGTCGTCAACGCTGTTCTCGAACAGCACGTCCAGGACGATATCGGGATAGGCCTGCTTGAACTCCAGCAGCCAGGGCGTCATCACAAACTGCCCATAGCCGCTGGGCACGCTCAGCCGCACCTTGCCTTGCGGCGTCTTGCCCAAGGTATCGACCGCCTCGCGCGCGGCGACCAGTTCGTCTTGAATGCTGCGGCCATGCTGATACAGCTTCAGCCCGATCTCGGTGGCTTCCACATGGCGCGTGGTACGCCGCACCAGTTGCATGCCCACTGAACGCTCTAGCTGGTTCAGGTGGTAGCTGACGTTGGCGCGGGTCATCTTCAGCCGGCGCGCGGCCTCGCTCAAGTTGCCGGCGTCCAGGATGTCGACCAGCAAGGTCAGGGATTTGGTGTCCATGGCGTCTCCTTGGGCCGGATTGTCAAATTTTTTTATCCGTCGTGTCAATTCCTGATGTCATTGTCAAGACATCTTTACTGGGAAAGAATAAAGAACTAAGCGATAGACGCAAAACAAGACAAGCCACGGGATGAGTCACTAGACCCCCCATCCTTCGGCTTGCCAGGCGCCGCAACGACGGACGCCCCAACGGAGACAAGGACCCATGACGGACAGCAGCACTGCCGGCGCCGCCCTCGCGCGCCGCGACGAAGACATCCTGGTCATCACCCTGGACCACCCTCCGGTCAACGCGCTAAGCGCGGACGTGCGGCGCGACTTGGCCGACGCCATCCAGGCCGCGCAAACCGACCCCGCCGTGCGCGCCATTCTGCTGGTGGGCGCGGGCAAGAATTTCATTGCCGGCGCCGACATCCGCGAATTCGGCAAGCCGCCCAAGCCCCCCGCCCTGCCCGACGTCTGCAATCAGATTGAAGCCAGCACCAAGCCGGTGGTGGCCGCGCTGCACGGCGCGGCGCTGGGCGGCGGGCTGGAAGTGGCCTTGGCCGCGCACTATCGCGTCGCCCTTGCCAGCGCCAAGCTCGGCTTGCCCGAAGTAAACCTGGGCCTGCTGCCGGGCGCGGGCGGCACGCAGCGCACGCCCCGCCTGATAGGCGCGGCCGCCGCACTGGACCTGATGCTGTCGGGCAAGCACCTGTCGGCCGACTCCGCATTGCGCGCCGGGCTGGTGGACACGCTGGCTGAAGGCAACGACCCGCTGGCGGCGGGGCTGGCCTACACCCGCCAACTGTTGGCGCAAGGCGCGGGCCCCCGCCGCAGCCGCGACGCCACCACCGCGCTGGCCGACAAGGCCGCCGCCCTGGCCGAAGCCGCCGCGGCCGGCGAACGCATCGCCAAGACGCTGCGCGGCCTGTATTCGCCCGCGAAGATCGTGGAGGCCGTGCGCGCTGCCATCGAACAACCTTTTGACGAAGGCCTGCGCACCGAGCGCGCGCTGTTCCTGCAATGCCTGGACAGCCCACAGCGCGCCGGCCTGGTGCATGCCTTTTTTGCCGAGCGTGAAACCACCAAGGTCCCCGAATTGAAAGAAGGCAAGCCGCGCCGGCTGGACAAGATCGGCGTGGTGGGCGGCGGCACGATGGGCGCGGGCATCGCGGTGTCGGTGCTGGACGCCGGCTTGCCGGTGGTGATGGTTGAGCAGGACGATGCCGCACTGGAACGTGGCCGCGCGCGCGTCGCGCAGGTGTACGACCTGCTGGTCAAGAAAGGCCGCATCACGCCAGAAGAACGCGACGCCCGCTTGGCGCGCCTGACCGGCGCCACCACCTACGACGCCCTGAATGACGCCGACCTGATCATCGAAGCCGTGTTCGAGGACATGGACGTGAAGCTGGCCGTGTTTGCCGAACTGGACCGCGTGGCCAAGCCCGGCGCGGTGCTGGCCACCAACACGTCTTACCTGGACGTGAACCGCGTCGCCACCGCCACGCGAAATCCCGGCAACGTGCTGGGGCTGCACTTCTTTTCACCGGCCAACATCATGAAGCTGCTGGAGATCGTGGTGGGCGAGCAGACCGCGCCCGACACGGTGGCCACCGGCTTTGAACTGGCGCGCAAACTGCGCAAGACGCCCGTGCGCGCGGGCGTGTGCGACGGCTTCATCGGCAACCGCATCCTGGCCGTGCACCGGCAGGCGGCGGACATGATGATGGAAGACGGCGCGTCGCCCTACGACATCGACGCCGCCGTGCGCGAGTTCGGCTACCCCATGGGCCCCTACCAGATGGCCGACCTGGCCGGTGGCGACATCGGCTGGGCCACCCGCAAGCGCCGCGCCGCCACCCGCGACCCGGCCTTGCGCTATGTGCAGATTCCCGACCGCCTGTGCGAACGCGGCTGGTTCGGCCAGAAGACGGGCCGTGGCTTTTACCTGTACCCCGATGGCGCGCGCGTCGGCACGCCGGACCCGGAAGTGCTGGCCATCATCGACGACGAACGCCGCCGCGCCGGCGTCACGCCGCGCCCGTTCACGCACGAAGACATCCAGCGCCGCTACCTGGCCGCCATGATCAACGAAGCCGCCAACGTGCTGGACCAGGGCATTGCGCTGCGCCCGTCTGACGTGGACGTGGTGTTCCTGTCCGGCTATGGCTTTCCGCGCCACCACGGCGGCCCGATGCACTACGCCGACAGCGTGGGCCTGGACCGCGTGCTGGCCGACATCCGCGCCTATGCGCAGGAGGACCCGGCCTTCTGGAAACCGTCGCCGCTATTGGTGCGCCTGGCCGAATCCGGCCGCAACTTCGCCAGCCTGAATCAGGCTGCCTGAACGCAGGTTTTTTAGCTGCCGGCCTCCTGAACACAGCCCGCCTGAATACAGAACCCACTTTCGACTGGAACCCCTATGCGCGAAGCCGTCATCGTCTCTACCGCCCGCACCCCCATCACCAAGGCGGGGCGCGGCGAATTCAACCAGATCGCCGGCCCCACGCTGGCCGCGCACGCCGTGCGCGCCGCCGTTGACCGCGCGGGCATCGACCCCGCCCTGATCGAAGATGCCTTCATCGGCTGCGGCTACCCCGAAGGCGCCACGGGCCGCAACATCGGCCGGCAAGCCGTCATCCGCGCCGGCCTGCCGGTCAGCGTCGGCGGCGCCACCATCAACCGCTACTGCGCCTCGGGCCTGCAAGCCATTGCGTCGGCCGCCGGCCGCATCGTGATGGACGGCGCCCCGGCCGTGATCGCGGGCGGCGTGGAACTGGTGTCGCAGATCCGCACGCGCGACGACGGCGTCAGCGGCATGGACCCCTGGATACTGGCCAACAAGCCCGAGCTCTATCTGCCCATGATCGAAACCGCCGACATCGTGGCCGCCCGCTACGGCATCAGCCGCGAAGCCCAGGACCGCTTCGCCGCGCAAAGCCAGGCGCGCACCGAAGCCGCCCAGGCCGCCGGCCGCTACCGCGAAGAGATCATCGCCGTCACCACCACCATGTCCGTCACCGACCGCGCCACGGGCGTCGTCAGCGAACGCGAAGTCACCATCGACAAAGACACCTGCAACCGCCCGGGCACCACCTACGAAGCACTGGCCAGCCTTGCGCCCGTGCGCGGCGAAGGCCAGTTCGTCACGGCCGGCAATGCCTCGCAACTGTCCGACGGCGCGGCCGCCTTGGTGCTGATGGAAGCCGGCGACGCCCAACGCGCCGGCATCCGTCCGCTGGGCGCGTTCCGGGGCCTGGCCATTGCCGGCTGCGAGCCCGACGAAATGGGTATCGGCCCGGTCTATGCCGTGCCCAAGCTGCTGGCCCGCCACGGCTTGAAGGTCGAGGACATCGACTTGTGGGAATTGAACGAGGCGTTTGCATCGCAAGCGCTGTATTGCCAGGAAAAGCTGGGCATCCCCATGGACCGCCTGAACGTGGACGGCGGCTCCATTGCGTTGGGCCACCCGTTTGGCGTGACCGGCGCGCGCCTGGCCGGCCATGTGCTGATCGAGGGCCGCCGCCGCGGTGCCCGCTATGCCGTCGTCACGATGTGCATCGGCGGCGGCATAGGCGCGGCCGGCCTGTTTGAAATCTATGGTTGAAGAGCATTAAGGACCGACATGGACTTGGAATTCACCCCCGAAGAAAACGCCTTCCGCGACGACGTGCGCGCCTTCCTGGCGGCCAAGCTGCCCCGGCGCCTTTCCGACAAGGTGGGCCTGGGCAAGCTGCTCACCAAAGACGACATGGTGGAATGGCACGCCATCCTGAACCAGCAAGGCTGGCTGGCCAGTCACTGGCCCGTGGAATACGGCGGCACCGGCTGGAGCGCCACGCAAAAATTCATCTTCGATAACGAATGCGCGCTGGCCGCCGCGCCCCGCATCGTGCCCTTCGGCCTGAGCATGCTGGGGCCGGTGCTGATCAAGTACGGCAACGAAGCGCAGCGCCAGTACTGGCTGCCGCGCATCCTGGACGGCAGCGACTGGTGGTGCCAGGGCTATTCCGAACCCGGCGCGGGCTCCGACCTGGCCTCCGTCAAGACCACCGCCGTGCGCGATGGCGATAGCTACATCGTCAACGGCCAGAAAACCTGGACCACGCTGGGCCAGTACGCCAACATGATTTTCTGCCTGGTGCGCACCTCGCAGGAAGGCCGGCGCCAGGAAGGCATCAGCTTCCTGCTCATCGACATGAACAGCCCGGGCATTGAAGTGCGCCCCATCATCACGCTGGACGGCGAACACGAAGTCAACGAAGTGTTTTTTTCCGACGTACGCGTGCCCGTCGAGAACCTGGTGGGCGAGGAAAACCGGGGCTGGACCTGCGCCAAGTACCTGCTGACCTACGAGCGCACCAACATTGCCGGCGTGGGCCAATCCACCGCCGCGCTGGAGCGCCTGAAAGCGGTGGCCGCCAAGCAGAAAAAGAACGGTCGCCCCTTGGCCGAAGACCCCGACTTTGCCGCCCGCCTGGCGCGCGTGGAAATCGAACTGGCCAATATGCGCACCACCAACCTGCGCGTAGTCGCGGCGGTGGCGGGCGGCGGCGCGCCGGGCGCCGAAAGCTCGATGCTGAAGATACGCGGCACGCAGATTCGCCAGGAAATCACGGCCTTGAACCGCCGCGCCATGGGTCCGTACGCACGCCCCTTCGTGCCCGAAGCGCTGCACGACGGCTACAACGCTGAACCCATCGGCCCCGAGGGCGCCGACAGCGCGGCGGCGCAGTACTTCAACAACCGCAAGCTGTCGATCTTCGGCGGCTCCAATGAAATTCAGAAAAACATCATCTCGAAGATGATCTTGGGACTGTAAGGGCCGGCCATGAACTTTGAACACACCGAAGACCGGCGCATGCTTTCCGACATGCTGCGCCGCTTTGTCAGCGAGCAGTACGACTTCGCCACCCGCGAACGTCACGCGCAATCGGCCCAGGGCTACAGCGTGGAATTCTGGCGCCGCTACGCCGAGCTGGGCGCGATCGGCGCCTTGTTCTCCGAAGCCGATGGCGGCCTGGGCGGCGCGGGCTTTGATATCTCGGTCGTCTTTGAGGCGCTGGGACGCGGCCTGGTCGTGGAACCCTTTTTGGACGCCTTGATGGTGGGCAGCGCCATCGCCGCCGCCGGCACGCCCGCGCAGCGCGAAGCCGTCGACGGCCTGATCTCGGGCGCCATCACGGCCGCGCTGGCGCAGGGCGAACCCGATTCCGGCTATGAGCTGGCACGGGTCAGCACGCGCGCCGAACCGGCGGGCGACGGCTGGGTGCTCAACGGCGCCAAGGCCGTGGTCACGGCGGGCGAACACGCGGACCTGTTCCTGGTGTCCGCGCGCACGTCGGGGGATGAAGACGACGAAGCTGGCATCAGCCTGTTCCTGGTCAGCGCCGGCACGCCCGGCCTGGCGGTGCGCGGCTATGGGCTGATCGACGGCGGACGCGCCGCCGAAGTCACGCTGACCGACGTCAAGCTGGGGCCCGACGCCCTGCTGGGCGAGGCCGGCGCGGGCTATCCACTGCTGGAACGCGCCACCGGGCGCGGCATTCTGGCGCTGTGCGCCGAAGCCGTGGGCGCGATGGACTGCGCCCGCGACGCCACGCTGGAATACCTGCGCACGCGCCGCCAGTTCGGCACGCCCATCGGCAGCTTCCAGGCCTTGCAGCACCGCATGGCTGACGTGCTGCTGGAAATTGAACAAGCGCGCTCGGCCGTCATCAACGCCGCCGCCGCCCTGGACAACCCCGACCGCGTCACCCGCGAACGCGCCTTGTCCGCCGCCAAGTTCACCATCGGCCGCATCGGCACGCTGGTGGCCGAAGAGAGCATCCAGTTGCATGGCGGCATCGGCATGACCTGGGAATTGCCGTTGGCGCACTACGCCAAGCGCCTGGTCATGATCGACCACCAGTTGGGCGACGAAGACCATCACCTGCGCCGCTACATCGCGCTGGCGCAGGCGTGAACGGAGGCTAGCCCGACATGACGCAGGCCCACGCTGCTATGCCACCGCTATCACCCCCGTTCTCGGCGCCGTTTCCCGTGCGCAGCGCCGCTGACGTGCAACGGCTGCAAGCGCGCCCGTTGGCGGAAACGCTGACGGTGCAAAGCACCTACGAGATCTTCCGCAACTCGGCCGCGGCCTTTGGCGACAAGACCGCGCTGACCTTCCTGCGCTCGGCCGACCCGGACGACGAGGCCATCCGCTGGAGCTATCGCGAACTGCTGGCCGGCATCCACCAGACGGCCAACCTGCTGCACGACCTGGGCGTGCGCGCGGGCGACGCCGTGGCCGTGATGCTGCCCGGTTGCCTGGAATACCACCTGGCGCTGTGGGGCGGCGAGGCGGCGGGCATTGTCCAGCCGCTGAACCCGCTGCTGACCGACGACAAGCTGGCCTCGCTGATGACCACCGCGCGCGCCAAGGTGCTGATCGCCTACGGCGCGGACGCCGATTGCGAAATGTGGTCCAAGGCGCTGCGGCTGCGCGAGCGCGTGCCCACCCTGCAAACCCTGCTGCGCGTGGCGCCGCACACCGAAGCGCTGTCAGACCGCCCCACGCTGCCCGACTACGCGCTGGACTTCAACGCCAACCGCTCGGCGCAACCGGCCGACCGCCTGCTCAGCGAACGGGTCATCCGCGCCAGCGACGTTGCCGCCTACTTCCACACGGGCGGCACCACGGGCGCGCCCAAGCTGGCCATCCACACCCACGCCAACCAGGTGTTTACCGCCTGGGCGGCCGTGCAGTTGCAGAACGCTGGGCCGACGGACGTAGTCATCAACGGCTATCCCCTATTCCACGTAGCGGGCGTGTTGCCGGCCTCGCTGGCGGCCTTGTCGGCCGGCGTGGAGACCGTCATCCCCACTCCCATGCTGCTGCGCAACCGCGACGTGCTGCGCAACTACTGGCGCCTGGTCGAAAAGCACCGCGCGACCTCGCTGCAAGGCGTGCCGACCATCCTGGCGGCGCTGGCCGACGTGCCGCTGGCGGGCGCCGATATCTCGTCCTTGCGCTATTGCCGCACCGGCGCCGCGCCGCTGCCGGCTGAACTGGCCGCGCGCTTCAAGCGCCTGTTCGGCTTGCAAGTCAATGAAAGCCTGGGCATGACGGAGATGGCCGGCATCTCGTCCATCACGCCCCCGGGTTCGGTGTTTCCCGTCAACTGCGTGGGCTACCCGCTGCCCTATGTGGAGGTACGCATCGTCGGCCTGGACATACCCGCAGGCCACGCCGCGAAGGACCTTCCGCCGGGCACGCCCGGCATGGTGCTGTTCAAGGCGCCCAACGTGATCCCTGGTTTTCTGGACCCCGCCGACACCGCCCGCGCCTTCACCGAAGACGGCTGGCTGATCAGCGGCGACGTGGGCTACATGGACGCCGAAGGCAGGCTGCACCTGCAAGGCCGCGCCAAGGACTTGATTATCCGCAGCGGCCACAACATCGACCCCAAGACCATCGAAGACGCGCTGGCCACGCACCCGGCCGTACATCTGTGCGCCGCCGTCGGCGCACCGGACGCCTATGCCGGCGAACTGCCGGTGGCCTTCGTCACGCTGATGGAAGGCGCGCAGGCCACCGAAGCCGAACTCGTTGCCTACGCGGCCGCGCACGTGGATGAAGGCCCGGCGCGGCCCAAGCGCGTCATCGTGCTGGAGGCCATGCCCATGACCAACGTGGGCAAGATCTACAAACCTGATTTGCGCCATCTGGCCACTGCCGTATCGGTAGAGGCCGTGGTGGCGCGCACCCTGCAAAAGGCCGGGCTGGCGGAAGACAGCAAGATCTTCCGCGTGCTGGCCGATGCGCAACCGGATGTCGCTGTAGAAGCGGAATCCGGCGTGGCCGCGCCGCTGAAGGAGCAGTTGCGCGAAGCGTTGGCGCGCTTGCCGGTCAAAGTCGTGTTGCGAGACTGAACCGGAACGCGTCCGCCCATTTCCACACACCACAACAAACCACAACACACCACTGGAGACAACCCATGCTGAAGATGCCCATGCGTCGCGCCTGCCTGGCCGCCTTGCTGCTTGCCACCACCAGCGCCGCCTTGCCGCTGGCCGCCAGCGCGCAAACCGACTTTCCCACCAAACCCATTACGCTGATCGTGCCCTTCCCGGCCGGCGGCTCCACCGACCGCCACCTGCGCATCGTGGCGCAGGACGCTTCCAAATACCTGGGTCAGCAGGTCATCGTGGAAAACCGGCCCGGCGCGGGCGGCACCCTGGGCACGGCCACCATGGCGCGCACCGCCAAGCCGGACGGCTACACGATCAGCCTGTACACGCTGGCCATGTTGCGCATGCCGTACATGCAGAAAAGCAGCTGGGATCCCATCAACGACTTCAGCTTCATCATCGGGCTGTCGGGCTACACCTTCGGCTTCACGGTGCGCTCGGACTCGCCGTACAAGACCTTCAACGAATACATCGAGGCCGCGCGCAAGGCCCCCGGCACCATCGACTACGGCTCCACCGGCGTGGGTTCGTCGCCACACCTGCTGATTGAAGAAATCGCCATCAACGCCAAGGTCAAGCTGAACCACGTGCCGTTCAAGGGCAACGCCGACATGCAGCAGGCGCTGCTGGGCGGCCACGTCATGGCGCAAAGCGACGCCACCGGTTGGGACCAGTTCGTGGACTCGGGCAAGATGCGCCTCTTGGTCACCTTCGGCGAAAAGCGCACCACGCGCTGGCCCGACGTGCCCACCGCGCAAGAACTTGGCTACAAGGTCGTGTCGACCTCGCCGTATGGCCTGGCCGGCCCCAAGGGCATGGACCCGGCCGTCGTGAAAACGCTGCACGACGCCTTCAAGAAAGCGCTGTTCGACAAGGCCAGCATGGACGTGATGAAGCAACTGAACCAGGAACCCGCGTACCGCAACAGCGCGGACTACAAGGCTTGGGCGCAAGCCACATACGTGAAGGAGAAGGACCTGATTGAGTATCTGGGGCTGATGGCAAAGGACTGAGCCTCGGGGTTCAGGCGCCCGCTGCGTCCTGGATGACCTGAAAGCAGCGTTCCCGCGTGATGCGCGTGGCCGGGCTGATGCTGCGGCCACGCAAGGTCACAAACGCGAAGTGCGCCTGGATCTCGAAATCAGGCGGCGGCGGCAAGGCAATCAGCCGCCCCGATTCCACGAGCGGATGCGCCGACGCCAGCACCCCAAGAAATACCGCGTCCGACCGTTCGACGATGTCGAACAGAAAAGATATGTCCTCGCATTCCATGTGCAGTTCAAAACCGCCCGGCCCGGCGGCGCCCGCCAGCCGCCGCCGGGTTTCGGGGCTTAACCCTGTCGAAACGATCGGATAACGCAAGACCTCCGTCAACGCCACGGCCCGCATGCCCGCCAGCGCATGGCCCGGCCGACAAACAAAACCCGACGCCAGCGCGGGCATCGGCGCAACGTCCAGGTCTTCTTCGTTGTCGAGTGTGCGGACGTGCACGATCAGCGCATCCAGCACCCGTTCGCGCAAACTGACCAGCAGCGATTCGCTCGGGCCGCGCGACAGCTTGACGCGCAGCTTCGGGTACTGGGCCAGCAGATGCTGCATCAACGGCACGCTCAGCAAGGCGCTGGGCGCCGCCCCCAATCCCAGTCGGATGGCGCCGGTTTCGCCTTGCGCCAGCATTTCTGCTTCCCGGCGGATTTCCTCTACCTCGGCCAGCACGCGCCGCGCTCGCTGCCCGACCAGACGGCCCAGCGGCGTGGGCTCGTTGCGCTTGCCGATGCGGTCCACGAGCGGACCGAGTTCCCCTTCCAGCAGTTGGATGCTGCGGCTGAACGCGGGTTGCGACAGGTGCAGCGCCTCGGCCGCCCGCGTGAACGAACCCGTCTCCAGAAGCGCCACCAGATGAGCAAGCTGAGCAAGGTTCATGTTCGCGCCCCCCTGGGTTCTAGGCGAATGGATGGCATGCCGACGATGCCTCAAATCATGCAGAAAACGCATTGTAATCAGCCAATCAATCGATTGGACAGATGAAAGGCCGACTTCTAGCATTCCATCCAGCACTTGGATCCATCACAAAGGGAATGCCATGAAAAAGAATCTGATGATCGCCACGGCCGTGTTGTTGACCGGATTGGGCCTCGGTGCCCACGCGCAGGCGCAGGCGCAGGACTATCCCGCCAGGCCCGTATCGCTGCTGGTGCCCTACCCGGCGGGCGCCGCCAGCGACATCACCGCCCGCGCCGTGCAGGGGCCGATGTCGCAGGCGCTAGGCACCCAGGTGGTGGTGGAAAACCTGGGTGGCGCCAATGGCGCGCTGGGCGCCAACCGCGTGCTGAATGCCAAGGCCGACGGCTACACCGTGTTCCAGGGGTCGCCCAACGAATTGATCCTGGCGGGGCTGACCAACAAATCCGTCACCTACAAGCCGGACGACTTCCAGTTCGTGGCGCCCGTGGCCACCTCGCCCTATGTGGTGGTGACGCGCGCGGGCCTGGGCGCGGCCAATGTCGACGAGCTGGTCGCCCTGGCACGCCGCAGCAGCGTGCCCTTGACCTACGGATCGGGCGGCGCGGGGTCGATGATCCGCCTGATCACCGCCGCGCTGGCCGCCCGCACCGGCGTCGCGCTGACGCACATCCCGTATCGCGGCGGCGCGCCGTTGATTACCGACATGGCCGGCGGCCAGATTGATTTCGCCATCATGCCGTACCAGGCGAACTACGAAGACCTGCGCCGAGAGGGCCGGCTGAACATCATCGGCACCTTGAACCGGGAACGCCTGCCCGCATTGCCCGACGTGCCCAGCGTGCAGGAAAGCGCCACGCTGAAGGACTTCAACTACACCATCTGGACTGCTTATCTGGTGAAGAAAGGCACGCCGGCCGCCGTGGTCCAGAAGCTGCACGCCGCCGTCGAGGCCGCGTTGCGCGATCCCGCCACTCGCAAGACGCTGGAGGCGCAAGGCAAGATCCTGTTCGCTCCTCAGACGCTGGCCGACAGCGACGCCTTCTACACCGAACAGATTGCCGGCCTGGCCGACCTGGTGCGACGCAGCGGCTTCCATGGCGACTGAGCGGCCTGCTCGCCCCTCGCTCGCACTGCCTTCCCTTTCTTCCGGACCATCCCATGACCCATACCCTTGAGCCCGTGCTGGACCATCTGGCGTCCCGCCAGCCGCAGATCGAAGCGTGGCTAAAAACATTCTTGCGCATTCCCAGTGTCAGCGCCGATCCCGCCTACGCCGGCTCCATGGACGATGCCCGGCGCTTCCTGTGCGAACGGCTGCGGGCCGAGGGTTTGCAGCAGGTGCAACTGCTGGACGGGGGAGGCGAACCGGCCGTGTATGGCGAATGGATGGGCGCGCCAGGCCGACCTACGCTGCTGATCTATGGCCATTACGACGTCCAGCCCGCCGACCCCGTCGAACTGTGGCGCACCCCGCCCTTCGAGCCTACGCAAGTCGGCGACCGCCTCTATGCGCGCGGCGCGTCCGACGTCAAGGGATCGACCACCGTCGCGCTTGAAGTCGTGTTCGCCTACCTGGCCACGCTGCGCGCCTGCCCGGTCAACATCAAGGTGTTCATCGAAGGCGAAGAGGAAACGGGCAGCCCGACCTTGCGCCCGCTGATCGAACGCTACCGGGACCTGCTTTCCGCGGATGCCGTGCTATCTGCCGATGGCGGCCGCGCCAGCGCCACCACGCCCACGATCAACACGGGCGCGCGCGGTCATGCCGCCCTGGAGGTCAAGCTGCGCACCGCGTCCAAAGACCTGCACTCGGGGCGATACGGCGGCGGCGTCAGGAATGCCCTGCACGAGATGGCGGCCCTGCTCGCAACCCTGCATGGCGAAGACGGC
>Ga0160437_1000714_pt1 | contig 16271 bp, 16 predicted proteins | sample HID1975I_E0MG_FD_108227 | JGI IMG/M metagenome (GOLD analysis project Ga0160437, IMG submission 108227) | Enriched soil microbial communities from UW Madison campus, WI, USA - HID1975I_E0 MG | ecosystem: Environmental > Terrestrial > Soil > Unclassified | place: USA: Madison, Wisconsin... | reverse complement strand
TGGACCGCGAGGAAGTGGCGGCAGTCATGGCGCATGAGCTGGGCCATGTCAGGAACCGCGACACCCTGATCATGACGATGGTGGCGACGATTGCCGGCGCCATCTCGATGATCGCCAACTTCGGCCTGTTCTTCGGGGGCCATCTTGGCGGGGACGAAAACCGACCTAATCCGATTGCCGCCATGGCTGCCGTGCTCATGGCCCCCTTCGCCGCGATGATCGTGCAGATGGCGATCAGCCGCACCCGCGAATTCGGGGCGGACAAGGCCGGCGCCGAGATCAGCGGCAATCCGCGCGCGCTCGCATCCGCCCTCGCCAAGATCGCGGGCCCGGCGCAGGCGGTTCCCAGCGTGGCTTCGGAGCGCAATCCGGCTGCGGCGCAGCTCTACATCGTGCCCACTTCGGTTTCGGACCTGTTCTCCACCCATCCCGCCACTGAAAAGCGCATCGCGGCGCTGATGGCCATGGAAAGCGCGCCGGCCCGCCGCGCGGCATCCGCGCTCGACCCGGCCCGAAGGTAAGCGACCGACGCGGAGGCCCCTGCCCGCGCCGTTCAAATAGCGCGCCCACGATAGAGCGCGCCATTGCCTGCCCCGCCGACGGTTGTACATTCGTTCAACACGAATGAAGAACAAGCCGAGAGGTGTCGGAGTGCTGAAATCTGTCGACGGCGGACTGCGGTCCGTCCCCTATCCGATCGAGGATCCGGAACGGATTCCGGTCAAGCGCTACTACGATGCCGAATTCTACCAGGCCGAGCTGGACCACCTCTGGCCGCATGTCTGGCAGATGGCCTGCCGGGAAGAGCAGATCCCCGAAATCGGCGACTGGATCGAGTACGAGAACGTCGGCAAGTCCATCGTCATCGTGCGGACCGCCAGCGGCGTGAAAGCCTTCCACAACGCCTGCCGCCACCGCGGCGTGCCCTTTGCCGGCGGCACCGGCCATGCGCACGGCAATTGCAAGAAGTCGGGCTTCGTCTGCCCCTTCCACGGCTGGCGCTGGAACATGGATGGCGAATCCACCCAGGTCTACGGCAAGCACATGTTCTCGGAGCGGCAGCTTCAGGAAGACGACATCAACCTGGTCCCCTGCCGTGCGGAGACGTTCATCGGCTGCGTCTGGATCAACCACGACAACGACGCGCCTTCCGTGCGCGATTCCTTCGGCCCCCTGGCACCCAATCTGGAAGCCCGCGGCCTGGACAAGATGCGCGCGGAATGGTGCTACGGAGCGGAGCTGCCGGCGAACTGGAAGGTGGCGATGGAAGCCTTCATGGAAGGCTACCATGTGATGCAGACGCATCCGCAGCTCCAGCATGCGGCGCCGATGATGTACGATTCGATGTATCGCAGCCCGCGCGGCCCGGTGCCGATCATGGCCGAACCGCACTTGTCCTATCGCGAGAACCAGGAACTTCAGGTCAAGTCCATGGCCCTGCTCAGCGAAGGCATGGCGGGGATGGTCCACGAAAAGGAAGTGGAAATTGCGCGCGGTCTCATCGGCATCGAGGAAGGCCTGCCGGAAGACCAGAACATGGCGATGTTCCATTGGCTTGGCATCGTCATGCACCAGATTTCCGCGCAGTTGCAGGCCCGCGGAGAGCCGGTGCCCGACCTTTGCACGGTGGCGCAGACCCATCCGGTGAAAGCGGTGGAGTTCCTCTTCCCCCATTACTTCCTGCTGCCCTATTTCACCTCGATGTCCGCCTATCGGATCCGCCCAACGGGGCCGGAGAGCTGCTTCTTCGAGATATGGTCGCTGACATATGTCTCCGAGGACGACGACATGGAAACGGTGATGGAGCCCACGGTGCTGCCTTACAACAGCCCCGATTTCCCACCGATTCCGCGGCAGGACTATTCGAACATCCCGATCCAGCAGAAGGGGCTTCATGCCAGCGGCTTCGAGTTCATGCGCCTGTCGCACGAAGTCGAAGGGCTGATCAGCAACTACGAACGGATCATCGACGGTTACCTCAAGGGCGTGCCGCAGGAGCAGCTCGCCAAGGCCATCCACAAGCTGGGCGGCAATTTCGACGGCCCGATCGAAGACCTCGGGTTCTGATCCAGGACCCGCCGTGCCGGACCATCCGGCACGGCGGGCTTTGGGAGGTCACTTTGCCGTCTTGGTGCGAAGGCCCGAAGGAATAGGCAGGACTTCCACTTTGCCCGTGGCGACATCGTAAAGGGCAGGCACCACCTTCAGTTCGCCGGACTGGACTTTCGCCTCGATCACGGGCGAGGAATTGATCAGGGTTGCAGCCTGGATCACGGCGTTCTGACGGGTGACGACGGTGGGATCCTGGCTTTGGCTGACGTAGAGCGCGGGCAGGATCGCCGGGAACAGCGCGCTGATCTGGCCGGGAACCTCGGGGTTCTCCATGGCAGCTTTCACCGCCCCGCAGTTCGAATGGCCCATGACCACCACGGCCTTGATGCCGAGCACCGCCACGCCGTATTCGAGGCTGGCGATGATTTCCGGCGTGGTGATATTGCCGGCGATGCGGGTGACGAACAGGCGGCCAATGGGCTCGTCGAACACCATCTCCACTGGCACGCGCGAATCGGCACAGGACAGGACGCCCACGATAGGCCACTGCCCTTCCGCCGCGCGGGCCTTGATGATGGCCAGATCCCTGGTGTGGGCCGTGGGCGCTCCCGTAATGAAGCGGGCATTGCCGTCCATGATTTCCTTGAGAGCCTGGTCCGGCGTGACTTGCTCGCCGCCTCCCCCAGGTGCGGCGGACGAGGCCGCCATGGCCGGCGGCGCGGCGCCCAGGCTCAGGGTTCCGGCTGTGCTGGCAGCGGCCAGGGCTCCCAGCATCTCCCGGCGCGAGGTCTTGCAGCAGGCGGCTTCGGCGTCAGGCACGGGAAGGCTAGAGGACATCGCGGTCTCCAGTGTGATCCGACCGGAACCTAACATGGCCGCCCCGCCGTGGTGCTTGTTGAAATCGAACGAATTCGGTTCGTTCGGTTCCCGCCTGCTCAGTCTGCCGAAGTGTGACCGGCCGGGATCTGATCCAGGCTCTGATCAGCAGGTGTCTGCTCCGTGAGCGCCTGCCCCGTAAGCGCCTGCCCTGTGAGCGCCTGCTCAGTCAGGGCACCGACCAGGGCCTTGACCTTCTTCTGGCGCCACTGCGGCAATGGTGCCACCAACCAGTAGCCCCTGCGGCACGGGGTCGTCGTCTGGATCACGTCCCGGTCGTTCTCGCTGATGAGACCGCGCGCGAGCAAACCGGGAACGCGCGCCCTGCCGAGGCCCGATCGCGCGGCGGCAATCGCCTGACCCGCATCGCTCACTGCGATCGGCGGCTTGGCCTCCTCATTGTCCTGATCGTCCTCGGTGCCTGGTGCAGGGTCGCCCGGCCAGCCGATCCAGTCGCCCTGGCCCACTTCGACCCATTCCGCCGCGCCCAGTGCCGCACCTTCCAGCTCGCCCGGTCCATCGGTCCAGCGCACCGCCAGGTCGAGATTGGCTTCGGTGAAATCGGTCAGTTCGCCGTCGACGATGACATAGCGGACCTGCGGATTATCGGCCCGGAACGCGGCAAGGCGCGGGGCCAGCCAGGCGGCGAAGAATTCGCGCGGTGCGGCGATGGTATAGACGTGGCTAGACTGGCCCGCCTGCATGGCCTGCACGGCATCCTCGAAATGAAGGAACCCGGTGCGCAGCGCGGCAAGCCCTGCGCCGGCTTCGTCGGTCAGTTCCAGTCCCTTGCTGGTGCGGCGAAACAGCACCACGCCCAGCAGGTCTTCGAGTGCGCGGATCTGCTGGCCGACCGCGGCCGGCGTCACGGCCAGCTCGTCGGCGGCGCGGGTGAACGAAAGGTGGCGTGCCGCTGCATCGAAGACGCGCAGGGCATTGAGGGGCAGGTGCGTGCGCTTCATGGGAGTTCCCTATGCGCTGGTTTTCGCACGGGCAATGAAGAACTGCCGCAACGCCCCCGGCGCTGCGCATCGCCTCACCGAAAGCCCGTTCCGTCAGCGCGCCGTGGCGGGCGCGGCCAGCGGGAAAAAGGGGATCGCCGCCTCTATCTCGGTGCCGTCGTCGCGCAGGAAAGTGTAGTTGCCTTCCATCGAGCCCTGCGGCGTAGGCAGAGGACAACCGGAGACGTAATCGTGGCTGCGGCCCGGCGCGATGACGGGCTGTTCGCCCACCACGCCTTCGCCATCGACCATGCTGACATCGCCATGACCGTCCGTGATGCGCCAGTGCCGGGTCATGAGCTGGAGCGTCTCATCCGAATCGTTCTCGATGCGAATGTGATAGACCCAGAACCACTTACCCGCCTCGATGCGCGACTGCTCGGGCAGGAAGTTGACGGCGACCCGCACGGTCACCCCATCGGTCATCGCCGTATGTTGGAAGAATTCCTTCATAACATCCGCCAGCCTAACGATGATTTGACGGAACGACAACTGCGCAGCGCGAACCTTGCGCGAGGCATTCGGCTGATGACATGGCGGACAGCCAGATGAAGCGCCGCCCCGGCGGGCAGCGGTGCTTCACGACGAATCAGAGACCGGCCTTGGTCAGCGCCTGGTCGAGATCCTCGATCAGGTCGTCGGCATCCTCCAGCCCGACATTGATGCGCAGCATGCCTTCGGTGACACCCATGGCCTCGCGTCCTTCGGGACCGACGCCGTGGTGCGTGGTCGAGGCCGGGTGGCACATCAGCGAGCGCGAATCGCCGATATTGTTGGAAATGTCGATCAGTTCGAGCGCGTCCAGCAGGGTATGCGCCTGTTCGCGGCCGCCATCGAGGACGAAGCTGAAGATCGGCCCGCAGGCATCCATCTGCTTCTGCGCAAGAGCCTGCTGCGGGTGGCTGTCGAGCCAGGGGTGCAGGATCTTCGGCACGCGCCCGGCGACGAATTGGCCGACCTTGAGGGCGTTCTCGCTCTGCTTCTTGGCGCGCAGGTCCAGCGTCTCCAGGCCCTTCAGCACGACCCAGGCGTTGAACGGCGAGAGGTTCGGCCCGGTGTTGCGCTGGAACGGCAGCAGCTTGTCGTTGATGAATTCTTCGGTGCCGCAGACGGCGCCGGCCAGGACGCGGCCCTGCCCGTCCATCAGCTTGGTCGCCGAATAGGCCACCACGTCGACGCCGAACTCCATCGGCCGCTGCAAAACCGGCGAGCAGAAGGCGTTGTCGACCACGGTGGTGATCCCGTGTGCCTTGGCGATGGCGCAGATGCCTTCGATGTCGGCGATGTCCATGGTCGGGTTCGCAGGCGATTCGAAGAAGAACACCTTGGTATTGGGCCGAATCGCCGCTTCCCAGGCCGCCGTGTCGGTGGCGTCGATCACCGTCACCTCGATACCGAAGCGCGGCAGCAGGCTATCGCCCAGCCAGCGGCACGAACCGAAGGCGGCGCGGGCGGACACCATGTGGTCGCCGGCCGAAAGCTGACAGAGCAGCGCCGTGGTCATGGCCGCCATGCCCGAGGCCTGGGTACGGCAGGCTTCCGCCCCCTCCAGCAGAGCGATGCGCTCTTCCAGCATCTGCACCGTCGGGTTCTGGAGCCGCGAATACGTCATGCCGTCGTCTTCGCCCATGAAGCGGGCGGCCACGGTGGCGGCATCGTCGTAGCTGTAGCCGGAAGTGAGGAACAGCGCTTCGCTGGTCTCCCCCATTTCCGAGCGCCAGGTGCCCCCGCGAATCGCGCGGGTGGCCGGGCGCCAGTTGCGGGTCTTCGAGCGGTCCTGTCCGGTAGTGCGTTTCATGGGCCAAGCCTCTAGGATCGCCAAAGGGCCAGCGCAAGCGGCCAGTGCAACCTTAGGCGCGCCGCGGCTTCGGTGGAGCAAGTTTCAGTCAGCCTTGCAGTCCCCTTACTTCGCCCTTATTCCGCCGGTCCGATGCCGAACGCTTCGCGCAATGAGAGAGATCCGATCGGCTGGAGCCTGATCGTGACGGGCCTGTTCCTGGCCCTCGCCCTGTTCCGGCTTGCGGAACCGAACCGCTATTACTTCGACGAGATCCACTACGTCCCGGCTGCGCTCAAGCTGCTGGAACTGATCCCGGCCAATGGCGAACATCCCATGTTCGCCAAGGAAGTGATCGCCGGCTTCATCTCGATCATCGGCGACCGGCCGATCGCCTGGCGCATCGGCCCGCTGCTGTTCGGCGTGTTCGGCCTGTTCGCCTTCGCACGCTTCGTCTGGCACTTGTCCGGACGCCGCCGGGCCACGATCACCGCGACCGTGCTGCTGGCCACCAATTTCATGTGGTTCGTCCAGAGCCGCATCTCCATGCTCGACATGGTCGAGGCCTCGCTGTGCATGATCGCCCTCTGGCAGTTCGCGGCCGCCCTTCATGCACCGACGAGCGGCGCGGCGCGGGGACGACTGGCAGCGGCAGGCGTAGCGCTCGGGCTTTCGCTCGGGGCCAAGTGGAGCAGCGCTCCGGCGCTGATGGTGCCCGGGCTGTGGTTCCTGGCGCTGCGCGTGCGGGAGAGCGGCTGGAAATTCGTCGGCCGCAAGGGCGCGGGACCTATCCCGGGCATCTCGCTGGCGGAAGCCGCGTTCTGGCTCGGGCTGCTGCCCCTGATGGTCTATTGGGCGACGTACCTTCCGGCGATGTTCTATAGCAGCCGCCCGCTCTCGCCCTGGGGCTTCATCGAGCAGCACCGCCACATGATCGCGCTGCAGGACAGCGTGAAGAAGCTGCACCCCTACCGCAGCCTCTGGTACCAGTGGATGGTCGACTGGCGGCCGATCTGGTACCAGTTCGAGAACATCGACGGCCACCAGCATGGCATCGTGATGCTGGGCAATCCCTTCTCGATGATCTCCGGGCTCTTCGCGCTGGTATGGGGCGCCTGGGTCTCGCTGTTCCGTGGGCGCCGGGACGTCCTGACGCTGGTGCTGCTCTATGCGGGCACGCTGGGCATCTGGGTGGTCAACGGCAAGCCGATCCAGTTCTACTACCACTATCTGCTGCCCGGAGCCTTCCTCATGGGCATCCTGGCCTTCGCCCTGGACGCCCTGTGGAACCGGCACGACCGCTGGCGCCACCTGGCCACTGCGACCATGGCGATCTCGGCAGCGATGTTCGTGGGCTTCTACCCCATCATCTCTGGCGCCCCGCTGCCGACCAAGGAATTCTACAACGTCTGGATGTGGTTTCCGAACTGGCGTTGACGGAACGCCGGGCGCCTGTCCCTAGCCAGACACGGCCAGCTTGCCCAGGTGATCCGCCTGCATGTCGGGCGTGACGACCTCGATCGCGCGTGCGCCTTCCAGCATCAGCTCGATCACGTCCAGGCCGCTCGCACGCCGCCGGTAGCGGGCCGGCCAGCCTTCGCGCCCGGCGATGGCATAGACTTCCGCGATGTCGAGCGATGTCGCCAGGGTCACGCTGCAATGGCTCGCATCCGTGCACGGATCCCCGCAAGGCACCACAAGTATCTGCGGCGCCGCCTGCGATGCCTCCACGCGCCAACCCGCGCCGCCGCGCACCGACCGGCCGCCGACAAGCTCGGCCAGCACCGCGGCGACCCGGCAGGGGTCGCGGGCGTCTATCGAAACGCGAAAGATCATGCATTGTCCCTCAAGCCGGCTCGGCCCCGGTGCTGGACATGATTGCACGAGTGAACACAAAGCGAATCCGGCGAACGCCCTATGACGACCGACGTAGGGCAAACAAAAACGCGCGCCGGAACCCCGGCGCGCGCTTTTGTCTGTTCACCGCCGCCATCAGGGCGGCGGGCCAGTTATCGCAGCTGGCTTAGTACTTGCCCCAGACGAACTTCGAGGACAGCGCGAAGTTCCAGACCGCGGCCAGCACGATGCCGGTGACGACCGCCACCACGTCATGAATGCCGATGGTCCTGAGCACGGCCGCCGAACCGACGTTGGTCAGCAGGCCCAGCGAGCAAGCGACGGCGAACTGCGCCCAGCCACGCATCAGCGGGCCGAAACCACGCAGGCGCTTGTCCGAGTACGTCAGTTCGTTGTTCAGCACGAAATTGAACGTCATCGCCACGATCGCCGCGATCGAGTTCGCGATGTTGAACGTCGCGCTTTCCGACCAGTTGCCGTAGACGAAGCGCTCGGCGAACACGAGGTGGAGCATGATCCACAGCGCGCTGAACTGCACCACCACGCCCAGGGCGCCAACGGTTCCGAACAGGGCGAAACGGGTGGGGATGATGCGCCCCAGCCACTTGTCGTAAAGGCCTACGAGGAATTCGAACACGACGGTCTGGTCCAGCTTGCTTTCGCCTTCCGCACGCGCCGCGAAATGGAGCGGGAACTCCTTCACGCGAAGCGGACGGTCGACAGTTGCGAGAATGTCGAGAAGGATCTTGAAGCCCACGCCCGAGAGACGATGCGCATCTGCGCGCAAGGTCTCGGTGCGAAGCATGAAGAACCCGCTCATCGGATCGGTCAGTTCCACCCCGGTCACCTTGTTGGCGATCCGGTTGGCAAGGCCCGAGGCCTTCACACGGTCGGGACGGCCCCAGGCTTCGGTGCTGGCGCCTTCCGCGAAGCGCGAGGCATAGGCCAGGTCGTACTCGCCCGAGGTCACCGCCTTGAGCATGCCCGGCAGCAGCGCAGGATCGTGCTGGTGGTCGGCATCCATCACGGCAACCACCGGCGCGGCGGTGGAGCACATGCCCTCGATCGCCGCGCTGGCAAGGCCGCGGCGGCCGATGCGCTGGATGCAGCGCACGCGCGGATCCTCCAGCGACAGGCGGCGCGCCTCGTCCGAGGTGCCGTCCGGGCTGTTGTCGTCAACGAAGACGGCCTCCCACACCACGCCCTTCAGCGCGGCATCGAGTCGCTCGATCATCGTCGCGATGTTCTTGCGCTCGTTATAGGTAGGCAGGACGATCGCCAGCTCAAGCGGCTTGGCTGCGACGTCGAGCGCCTCTGCGAGATCAGAACGAGTTATGTTCATGCGCCCCGTAATAGGTGGTAATCCTGAATAAACCTTTTTGGTCCGAACGGTAGGCGATCTTACAGCCGTTCGACGACCGCGTCACCGATTTCTCGCGTGCCGGCCGTACCGCCCAGATCGCCGCCCTTGATGCCATCGGCCAGAGTCCTGGCGACGGCAGCCTCGATCCGCGCAGCTTCGGCTTCGAGACCGAAGGAGTGACGCAGCAGCATCGCCGCCGAAAGGATCGTCGCCATCGGATTCGCAAGACCCTTGCCCGCGATGTCCGGCGCCGAACCGTGGATCGGCTCATAGAGGCCGTACGTGCCCTCGGCAAGGCTGGCCGAAGCCAGCAGGCCGATCGAGCCCACGCACATCGAGGCCTGGTCGGAAAGGATGTCGCCGAAGAGATTGCCGGTGACGATCACGTCGAACTGGCCCGGGTTCTTCACCAGCTGCATCGCCGCATTGTCGACGTACATGTGGGTGAGTTCGACCTCGGGATATTCCTTGGCCACTTCGATCACCACGTCGCGCCAGAGCTGCGAGGTTTCGAGCACATTGGCCTTGTCGACCGAGCAGAGCTTCTTGCCGCGGCCCATCGCCGCCTTGAAGCCGACATGCGCGATGCGGCGCACTTCGTCCTCGGCATAGGACATCATGTCCCAGCCCTGGCGGCGGCCGTCTTCCAGCGTGCGCAGGCCCTTTTCGCCGAAATAGACGTCGCCGTTGAGTTCGCGCACGATCAGCAGGTCGATCTTGCTGGCGACTTCGGGACGCAGCGTGGTCAGGTCCTCAAGGCCTGCGAAAACCTGCGCGGGGCGCAAGTTCGCGAAGAGGCCGAGTTCCTTGCGCAGGCCGAGGATAGCCTGCTCCGGGCGGAGATGGCGTTCGAGATGGTCGCAGGAGAAATCGCCCACGGCCCCGAACAGGATTGCCCTGGCCGAACGCGCGATCTCCAGCGTTTCGGCAGGAAGCGGGTGGCCATGCTTGTAGTAGGCCGCGCCGCCGACATCGCCTTCGACAAGCTCAAGACCCGGAAGTTCAAGCTTTTCGAGGACGCGCACTGCCTGCTCGGTGACCTCGGGACCGATCCCGTCTCCTGCAAATACTGCGATGCGCATGTCGTTCTCCGCTTGCTTCTCAGCCATGAATCCGTGCCAGCCGCTCACGCAGCAGGACGCGCGCCCCCATAGCGTCTCCACGCCGATCGGCAAGCGGATAGCGCGAAAGCTCACGGCCGAGGCGGTCGAAAGTGGTGAGTATCGCGCCCCAGTCGTCGTCCTGGGGACGGGCGACAGGAACGCCGTAACCGAGTTCGCGCAGCAGCAGGACCTCGTAGGAAAGCAGCGGCAACGCCCAGCCCCTGGCCGAGGGCGCCACGCAGATCGCCTCCAGAAGCGCGCAGAGCGCATCGTAAAGCGCGGGGTAGGGTTGGCGCTCCGGCAGCGCCATGGCAGTCAGCGCCGTCACCCAGGAGATCGCGGCGGCGGGAAGCGGCTCGCTGAGCCAGGGCCCGCGGCTGGTGACGAGTTCGATGCGGGCGAAAGGAAGCTGGCTATCGCTTTTCGCGCGCAGATCCGCTTCCACGGCATTGCCGGGGATCAGCACCGGCCGCAGCTCGCGCCCGCGGCCCCCTGCCACATAGGCAGCGACGATCCCGGCCTCGGACGTCAGCATCCGGGCGATGACCGCCGTCTCGCCTTGAGGGCGGGCAGCGCAGACGATGGCGGGTGCTCGCAGCTGCATGGCTCGCCGCTAGCGGCAGCGCGGTGCGGACACCACCAGCGCCGCACGCCCAATGCAAAACGCGGAGGAAATTCCCCCGCGCTTCATGCCTGTTTCCAGGCCCGTTTCCAGGATGGTGTCACCCAGGCCGTTTACTGGCCCGACTTGCCTTCGAGCGCGTCGATGCGCGCCTTGAGCGTTTCCACTTCGCCGCGCGCGGTGGCGGCGAGTTCCTTCACGGCCTCGAACTCCTCACGCGTGACATAGTCCATGTCGCCCATGAGTTCCTTGAAGCGCTCGCGCGCGCTGTCGCGGGCTTCGCGGCCGACGCCTGCGAGCGTGCCGGCAGCACTGTTCATCATCTTGACGAAATCGGCGACGAAGGGGTTTTCGCTTTGCATGGCGCCTATTTGGTATTTTGCGCGGAGGCGCGCAAGAGCTTCCGGCGAATTTCCGGACCGTTCAGATCTCGAAACGCTCGACGGCGCGTGGCCCTTCCGCACCGTCGAGCGCGGGATTGGCCTGGAGGAAGGCGTAGTTGAGATAAGTCGCGAAGCAGATCCAGGCGAGGTAAGGCACGAGCAGCAGCGCCGCGACGGGCCGGATTCGCGCGAAAAGGACGATCGTCACCAGGACGGCCAGGTCGAGCAGGCCGATCACGATCAGGCCGGTCGTCATTCGATGCGCGCCGAAGAAAACGGGGCTCCAGGCGAGATTGAGCGCGAACTGCACGGCGAAGGCGACCACCGCCAGTCCCCGCCCATGCGCCCCGCGCGCCGCGCAGATCATCGCAAGGGCCAAGCCCATCAGCACGTAGAGCACGGTCCAGACGACCGGGAACGTGATCGGGGGCGGGTAGATGCCGGGCTTCACCAGGGCGTCGAACCAGGGATTGCCCGGCCCGCTCTGCGCCACGCGGCCGGAAACGAAGCCCAGCAGCACGACCAGAGGAACGAGCACGAGCGCCCAGCGCAGCAGGCTGGCGCGCAACTGGCCGGACGAGGCAATCAGGTTCATTCCCTTAACAACTCCCGAATCAGGATAAACCACGAAGATGCGCGGGTTGTGTAACGAGCTTGCCGCCGGTGCAATCGCTCGCCGCCGGGAAAATCATCCCCGCAGTGCCGAAACGAGAAACTCGACGTTGCCTTCCGGTCCCTTGATCGGGCTTTCGACGATGCCCTGGATCACCCAGTCATCGGCCTCCAGCCATTCGCGGACCTCGGCGCAGACCCGCTCATGAAGCGCCGGTTCGCGCACCACGCCGCCCTTCCCCACTTCGCCGCGGCCCACTTCGAACTGCGGCTTGATAAGGGCGACCAGACGGCATTCGCGCGCCGCGAGGCGAAGCGGGACTTCCAGCACTTTGGACAGACCGATGAAGCTGGCGTCGCAGACCACCCAGTTGCACGGCGCGTCGATCTGCTCGGGGGTCAGGATTCGCGCGCTGGTCTGCTCCAGTACGGTGACCCGCGGATCCTGACGCAGCTTCCAGGCGAGCTGGTTAGTGCCCGAATCCACGGCAAACACGCGTTCGGCGCCGTGAGTCAGCAGCACGTCGGTGAAGCCGCCGGTCGAACTGCCGATGTCCATCGCGACCGCGCCGGTGGGGTCGAGATCGAAATGCTCGATGGCATGCGCCAGCTTGATTCCGCCGCGCGAAACCCAGGGATGGTCGCGCCCGCGCACTTCCAGCGGGGCGTCGGCCTTCAAGCTCTGGCCCGGCTTGGCCACCTTGGTTTCGCCGGTAAAGACCAGCCCTGCCAGCACCAGCGCCTGCGCCCGGGTGCGGCTCTCCGCCAGGCCCCGATCCACCAGCATCTGATCGACGCGGGACTTGGCTATGCGGGGCGCGGGACGAGTCGCTTGGCGCGGCGAGGCGCCGGCTTTCTTATCGACGGGGCGGGGTTCGGACGGGTCGGTCATGGCTTTGCACACTTGAGATGAGCCGCGCCTCATTCCATACCGGGGGAATGAAGGCAAATCCGCGCCGGCGCACCGACGCCCTTTCGTTCTCCCGCAAGTTGCCCCGCAAGGTGCTGACAGCCGCTTCGCTGACCGCGCTGGTGCTTGTCGCAGCTTGCGTTCCGGCAGCCAAGCCCCCCGTTCAGGCTCCGCGACCGGCACCGACGCCGGCCGCCCCGCCGCCACCGGCCCCGCCGCCGCCACCCGCCGACTGGCGCGATTCTCCCGCAACGCCGGGCGACTGGCGCATCACCAGCCCGGGAATAGCCAGCTTTGCCGATGGCATTTTCGGCATCCGCTGCAATCGCGCCTCCTCCACCATATCCCTGTTCCGCAGCGGCAATTCGGCCGGCCCCGTTTCCCTTTCGATCACCACATCCGACACGACTCGCGCCGTCGCCGCCCATCCCGTCAGTGGCGGGGTCCAGGTCGACTTGCCCGCGCGCGACCGGCTGCTCGATTCGATGGCCTTCAGCCGCGGCCGTTTCGCGGTCCAGGCGCAGGGCATGCAGCCACTCTACATTCCAAGCTGGACGGAAATTTCCAGGGTCATCGAAGACTGCCGCTGACCGCAGGATTCGGCCGTCCCGTGTCGAAGCGCGTCCTTCGGCACGGGGACGATCGCGCGGCTTCCCGTGCACGAACCAGACTTGTGCGCACAAGTGATCGGGAATCATCCGCCCACTGAGACAGGAATTCCTCGCGATTCGAAGAGGTTTTGCGGCGATTTCAGAAGGTTGCAGGCCGCAGTTTTCAGCCCCCAGAAACGGCCCTTCGGCAGGGCATCCAGGCTGGGGAAAACTAGCCCGAAGCCTCGATAATGACCGCAAAAAAGATGATTGCAAGGCTTGTTGTGCGCTGCGGAATCGGACACAAATTTCACAGGACGGCGGGACCTGGGAAACGCGCCCGGGAGTTACTGAAGTCCAGCTGCCTCGGTGCAAGATCCAAGGTGGCAACCCTGGCTTAACAGCGCGAAAGGAGGTGATCCGATGTCTCATGGTTCAGCAGAGAGGTCGGCAATTTCCGTCGCGAGGCATTATCGCTAAATCTTGATGAAGCGATAAAGGCTTTCGCTGGCGGCACTTCCCGGCCGCTGACCATGCGAAGGGCCGCACCGGGCAACCGGGGCGGCCCTTCTCATTTGAACGTCTGCCAGCCACACGACTGCCAACAACATCCCGCCGCGGATCGTAAGCTCGGCATCGCTCTCCTGGCTCAGGCTTGACCGGCCTGAATGCCAAAAAGCGAATTTCCCGCTGGCCCTCCAGCGTTTCCCGAAGCTAAGGCAGAGACACGGTAAGTCTGGACGTCCATCGGACACCCGGACTTTCGCGCTTTACCGCTTTCCCCGGGCAGTAAAGCGCCTTGCACGCGTATCAAAATTACTTTCCGGTTGCCTTGAGCGTAATTTTCGTTCAACGCGCTCCGGAAACGCACACAAGAGGACTAGTTCGATGGCGACCCTCGCCGATGCCGGCCTGACTTTCACCACCCTGCCCCACCCTTCGCCCGCCAGCGCGGAGCAACGTGAGGCCGTGCTTGCCAACCCCGGATTCGGCACGAACTTCTCCGACCACATGGTGACCGTGGAGTGGACCGAAGGCCAGGGCTGGCACGATGCCGTCGTCGGACCGCGCCAGCCGATCGCGCTCGATCCGGCCGCTTCGGTGCTGCACTACGCCCAGGAAATCTTCGAGGGCCTCAAGGCCTACGTCCAGGCCGATGGATCGGTCGCGCTGTTCCGCCCCGAAGCGAACGCCGCCCGTTTCAACCAGTCGGCCCAGCGACTCGCGATGCCGGAACTTCCCGAAGCGCTGTTCGTCGAGGCGATCGAACGCCTCGTGAAGATCGACCGCGCGTGGATCCCGGCCGGCGAAGGCGCCTCCCTCTACTTGCGTCCGTTCATGATCGCCACCGAGGCCTTCCTCGGCGTGCGCCCGGCCAAGCAGTACAAGTTCATCGTTATCGCCAGCCCGGCGGGCAACTACTTCAAGTCCGGCGCTCCGGCCGTCTCGATCTGGGTTTCCGACTACACCCGCGCGGCCCCCGGCGGCACGGGCGCGGCCAAGTGCGGCGGCAACTACGCCGCCAGCCTGGTGCCCCAGGCCGAAGCCATCTCGCGCGGCCATGACCAGGTCGTCTTCCTTGACGCCGCCGAGCACAAGTGGATCGAAGAACTGGGCGGCATGAACCTCTATTTCGTGTTCGAGGACGGCACGCTGCTCACCCCGGCCCTCACCGGCACGATCCTCCCCGGGATCACCCGCGACAGCCTGCTCCAGCTTGCGCGCGAGGAGGGCCTCAAGGTCGAGGAAGGCAAGTACAGCCTCGACCAGTGGCGCGATGATGCCAATTCCGGCAAGCTGATCGAAACCTTCGCCTGCGGCACGGCAGCCGTGGTCACCTCGGTCGGCAAGGTTTCGGGCCGCGACGGCGAATTCACCATCGGCTCGGGCGGCCCCGGCCAGCTCACGGCCAAGCTGAAGAACCGCCTCGTGTCGATCCAGCGCGGCGAAGCTGCCGATACTCACGGCTGGATCCGCAAGGTTTCCTGATCGCCGCTATCTGACGGCCGATAATGCGGGAGTCCGGGGGTTAGCCTCCGGACTCCGCTTTCCACACCCCGCCGATTTCGCCTGCCCTCAGCGGCCCGGCGTCACCCCGATACGCCGCAGCATGGCGATCTGGGTCCGGGTCAGCCGCTCGATCGTTTCGTCCAGCGAGAGATCGGGCCGCACACTGTTGCGATAGACCCGCGGCCCGATCATCGCCCAGGTCAGCAGGAACGTGGCGAAAGCCTCGGCATCCAGGTCCTCATCGTCGCTGAACTCGCCGCGCAAGCCTTCGACAAGCGCCTCCCAATGCGGATAGCGTTCCCCCGCCCGCCCGGGCGCCAGGAATTCCTCGGTCCAGAGCGCGATCACTTCCGGTTTTTCGATCACGAAGCGCGTGATGAAGCGCGTGCGGTTTTCCATGGTGTCCGAGGGCGCGAAAGCCGCGGCCAACTGGTTGGCCGACCACGCCCGCACCGCCGTGAGCAGCGCCTCGCGGCTTTCGAAATGATAATAGACGGTCGTGCGGTTCACACCCGCCTCGCGCGCCACTTCCGACAGCGACAGCGCCTCCGTGCCCTTTTCCGACATGAGACGGATCGCCGTATCGATCAGCAGCGCATGGGTTTCCTCGAAGCCCTTGTTGCGGCGACGCGTGGGCTGACGCCTGCCCAATGGAGCTGCCGGCGCGTCGATCGTCTTGCTCATTCGCTTCCTGCCTGTCTTCCCGGCGCGACCGGATAAGGCCGCAATATCACTCTAGGCAATTGATTTAAAATGACATTCGTGAAAAGTCGAGGTCTCTTCCGGTGAATATGTCGCCTGCTGCCCATTACCGAAGCGAATTGACCGGCGGCCTTGTCGTGCCTTGGGGTGCTTCCTAGATGTGCGCCCGACACATCAAGGAGTTGCTCATGGCCGACCTTACCTACACGCCGCCCGCCGTCTGGACCTGGGACAAGGGCAATGGCGGGGAATGGGCCAGCATCAACCGGCCCATCTCCGGCGCCACGCATGAGAAGGACCTGCCACGCGGTGAGCATCCGCTGCAACTCTACTCGCTGGGTACTCCCAATGGGCAGAAGGTCACGATCATGCTGGAAGAATTGCTGGCAGCAGGCGTGGCCGAGGCGGAGTAC
>Ga0160437_1000713_pt1 | contig 16277 bp, 16 predicted proteins | sample HID1975I_E0MG_FD_108227 | JGI IMG/M metagenome (GOLD analysis project Ga0160437, IMG submission 108227) | Enriched soil microbial communities from UW Madison campus, WI, USA - HID1975I_E0 MG | ecosystem: Environmental > Terrestrial > Soil > Unclassified | place: USA: Madison, Wisconsin... | reverse complement strand
TGACCGAGTACCGCGAACTCGCGCCTGAACTGGGACTGAGGTTGTGGAAGAAGTAGGCTCGTGTGCGGTCACGCCGTCGCACTGAATTGCAGCTGCCTCAAACGTCGACCTCTTGACGCGAAGTGGGCCTTGGCCACCAGATGATGGCGAGCAGCCCCCGGCCAGAGTCCGGTACCACCAGGCGCAGTTCCCCACCATGCCGTTGGGCGATGGAGCGCACAATGGCCAACCCAAGGCCAAAGCCGCCCTTGCTCGCTTGCTTGCCCCGGCGGAAGCGCTGCCCGAGCACCTCGCGCTCGGTATCGCTGAGCCCGGGACCGTTGTCCTCGACGTTCAAGCTCCACCCCATTGCGTCTCCCGCGGCGAACACGGTGATGGCGCCCTCGGGCGCGTTGTAGGCAATCGCATTGGCCACCAGGTTGGTCAAGGCTTCTCGAAGCAAGGCGCGGTCGCCAATGGCAAACGCCCCGCTTGCCGGTGTTCGAATGCCCAAGTCAATGCGCTTGGCGCGCGCCTGAGGCAGCAGCTCCACCGCCACTTCGCGAAGCAGCGGCTCCAGTTCGAACGAGGACGCCGCAACAGCAACCGTGTCGCTCCGCCCCAGCGCGAGGAGTTGCTGAGAGCTTCGCGTCGCACGCGCGATTTCCTGGCCCAGCGCCTCCAGGGTGCCGCGAACTTTCTCTTGGTCCGACTCGCGCGTTGCGTAGTCGACCTGCATCTGAAGGGTGGTCAAGTGGGTTCGCAATTGATGCGAGGCGTCGTCAAGAAACTGGCGCTGCAACGCGACCAGATCCTGCGTTCGAGACATGTGATGGTTGACCGCCCCAACCAGGGGTCGTACTTCCGCAGGAAGTCCGCCCTCATCGATTCGGGTCAAGTCCTCTGGCGCACGCGTCTCTACCTCGCGCGCCAGCCGTGCCAGCGGCTTGAGTGCGACGTGAAGGACCAAGCCAGTTCCCAGCATGAGCAGGACCAGGACGAAGCCGTCCCGAATCGCCGCACTGCGCACGAAGCGCCTGGTGAACTCCTGCCGCGAGCGGGTGCTTTCCGCCACCTGGATCATCACGCTTCGACCGTTGGCACCAGCAGGGGTGCGCTCGAGCAGGCGTTGATAGGCGACAAGGCGGACAGCCTCATTGAAGTATGTTGCGTCGTAGAAAACCGGCGCGCCCATGGGCGGTGGGGACGGCGGCTCGGGGAGGTCGGCACTTCCAAGCTCCACCAGGCCATCGGACGTGGCCACCCGGAAGAACACCTGTCCGCTGGCAGTGAGCTCGAAGAACTCGAACATTGAGTACGGCAGCTCCACCGACAACCCGCCGGATGCGGTCGAAATGTTCGCGTCAATGGACTTGAGTGCGCCGAGCAAGGAGCGGTCGTACGCCGCGTTTGCCGATTCAAGCGCGTCATGCCGGGTCATCCAAAGCTCGATGCCAGTGACCGACAGCAGGGCCGGCAACAGGAGCAGCAGCATCCGCTGCCATAGGCTGGTGCGATGCAACCAGTCAAGAAATCGAAGACGACGCGAACTTCTCAATCCGGTTCCAGCACGTATCCAAGGCCGCGCAAGGTCACGATGCGGACCCCGCTACCCTCGAGACGCTTGCGCAAGCGGTACACCACCACCTCTACCGCTTCGGTGTGGACGTCTTCCTCGTCCGAGAAAACGCGGTCGATGATTTGCTGCTTGGACAATGGCTCGCCACTGCGCTGAATCAGCGCGCGCAGCGCACCGATTTCCCTTGGGGACAGGGCGAGGGGCTCGCCATTGAGCATGAACTGGCGACGAGCGCCGTCGTAGACCAGCGGACCGCAAGCCAAGCGCGGATGCTCCACCCCGCGCGCGCGCCTTACCAGCGCCTGCAGCCGCGCCTCGAGTTCGGCCAGGGCAAACGGCTTGGCGAGGAAGTCGTCGGCACCCGCGTTGAGCGCGCCCACGCGTTCGGCCAGCGAGTCGCGGGCCGTCAGGATGAGCGCGGGCAGCCGCTGGTCCCGCTCTCGCAGTCTCTCCAGCACCCGGTGCCCGTCCATGCCCGGCAGTCCCAAGTCCAGCACCAGCGCATCGTGGTCGCGTTGCTGCAGCGCACGGTCGGCCAAGCGGCCGTCGTCAACCCATTCGACCTGGATGCCGGCATGCTCCAACGCCTTGCAGAGCCAGGTCCCCAGGGTGTGCTCATCTTCGGCCAGCAGGATTCGCATAGCGCAAATGCTAACCGTGACGGGCAGCTCAATCCGGCTTGATGGCGGCCCGCGCGATCACCTTCTGCCAGCGGGCCTGTTCGCTGGCAATGAACTGCGCGAACTGCTCAGGCGTGCCTCCAATGACCTCGGCTGCGTCAGCGTTGAGCCGCTCCAAGGCTTCGGGCGACTTCACCGCCTTCATGGTGTGCTCCGAGAGCTTGGCGACGTTGGCCGGGGCCAGGTTGGCGGGGGCCATCAGGCCGTACCACTGCGTCATCTCGAAGCCTGGGAATCCCTGCTCGGCCACGGTGCCCACATCGGGAAGTTGCGGCAAACGCTTGGCGGAGCCGGTCGCAATGCACCGCAACTTGCCCGACTTGATGAAAGGGATGACCGCCGCGGCACCGATGGCCGAAGCCTCAAGTCGACCGGACAGCAAGTCCGTCATCATCGGCCCGGTGCCCCGATACGGCACGTGCAGCATGTACATGTCAGCGGTCATCTTCAGGTACTCGAACGCCAGATGACCGGCACTTCCGTTGCCCGCAGAGCCGTAGCTGAGCTTGCCCGGCTTGGACTTCACGTAGGCCACGAATTCCTTCAAGTTCTTCGCTGGCACGTCGGGATGAACCACGTACAGGCTCGGCACCTTCGCCAGCAGGCTGATGGGCTTGAAGTCCTTGTTGGGGTCGTACGGCAGCTTGGCAAAGATGTAGGGGTTCACCGCCAGCGTGCCGATATGCCCCAGGATCAGCGTGTGCTGGTCGTCGGAGCGCGCGACCTCTTGCATCGCGATGTTGCCGGCAGCGCCCGGCTTGTTGTCAACGTACACGCTTTGGCCAAGGGTCTTGGACAGCTCTGCCGCGGTCGACCGGGCGACGATTTCGGAGCTGCCGCCGGGCGCGAAGGGCACCACAAAGCGAACATTCTTGCTGGGCCAGGTGCCTTGCGCCATAGCAAGGTGGGGCAAGAAACCGCCCAGGGCGAGTGCGCCGCCGGCCTGCAAAAGCTGTCGGCGGCCCAGGCTGGGGGCGCCGTTTTGATGGATGGGTTCCATGGATGTCTCCGTCGTCAAGAATTGCAGCATCCTGCATGGCCGAGCCTGTCAGAAAGCTGTCAACTCAGGCGATATCTGATTTCGGCAGGGAAAACACTGGGGCGGCGCGCGACCGCTGAAGGTCAACGTCCAAGGCGGCCCGCGGCGGCAATGATCTGCGTCGCATTCGGGAAGATGCAAAGGCCGTTCGGCCCATCGACCGCCTCGATCTGTACCCAACGGACGACGCCATCCGCATCGACCAGAAAGTGCCCGACGAGCTGAGTGCCGTGGCGCGCGAAGATGGCGCTGTCGATTTCGTCCAGCTCGAACCCGTCCTTCGCGTTCAGGGCGGTGTTGGCTTCCATGGGCTGCGTCGGCGCGCTCAGTTCGCCGGTAGGGTTGATTCGCGCCGCCGCGAACTGCGCCATGCTCGCGCGATAGGGCCACTCGGCTGGGCGGTTGTCCCCATCGGGCAGGAACTCGAGATGCGGCACGCCGAAGGCTTGGTGTGTCAGGCAATCCGGATCGCACAGCAGCGTGACCGGCGTCGGCCGATACCGGAAATACAGGCTGGCGTGCTCAAGCGGCGTATTGATGACAGCGAGGGTCTCCAGCCCCATGGCACGCAAGGGCGGCTCCACGCTCGCGAGCTGCAGCACCTGACGCCGGCAGAACGGGCAATGCAGACCGCGATAGAAGGCCATCAGGAACGGACGGCCGTGCAGGCTGTCGAGGGAAACCGTTCCTTCGCGGTTGGCCGCCGGAAGCGCGAACGCCGGTGCAAGTTCTCCCGGTTGCAGCGGGCGCTTCTGGTCTCCCATGGAATGTCTCCTTAGGGTGTCGTCCAGTCGAACGGCGGAGGTCGAAACCTATCACTTGTCGCGCGAAGGCACAACGCTCGCCAAGACCCTGACGCCGGCGCGTCGCGCGCTGCCTGTCACCATGCACATGGCGGCTCACTCGTGAAGCCGTCGCATGCAGATGAGGTCCGCCATGAAAGGCTTGCGTCTTCCTGCCACCGTCCAAGTCCTGGCCTTGGCCACCCTGTGCGCGCTGGGCGGCTGCGTGGCGGTTCCGTACGACGGCTACTACGCGGCCAGCTATGGCTACCCGTACGGCTATGCATATCCCTACGGCTATGCCTACGCATATCCCTACGGCTACGGCTATCCCTACGGCTACCCCTACGTGTCCTCGTCGGTCTATATCAGCGGTGGCTACGGCTGCTGCTGGGGCCGAGGCTGGTGGGGGCGCTATCCCTACTATGGAAACCACGCTTACTACGGCGGGTACGCCGGGTGGGCGGGCCGGGGCTACGGCACTTACGGCGGAGGCGCCCGGACCGGGTGGGGACGCGGCTGGGGACGCCGCTAGCGGCGCCTGTGTCGGCGCGTCGGCTAGCGTTGATTGAGTTGCGAGTCCGGTACGTAGGCCGCACCGCCCCAGTTCGCCTGCAGCACCAACCCCTTGTCGGTGAACTCGTACAAGTCGATATAGGGATCGAAAGATTTCGCGAACTCCGCACTTGTGCTGTCGCTGTCGCTCAACTTGGCGGTGGCGTTGGCCGAGGCCATGACGTCGGCGCCAACGGTACGGAACTGGTCCAAGACCTTCTTGTTCTTGAAAATCATGACCTGGCGAAAGCTCTTGTAGCCAAGACCCGGGCCCGTGCCGGCGCGCGCGGCGAGCATGAACGTAGGCGTTTGGGTCGCGTTGTCGACCAGGACACCGCGACCCTGCGCTCCGACAAACAGCACGATATTGAACTGGGATGAATCGAAGACTGCGTAGCCCGCTGCTTTTTCAAGCTCGGCCTTGGCCTGCGGCTTTTGACTGAACAACTCGTCGAGCGTCTTGTCGCGCATGGCCATGATGTCGGACCTGCGCCTTTCGACTTCGTCGGGTGCAAGCTTGGGCACGTCGGCTTGATTCGCGCTGGGCGCGTTCAGTGTCGGCGACACGCTGCAAGCCGCGAGCATGAAGGGCAAGAGAAGCGTCGAGTAGACGAGGCGGTTCATAGGTGACCGTTCGGAGGGGATCGGCATGATAAGGCTCAGGGCCTCGCCCCTACCGCTGGCACAGCTTGCGACGTGCCCTTTCCCGGACTTCACCAACCCTCCTCCCACGGCGGCACAGGGCCGAAGCGCGCGACGAAAAAGTCAATCAGCACCCGCACGCGCGACGGCTGCGTGCGATTGGGCAGGTAGACCAGATAGATGGCGCCCTCGGGCACCGGTTGGAACTGCCGCAGCAACGGCACGAGGGTTCCTTGCCGCACGTCCGCGCCCACCATGTGGCGCGGCAGCAGGCCCACTCCGAGGCCGCAAAGGGTGGCCGCGCGGACGGCCTCCAAGTCATCGGTCTCGAATGAAGCCGGAACCTTCAGCGCGTATTTCCGCCCGCTGCGCCGGAACGTCCAGACCCCTTTGGGCGCGAGCATTGGAAAGAACACGCAGTCGTGCTTCTCCAGGTCCTCGATCCGACGCGGCGTGCCGCGCTGCGCGAGATATGCCGGCGAGGCAAGCAAGACAAGTCGGCTGACCGCGAGCTTTCGTGCGACCAGGTTCGGCGCCGGGGGCGACGAACGGATGCCGAGGTCGAAGCCCTCGGCGCCCAAATCCACCATGCGATTGCTGCAAGACAGCCTGACCTGGATCTTTGGATACTGCTGCTGGAATTCGACGATTGCGGGCAACACGTGCCGCACCGCGAACGCCGGAATCGCGGTCATCTTTACGACGCCGGCCGGCTCGGACTGCGTCTGCGTCACGCGTCGCTCGGCAAGTTCGGCCTCCTGCAGGATGTTCGCGCAGTGCTCGTAGAAGATGCTGCCGGCTTCGGTCAGGCTGAGCTTGCGCGTGGAGCGGTTCAGCAGCTTCACCGCCAGCGAGCGCTCCAGCGCGCTGACCTCCCGGCTCGCCAGCGACTTGGAGATGCCGAGCTTGTCAGCGGCGGCGGAAAAGCTCTTCGCGCCCACCACCTCCGCGAACACGTTCATGCCGGTCAGCCTGCTTTTCATTGGAGATGCCCTGGCAACAATGGGTTGAACTGGACACTATTTATCGGATTGACGCAACAGACTAAATTTCTTCGCACCGGCCCGATACCCGGCCCGGCATCGAACCAAGGAGAGCGTCATGAGCGGCGAATTGATCAAGGTGGGCCAACTCCAGATCCGCTATCTCGTCGATGGTGCGGAAAAGGGCGGGTTGGGCGTGTTCGAGATGACGGTGCCTGCGGGGGCCATCGTTCCCCCGCCGCACAGCCACACCGACAACGAGGAGTGCGTCTACGTCCTGGAAGGCACGCTGCGCTACTCCGTCGACGGGGTAGCGCGCGACCTCGAGCCGGGTGACTGGATGTCGACGCCGCGGGGCTCGACGCATCACTTCATCAACAAGGCCAATGCTGCGGCGCGCGCACTGGTCATCATGACACCGGACATCGGGCCGCAGTATTTCCACGATGTCGGCGCCGTCGTGAACGCGGGCGGGCCGCCGGATCGAGCCAAGTTGGCTCAGGTGATGGCGCAATATGGACTGGTTCCGGCGCGGCCGCCGGCACCGGCAAACCTGGCGGTCGAGCAGATCCTCGGCTGAAACGCTGCAGAGAAATTCGCCCCCCGGAGCGACAATTCCCAAGGCACGCCAACCTGGAGGTGAAAGATGAATGTCACCGTTGCAGATCTGCAGGCCTTTGCCGATGCGTGGAACCGTCACGACGTTGAAGCGCTCATGGGCTTCATGACGGAAGACGACTGCGTGTTCGAGGCGTCCGGCGGCCCCGAGGTCTGCGGAACCTCGCACATCGGAAGAGAGGCCGTCCGGGCCGCATTTTCCGAAGTCTGGAAGACGTTCCCGGACGCACAGTGGCTCCACCCTCGTCACTTCGTTTGCGGCGACCGCGGAGTGTCCGAATGGACATTCATGGGAACGCGGGCGGACGGTGCGCGCGTCGAGGTCAACGGGTGCGACGTGTTCACCTTCCGGAATGGAAAGATTGCGGTCAAGAACTCGTATCGCAAGAACCGTCCGCCACTGACCGCGACGTAGCGCTCCCTGTTGAACCGGAACGGTGGCACTCCCAGCACAACTCTCGGCACGCATGTGCAAACAGGCGTGGGTGATCCTGAGCAGACTCGAAATGGCGCGGACGACAACCGCGACACCATGCAATCGACTCTCAGGAGACACTCAAGATGAGCAATGCGAACCACCACAGGGCCGCGAAGGCCTTGCAGGCGACACTCGAAGAATCCGTCGCGCAGCACCGCGCGCCGTTTCTCGTGGGCATGACGGCCACCGCAGACGGCGTCACGTTCAGCGGGGCAGTTGGCGAGGCGGCGCCCGACCGGCCGGCAGCGCCTGACACCGTCTTTCGGATTTTTTCGATGACGAAGGCCGTGGGGGCCACCGCGGCAATGATCCTGATCGACCGTGGCGAGCTCGATATGGACACGCCTGTTGCCAAGGTCCTGCCGGAGTTCGCCCAAGCACAGGTGCTGGACGGATGGGATGGCGCAACGCCGCGCCTGCGCAAGCCTCGCGTGCAGGCCACGGTACGCCACTTGGCCACGCACACCTCCGGAATGGAGTACGAATTCTGGCGGCCGGATGTCGCAGACTATCTGGCACGCACCGGTCTTCCATCCGTCCTTTCCGGAACTCGGGTTGCGATGGACTACCCATTGATGACGGAGCCGGGCACTCGATGGGGGTACGGCCCGTCGATCGACTGGCTGGGCCTGGTGGTGGAGAAGGTCAGCGGCACGGGTATTGATGCATTCCTGAAGCAGCACCTGTTCGAGCCACTGCGGCTGACTGATACGGACGTCGAAGTGCGCCCCCATATGGCGGCACGCCTTGCAGGCGTGAAGGCACGTGGCGAAGACGGGCGGTTCGCCGACTTCGACCTCGCTCCTCCGAGCGGTCCCGAGGTCTATGGGATGGGGCATGCGCTGTATTCGACGCCGCAAGACTACCTGCGCTTCTTGCGGCTGTTCCTGAACCGAGGAACCCTGGACGGCGCTTGCGTCCTCAGCGAAGCCGGGGTGGAGCGCATGCTCCAGAACCAGATGGGGCCGTTGCGCTTCGAGAAGATGGTGACGGCGGCACCACCGGTGTCGGCAGACTTCGATCCGTTCCCTGACACGATCAAGACGCACAGCTTCGGCTTCATGCGCAACGAAGCTGACATTCCTGGTCGTCGCCGTGCGGGGTCGCAGAGTTGGGCTGGCGTGCTGAACACGCACTATTGGATAGACCCGGCATCCAACCTGGCTGCCGTCGTCATGACGCAAACATTGCCTTTCGTCGAACCGCCGTTCATGCATGCCTACGAGGCGTTCGAGCGCGCAGCGTACGCTTGACTGGCGGGCAACGCGCCGAAGCTAGATCGCAGACGAAGCCCGAAATGTCTTGGGGCTGACGCCGCGCACTTGCTTGAACACGCGCGAGAAGTGAGACCCGTCGGCGAATCCGCAGCGACGGGCAATTTCCGCAATGCTCAGCCGGTCGAAGCGTCGCTGGCTGAGCAGTCGGGCTGCCTCTTCAACGCGCAGTTGCATCAGGGTTCCGGCAAACGTGCGGCCTTCAGCGGCGAACGCGCGGTGCAAACTGCGCACAGAGGTTTTGCTGTCCCGCGCGATGTCGCAAGCAACCAGGCCAGGTTCAGCAAGCCGTGCGCGCAACGCGTCGGTGCAGTGCTTGAAAACCGACGACCGGCTCAACATCGCCGGCTGAATTGCTTCGGTCGCCAGCGAAAGAAGCACACCCAGCTGGTCTTCGATCAGCGTGTCGGGCACCGAGGGCCGCACAAGGTTCTGGGGCACAAGCGCTTCTTTCAACGCACGCAGAGTTCTCCCCCATGGCGTGTGCACGTCCAGCGGCACCCCAAGCCAACGCCCTGGGTCGGGCAACCAGCGTTCGATCCAGTCAGGGGGCAACTCGACGCTCAGGTCGTCCAGGCCTTGGCCGAAGATGAATTCATAAGGCAAGCGCGAATCGACCAACACCGGCTGACCCGGCTGCACGAGGTGGTCGGCCCTGCCATGCCGTATCACCCAGGGCTTGGAGGGTTGAGAGATCAGGTAGTAGACGTCTTTGTCGCCGCGCGCAATCTCGGTACGCGTGCGCGTCACCCGCTGCGGCGAGCCGACAACCTGGTGCGGCGCAATGCGGGCTAGCTCGCACAGTTCAATGGAACTGCAAAAGCCTTCAGGCGCAATAGGAACCAAGTCCATCTCGATCACCGACTCATGAATCCAGTCGCGCCAGGCTGCGGCGCGCTCTTGTGGCCGAACGGCCCCGGTGTCTCGTCGATATATCGTCCGCATGCTGCCCCCCTTTGCTTGACGACTGACAATACCTCGCATCTCGGGAAAGTCACATGGTGCACCCCCTAGTGCGTTGAACAACGCGCCGCTGGGCGCGCAGCCACAACGGGGCTTGCCGCGAGTCAAGACCCGCGGCAAAGTCGCTGGTTTACATGTTTGGTCACACCGAAGAAGGAATCACATGCCAAAGGCGTATTGGGTAGCCACGTATCGCGCAGTCAAGAACACCGACAAGCTCGCCGCGTATGCGACGCTGGCCGGCCCAGCCCTTTCGAACCACGGTGCGCGCTTCCTGGCGCGTGGCGAACCGTCCAAGGTTTACGAGCTCGGTCTGATGCAGCGCACTGTGTTGATCGAGTTTGACAGCGTTGAACAAGCAATCGCCGCACACGACAGCCCGGCATACCAGGAAGCACTGGCTGCTCTGGGCGACGGCGCCGACCGCGAGATTCGCATCGTCGAAGCGGTTTGAGCGGCAGCTTGGCTGCCTTCCGCCTCAAGACCCGTTCGCCAGCCGTTCCAGGACGAACTCCACGCGCGCCTGCACAGATGCCTTTGGAATGACGCAGGTCGAATACCCTGCCTCGACATAGGCCGCGACTGTTGGCTCATAGGAGCGCGCCGCCCGCTCGAAGCTTGCCTGGCGCTCGGCATCGCGCACGTACACCTCGGGCCAAGGCTCCGCCACGAACACGGTCGGGGCGTAGCGGTACTGAACGGGCGCGGCCAGATGATGCGGCGCCAATGGCACGCCCGACAACCGCAACCAGGCCAGGCATTCCGGAATGCCCCGGTCAAAGAAGACGGGGGCTTTCATCTGCTGAGAAGCGCGGTGGTTGCAGATGTTTCGTCGGAGCACTTCTTCGATGAATGCCGCAAGATTCACCCAGGGAAGAATGCTGCCGTTGCACGCCTGCTGCTCTCGGAGGATGGCGAGGGCGGCTTCAGGGACGGTGGCATTGCCCAGGTGACCCAACGCGGCCAGGAGGGTGGACTTTCCAGATCCAGAAGCACCGGTGATGACATAGCGGCCTTCTAAAAAACTCTGCGGCATCGCTTCGCGTCAGGCGGATTCGTCACGTCCCCAGTTCAGGGCTTGCCCCCACGGACGCTGATGGCACATCGACTGGATCGAATACTTCCGGCCGGCCGCCTTCGCAAGGCGCATCCCGATCTCGCACTGGGCTTGGGTTCTCATCGACAGGTCGACGCGCAAGCCGGTCGACTTGTCGATGATGGATGCCTCGTAGGGCAATTCGGCGCCCGCATCGTCGGCGACACATTCGAAGTCCACGTCGCCCTGCGCCACGTACCGCGAAAGTCGGGGGTTTCTCTTGAGCGTGCGTTTGCGCTCGATTTCGCACTGCTTTGCTGAAGCAAAGGCTGTCTGCGTTAGAGAGATCCCGTCCGCGGACAACAGAAGAAACCGCTCTTTGCCGTCGAGTTCGGCGTCGGGGTTGACGTGCGGCACGGCGCTTTGGGCGGGGTTTGGCGCGCGCTTCTTGGGACTGGTTTGGGGCGATGCCGCCCATGCGCTCGCGCAGCAAAGAAAGACCATCCAGAAGGCCAGCGACATGGTTGTCCAACGGGTTGGGCGCGCAGTGCACTTCATGGTGATGTTCATCGGCCGATCCTCTTTCCAGGCTGAAGTGGACCACATTTGGCCACCGTGCCCGAGAGGCCCCTGCACCGGGCGGCGGAAGTCAGCGCGACTTCTTCACCCCCACCGTGTACGTCCCGGTCGCCTGCGCATTCTTGTGGCGCACGCTCAGCCAGTACGAGCCGGGCTGCAGCTTGCGCACGATGCGCGCGTTCAACCCCTTCCCCCGGTCGTCGTCCCAGGCAAGCACGGCCCCCGAGTCGTTCGGCCCATGGAGCGTCAGCACCGTGTCGCTCGGTCCCTCGGTGGTCATGATGTGCATGGCGGCGGCCGGCACGTCGAAATGGTAGGTATCGACCTCCCCCGCGGTGGCCAGGTCGGCGCTGGTACGGGCCGCGCCCACGGCGAGTTCGACCGTGCCTTGAGATGCCTTCGGGTACTGCTTGCGCATGAACTCGACGTCGGCCGGCGAGAAATCTGTGTTCCAGCCCACGGCGTAGGAGCCCACGGTCAGCGAATCGGGAATCGCGTATTCCATGATCGAGGTCGGATCGAACGCGGTGTGGTTGGTGCTGTCTTCCGAATAGACCTGGAAGATGTTGAAGTCCACGTCGTCGCGGTCCCATCCCTGCTGCGCGTAGTAGGCGTAGACCTTTTCCTTGTCCCACGGGATCTGGCCCTGTGCGGCCGGGTTCTGGTGCTCGTGGATCATGCCCAGCGCATGGCCGAACTCATGGCGCACCACGCGCTGGTATTCGCGCAGCGATGTGGAAGGCTCCAGCCAGCCGTAGTTCATAGTGGCCTCGTTGGCGCCCACCGTGAGCGCATCGGTACCCACGGTCGACCACGAGAAGCCCTTCTCGGCAAAGCTGATGCGGATCTCGCTCGCACCGCTGGTGACGAACTTCAGCTTGAGGTTGGCAATGGCCTCCCACTCCTTCGCAATCGCCTCCACCTTGGCCTGCACCTCGGCCAGGCCGTCGATGAATTTGACGCGCAGCGTGCGGCCGTTTTCCCACAGCTTCATGCGTTCGACCGCGGCACGCACCGGGCCGCCGCCGCCGCCGCCCGCCATCGGCAGGATGCGGATGTTGTCCACGCGCTCTTCGGTGGCGGCCTGATCGCTCGAGCGCGTGGCTGCCACGGGGCGCCCGTGGTGCGAGGGTGGATAGGGCGAGCAGATCTTCTTGACCGAGGACATGGCAGCCTCCCTTCGTTGGTTCAGCCTCTTCAAATCAGGACGTGGTGACGTGCATGGAGCGCACCGCCACTTCGTGCCGCGTCAGCGCCATTTCCTGCAGCGTGAGCGGCGCAAGCGCGATGTTGCCGCCGGCACGGACCACGGCCACCAGCAGGACCACGCGGTTGTGCTCGAGGCTGCTGGTGTCCAGGTCGAAGGTGACGACGCCCGAGCGGGTGTTGTCCAACTGTCCCGACAAGGTCTGGCGCCGCGTGGCATCGGTGGTGCCGACAAAACTCCAGCCGGGGCCCAGCGGCTGCGCGGTGGTGCCCCCAGCCGAGTTCAGCACCTCGTTCACGGCCGCGGTCCACGGAACCGGGTCGGTGAACCAGGAATTGGTGTTGTTGATCCTGGCGCGGTTGCTGGTCTTGGGGTCGATCCACTGCAGCAGCGTCACGCGCACGTCGGTGCCGTTTCGCGGCGTGCCCCGGTGGTGCACCACGATGTCGACCTTCAGCGGACCGCGCCGCAGGTTGAACGAGGTGTGGCCCACGTCGCCCTCCGGGATCTCCGGCGTGAGCTCGTACAGGTCGGCCTCGCTGGGCGTACCGGTGCCCCAGGCTTCGCGCGTGTCGAAGGGCGGGGTCATGTGCTGGTCCCAGAAGTTCTTGTTGATGCGCGCCACGCTCAGCGCAGGCATCGGGTTCGGCGGCCCCTTGGGCGGCACGGCCAGCACGGGCGCGCCGTGGTCGCGCAGCACTTCGCTGAAGTACACGTCCCAGATGCCGTTGGCCACGATGCGCGGGTCGTTGGTGCTGGCGCGCATGGCCGCCTGAAAGCGCCGCAACTGCTCCTTCTTGCCTCGGAACGGGTCGCGCCGCCACGGCAGCGTCGGCGGCGCCGGCACCGCAGCCGGCGCCTTGCGCGGACGAATGTCCGGACTGCCGTGCCACGAGCGGTCGGTGACCAGGTCGCGCTTCTTCAGCAGGCGCTTGGGGCCGCTGGCCGGCTGGGGCGTGACGAACGGCGGCGCGGCGTAGCGCAGGTCATCCTCGTGGCTGCGCAGGTAGGTCCGGTCGACCAAGGTCGTATCGTCCAGCCGCAACTCCCACACGCCCCGCGCCGCGACACCCGCGCGCAGAAGAACCAAGCCGTTGGCGCTGTGGAAGGCCAGGTCTTCCACCGCCGCCTCGGGCAGGCCATTGACGCGTTGCGACCAGGCCCATGTCGGCGCATCGGCGCCATGGTCCGTGCGCACGCCCTGCCACACGCCCACGGTGGTGCCTGCCCACACCTCCAGCGGAAACTCCGGCCGGCAGGCAATGGCCAGCACCGGCGCCGGCACCACGGCATGCAGGCCGGTGGGATACCACTTGTCGGTGCCGTCGAACCAGAACAGCGTGTCGGTGTTGGGCATCGTGCGGTGGCCGATGCAGCCCACGTACACCGCGCCCAGCGTGCCGTGCTGCGCCGGCGGTTGGCCCGCCGCGGGCGGCGGATCGAGGTTGGGCGCGATGTCGGTCCACACCTCCGAGTCGAGCAGCGAGATCGGCAGGGGCGGCGCAGGTGGCGGGGCCGGCGGGGGCGGCGGCGGGCGCTTCTTGGCCTTGCCCTCTTCCGGCTCGGCACTGGGCGGAACGCCCGGCGGGGTCGGCGGCGGCGTGTAGCCGATCGGCACCACGCTCTGTATCGCCCACACGCCCGGGCCCGCGCCGTTGGGCACGCCGGCGGCGCGTGCATAGCGGCGGATGCGGTGGTCGCACAGCACCCAGGCCACGTCGGGGCTCTGCCAGCGGCAGGCGGTGATCACGGAGCCGACGCTGTCCTGCGTGGTGTTGATGCTCGGCGGCGTCGCGGTCATGCCGGCCAGCGGATCGGTGCCGGTGGGCAGCGTGACCCACTTCTTGCCGAAGTCGTCCGAGTACCAGAGCCGCCAAGTGCCGATCAGCGTCTGGCTGAACTTGGCCGGCATGCCGCCCGTGGGCGCGCTGCGCGTGTTGGCGATGTTGGCCGGCATCGAATAAAAGGCCGCACCGTCGCGCTCCGAAGGCAGCACCAGGCTGCCGCGGATCAGCGGGCCGGTACCGCCGCTGGGGTCGCGGTTCCAGTTGCCCTGCACATATTGTGCGAAGGACTGGCTGGGGTTGGCCGCGTTCAGCACGATGCCGCCGCCGTCGCCCATGTACTTCATCTTCCACACGCCGCTGGACATGCGCTGCACCGTGCCGTTGTCCTGCAGGCCGCTGATGAGGTGGCCCTCCGCCATGGGGTGACAGGCGATGTAGTTGCTCTCGCTGATGGTCAGGCCGTTGTTGCGCGGGTAGAAGCCGGCAGGCCGGTCGGGCCGGTCGCTGCGGAACACGCCGCCGTCGCAGCCGGTCCAGAGCGAAGTGCCTGCGTTGCTGAAGGCCAGCGCGTGCACGTCGGCATGCGCGCCCAGGCCGATGAGCCGGTAGGCATTGGGGTGGCCGTAGGTGAGCCGATTCGAATTGCCCGGGTTGGGCGCCACATCGGCCACGATGATCGCGGCGTTGTACTGCACCTGCTTGCCGTCCTGCTGCACGTCTTCCATGAAGCAGCCGCCCAGCACCACACGGTTGGCATTGTTGGGGTCCACGGCGATGGCGATGTCGTAGAAGCCCTGGTTGCGCAGCACGTTGGGCACGCCCACCACGCCGTGCGCCACCGGATCGGTGCCGGCCGCCGGATTGGTCACGCGGAACAGGCCGGCGGTGCCGACGTTGCCGTTGTCGTTGAGCAGCCACACCTGCGTCGGCGGGTTCGAGGCGGCCAGCGAGCCGCGCAGGGCGACGTACGCCAGGCCCGAGGCCGGATCGACCGTCACCTTCTTGAAGTTGGCCGCGCCGTTGTCGCGCACCCAGAGGCCGAAGTCGGGCCCGTCCTGCACCCACACCCAGCACCGCGCCGGTGCGCTGCCGTTGGCCGCCGTCCAGAGGATGTCGGTGCACGCCTTCTCGAGCGTGGCGAAAGGCGTGCCGGTGGGGTGGTCCCAGTTGACCTCGCCGGCGTGCGCCGCCGGGCGCTGGTACAGGCCGGTGAGCGTGGCCACCAGGATCGTGTCGCTGGCGGGGGTGGGGTCGCGCGCAAAGCGGTAGATGCCGTTGTTGACCAGGTTGTGCGCCTCGGGCTTCCACGGGTCGTCCGCGCTGGACTTGGCGGGCTTGTCGCCCACCAGAATGCCCACGCCGCCTTCCGAATCACCGACGTGGCCCTTGGGGTCGCTGTTGACTTCGCCGGTGCCCAGGAACACCGTGTCGTCGCCTTCATTGGTGCCGAAGATCACTTCGATCGCACCGCAGGCGTTGCGCTGCGCAGGCCGGTTGATGCCCACCGTGTTGGTGGTGGCCAGCCCGCCCAGCGAGGTCCAGTTGTCGCCCCCGTCCTTCGAATACCAGACACCGCCGTTGGCCGATGCCGCGTAGATGCGCTGCCCGAGGTCGTGCACGCAGATGGCATTGATGCGGCCGGCCACGCGCGGGTTGCCTTCGGCCTGGCCGCCCAGCACGGTGGCCGGGCCCAGGTGCTGCCAGACGAACTGGTTGCCGGCAACGGGCGCGAAGGGTCCGCGCCCGCGCCGCCCACTGGCCGGCGGCAACTCTTGCGGCGCCCGGCTGGCGCGCAGCGCCTGCACCAAGTCCAACTCGCTGCGGCGGCGCGCGTTGTAGCGGGCGCGCGCCGCGGGGTCGTCGCCCTCGCCTTCGTCAGCGCGCGCGGGTGCAATCGGCCACTCATAACGGCTCATGGTTCATCCCCCTTCGGCGCGTCGGGCGCAACGCGTATCCAGCCTTCGCGCAGTTCGGCCGGCGTGTCGGGCAGCAGCGCGGTCTGCGTGGCGGCCAGGATGGCGTCGGTGCGCCAAGTGGCGGGCGTGTCGCGCCACAGGAAGTTCTGGTCCTTGCCGAACACCGACACCTTGGGCAGG
>Ga0160437_1000711_pt1 | contig 16306 bp, 14 predicted proteins | sample HID1975I_E0MG_FD_108227 | JGI IMG/M metagenome (GOLD analysis project Ga0160437, IMG submission 108227) | Enriched soil microbial communities from UW Madison campus, WI, USA - HID1975I_E0 MG | ecosystem: Environmental > Terrestrial > Soil > Unclassified | place: USA: Madison, Wisconsin... | reverse complement strand
GCGCTGGATACGGCCCGGACAAGCCGTTGAAGATCCAGTTCCTGTCGACCAACAACACCTTTCCCAGCGACTACGAAATGGCGCGCGCCATTGTGCAGATGTGGTCGCAGATCGGGGTGCAGGCTGATCTGCAAGAGATCACGCTCGCAAAGTACCTTGAGTTGAGCCATTCATCCAAGGTGCCTGGCGTCATGCTGTATAGCTGGGCCAACGCCACCGGCGACCCCGAAATATTCGCCGGCAAGATCCTCGACCCGCGCCTGCGCTTTTCCACGTGGAAAGAACCCGAACTGGCCAAGACGATTGACGCGCTGGCGGCCCAGGCCGATCCTGACAAGCGCATTCAGGGCTACCGCGACCTGGCGCGCCAGGCCACCGAACACGCCTGGAGCCTGCCGCTGTTGCAGTCCGTGGCCACGGTGGCGTCCAAGAAGTCCGTGGACATGCAGGTCTATCAAACCGGCTACATCTTGCCCGCGACCTATCGCTGGGGCCGCTGATGTGGGCAGCGCTGGTATCCCATTTTGTGCGGCGGCTGGCGGTGGCGGTGCCCACCATGCTGGCGCTGTCCGTGGTGGTCTTCGTGGTGCTGCGCTTATTGCCCGCGGACCCCTTGGGCATGATGTTGCCGCCCAGCGCAACCAGCGCCGAAGTCGAGGCCTTGCGGCACACGATGGGGCTGGACCGGTCCCTGATCGTGCAATACGGCATCTGGCTCGGGCAGGTGTTGCACGGCGACCTGGGGCGTTCCATCAGTTCCGGCGTGCCCGTCACGCAACTGATCGCCACCACCTTGCCGGCCACGCTGGAGCTATCGATCGTGGCGCTCATCATGGCGCTGGCCATCAGCGTTCCGGGCGGCTTGCTGCTGTACGTGCTGCATGATCGTCGCGGCGAACTGATTGCCGACACGGGGCTGGTGCTGCTGATCTCCATTCCCGGGTTCCTGTGGGGAATATTCCTGATGCTGGGCTTTGGCGTGCATTGGCCCATCCTGCCGTTCTCCGGCAGGTTCAGTTCGGACGTGGCCATGTCGGGCCCCACCGGCTTCGTGCTGCTGGACTTCCTGTTGCAGGGCCGTTGGGCAGCATGGGGCGACGCGGCATCCCATCTGGTGTTGCCGGCCCTGGCGTTGGCGCTGGGGTTCAGCCCCTTGATCGTGCGGGTGCTGCGCGCCAGCCTGCTGGAAGCCAGCCACGAACAATACGTGGCTGTCGCGCGGCTGCGCGGGCAACCCGAACGGCGCGTGATTCTGCGGCACATGCTGCGCAACGCGTTCTTGCCCACGCTGACCCTGATCGGCGTGCAGTTCGGGTTTCTGTTTGGCGGCACCCTGCTGATCGAGATGATTTTCTCTTTTCCCGGCATGGGCAACATGATGGTGCAGGCGGTGCGCAACCATGACCTGCCGCTTATCCAGGGCATTTCGCTGGTCTTTTGCGCGGTGATCCTGCTGATCAACGCCAGCGTCGACTGCCTGTACGCCGTGATCGACCCCCGCTTGAGAGACCTCTGATGACGACGCTGAATTTTCACGCGGCTCCGGTTGCGGCCCGCTTGTCCGGTTGGTGGGTAGCCCTGCGCGCTTCGCCCAAGGCAGCGTTGGGCGGGGCGATTGTGCTGGCGCTGTTGGCGGTGGCGCTGTTTGCGCCCGCCATCGCGCCGAACGATCCGTTGGCGCAGGACCTGCTGTCTCCCTTGCTGCCGCCGGCCTGGGCGGCGGATGGGTTGTCGCAATATCCGCTGGGTACCGACAGCCTGGGCCGCTGCGTGTTGTCGCGCCTGATCTTCGGCACGCGCGTGGCCTTGTGGGTGGGCCTTTGCGCGGCGATGGGCGCGATGCTGGTCGGCTGCACCCTGGCCCTGGTGGCCGCCTATTTCGGCGGCCGCGTGGACAAGGCAATCGGCTATCTGGTGGACCTGTGGATGTCGTTTCCGCCGGTGGTGCTGTCGCTGATCCTGATGGTGGGCCTGGGCACCGGCGTGGGTAACGTGATTCTTGCCATCGTGCTGGTGGACTGGACGCGGTTCTGCCGGGTGGTGCGGGCCGATGCCTTGAAGATCCGCCGCAACGACTATGTGACGGCGGCGCGGCTGATGGGCTTTGGCCATATGCGCGTCATGCTGCGCGAGATGCTGCCGGGCCTGGTGCCGCTGATCCTCACCTTGTTCAGCCTGCAGATCGGCATCGCCATCATTGTCGAAGCCATCCTCAGCTTTGTCGGGCTATCGGTGCCCGCCGACGTCGTCGCCTGGGGCGTCATGATCGCCGACGCCCGCGGCACCATGCAGGAAGCCATCTGGACCCTGATCGCGCCGGTGACCGGCATTGTGTTGACGGTGTTCGGATTCAATTTGCTCAGCGACGGCATGCGCCAGATGCTGGATCCGCGCAAGCGTGGAAGGAACTAGGCCATGTCGCTGTTGAGCTTGCAGAACCTGACTCTGACCGTGAACGTCGACGTGAGCGGCCAGCGCCTGCCCGCCGCCGTCTTGCGCGGCATAGACCTGGATGTTCCCGAAGGCCGCATGTTGGGTCTGGTGGGCGAATCGGGCGCGGGAAAAAGCATGGTTGGCCGCATGGTGGCGGGCAACCTGCCACCCGGATTCACGATCACGCAAGGCGCCATTTATTTTCGTGGCACTGACTTGAACCATCTGCCACCCGCGCAACGCCGCGCCATGCTGGGGCGGCAGATTGCGTTCATTCCGCAAGAGCCGCTGTCGGGTCTCAACCCCGCGCTGACGGTGCGCCAGCAATTGTTCGAGCACCTGCGCCATGTAGGCATACCAGCGGCGCGGCACGAATCCTATGCCTGCGACCGCTTGCACGAGGTCGGCCTGGCCGATGCGGCCGGCATGCTGGCGCGGTACCCGCACCAGATGTCGGGCGGACAGTGCCAGCGCATACTGATCGCCATGGCGTTCTGCGGCGACCCGGCGCTGATCTTTGCCGACGAACCCACTACTGCGCTGGACGTCATCACGCAGGCGCAGATCATGCGGGTGCTGGCGGAACAGCAGCGGCGCCATCAAACGTCGGTGGTGTTGGTGACCCATGATCTTCGATTGGCCGCGCATGTCTGCGATTCGATCGCCGTTCTTTACGCGGGCGAAGTGGTGGAATTCGGTTCGGCGCGCCAGGTGCTGGACGAGCCCCTGCATCCCTACACGCGCAGCCTGAAGGAATCCGCGCCAGGCATGGCGGCACCGACGCAGGCCTTGCGCACCTTGCCGGATTTCATGCCTGGCTTGCGTGACTTCGCCACGCTGCGCGGATGCCGGTTTGCGTCTCGCTGCCCGTCGCGTCAAGAGGTTTGCGGCCAGCGCGATATCGCGTTGCTAGACCGTGGCGGCGAGCGCGCCGCGCGTTGCCTGCCGTCCATTCCGCCTTTACGTGCCCCGGCTGACGAGGACGGGACCGCGTTCCTGGTGATGCGCGCGATGCCGCCCTCAAGCGCGGAACCGGTGGTGACGCTTAGCGACGTTGCGCTCCGCTATCCCGGGCGCGCGCGTCTGTTCAAGGCCAGGCCCCAACTGCAGATCCTGCAGCCCTTGTCGCTGTCCGTCGCGCAGGGAGAGTTTCTGGGCATCGTCGGTGAAAGCGGCAGCGGCAAGACCAGCCTTGCCCGCCTTATCGCCGGAATGGTTCCGCCAAGCGCGGGTCGCATTGCGTATGCCACGTCCGAGAGAGCCACCGACGCGCCCTCTGCAAAGCCGTCGCGGCCGGCCACTGGCCGAGCGCCTCTGGCGGACCCGCATGACGTGCAATTGGTGTTTCAAAACCCCGATTCCGCTCTGAACCCGAGGCGGACGGTGGGTTCGCTGGTGACCCAGATACTGGAAGCCGCGCCCGCCGGCGCAGGCGCCGACACGGGGCGTTCGGCGCGCCTGGAGGCCGCGCTGCGCTTGCTGGCGTCGGTAGGCCTGCCGCCAGAGGCCGTGGACCGCTTGCCCTCGCAGCTATCCGGCGGGCAGAAGCAGCGCGTCAATATCGCCCGCGCGCTATGCGTGACGCCGCGGTTGATCGTGGCCGACGAAATCGTCTCGGGCCTGGACGTGTCGGTGCAGGCGCTGATCCTGAATCTGCTGCTGCGCTTGAAGCAGGAACTGGGCATTGCCCTGGTGTTCGTGTCGCACGACCTGGCCGTCGTCCGCTATCTGTGCACGCGTGTGCTGGTTCTGCACCAAGGCAACGTCGTGGAACAAGGCCCCGTGGATGAGGTCTTTGAACGGCCTCGGCACGCCTACACCCGCGCGCTGATCGCAGCCGTGCCCCCGGATTCCGCCAGCCGCGCGTGGACGCCGCTGCCCGTTGGCGATACGCCCGCGCCGAACCTGGCGCAAGCGGCTGCTTGACCCCAAATCATGAATGTTCAGGAGACGCTATGAAGGACGGTTCTTTCCAACAGGGGTTCGGGCATCTGGTCGGACCGGACCAGGTACACCGGGACTTGTATATCGATCCCGATGTGTACCGCGCCGAGCAAGCCCGGTTGTGGACGCGCGCCTGGGTGTACGTGGGCCACGAAAGCCAGACGCCCGCCGTGGGCGACTACACCACCACGGACATTGCCGGGCAGTCGATGATCATGCTGCGCAGCAGTGGGAACGAGGTGACGGTGCTGATGAACCGGTGTGCGCACAAGGGCAGCCAGTTGGTGCACGAGCACGCGGGCAATTGCGGCAAGGTGTTGCGCTGCCCGTATCACGCCTGGACCTACCGGCTGGATGGCAGCCTGCTGTCCATTCCCTTGAAGAACGACTACGAGGGCACGAACCTGTCCGCCTGCCCGTCCGGCAAAGGCCTGGCGTCGCCGGGCGCCTACGTGAACTACAAGGGCTTCGTTTTCGCTCGGATAAGCCAGGACGGCCCGGACTTCGAATCCTATTTCGGAGAAGCCCTCGCCACGCTCGACAACATGGTGGCGCGCGCGCCGGACGGCGAACTGTCCGTGCTGGGTTCACCCTTGCGCAACCGCATCGGCTGCAACTGGAAGCTCTATCTGGAAAACGTCAACGACACCGTGCACCCCATCTCTACGCACGAATCGGCCGCCAGTGCCGCGAAGCACGTGGCAGAAGCGCTGCCCGAAGGCGGCGACACCGTGCTGGCCATGGAGCAATTGCTGCCCTTTGGCGCGGGCTACAGCTTTTATTCGGAGATGGGCGCGCGGGTGCTGCCGCACGGACACAGCATCTTGGGCACGAAGTTCAGCATCCATACCGGCTACGCCCCGCTGCCTGATTATCAAGCTGAACTGGAAGCGCGCCATGGCAAAGAGGGCGCGCAACAGATCCTGGCGTTTTCCCCGCAGAACACGGTGCTTTATCCCAGCCTGGCAGCCAAGGCGTCGCCCATGATCCTGCGCGTGCTGCGTCCGCTGGCGGTGAACGAGACCCTGATCGAAACCTGGGCTTTCGCGCCCAAGAACGCGCCGGCCCGCCTGCGGCAGCGCGCGGCGTCGTATGCCAGGCTGGTGTTTTCGCCCATGTCGGTGGTTGCACATGACGATGTGCATCTGTTCGAAAGCCAGCAACGTGGCCTGGCCTGTGACGGTAATGAATGGCTGAGCCTGCACCGAGGCTATCAAGAGAGCGAATTGCAGGCCGGCGCCAGTTCAATGGAAAGCGGCAATAACGAGTGGGTCATCCGCAATCAACATCGCGGCTGGCTGAACCTGATGGGAGACGCCGCATGACTAGCCAGCAAATGTCCACGGATACCTCGACGCTGCATGCCGCGCTGAGCGCGTTCGTGTACCACGAAGCCATGCTGCTGGACACGCGGCGTTACGACGAATGGTTGTCCTTGTATGCGGAAGACGGCTTGTATTGGATGCCGCTGTCGCCGGATCAGCCCTTGGGGGACGAGGCGCCGTCCTTGCTCTACGAAGACCTGCTGCTGTTGAGGCTGCGCATGCAGCGGTATGGCAATCCCCGCGCCCATTCCCTGCATCCGGCAGTACGTGGGCTGCGCATCCTGCAAGCGCCGCAGATAGCTCAAGCCGAGCCGGGCTCGACCGTGCACCAGACGCGTACGCCCTTCCTGTACGTGGAGACGCAAGGGGATGCGCAACGCACGCTGGCCGCAACCGCCCATCACACCATCGAGGGCGAGCCGGGCGCATTCAAGCTGCGCATGAAAAAAGTCGTCCTGCTCAACGCGGACGCCAGCCTGCCGGCTATTCAATTGTTGTTGTAGATTCCCCAGCAACCAGCGCCCACAAATTCTCGGCCACCTGGGCCATTTCACTCGGCTGCCGAAACAGGCAGATTTCCAGCGGGATGTCCCATTCCTCCCCGCCTGCGCGAATCAAGCTGCCCTGTTGCAGGTCATCGTGCACCAGCATGTCGGGCAGCCAGGCGATGCCTCGTCCCTGCATCGCCATGGATCGCAACAGCGTGGCATGCGGTCCGACGAACGCGGTCTGGATGCGTTCGACAGGCATCGCCTTGTGCCGCAATTGATGGCTGACGATGCGGCCCAGACCGGATGCGGGGCCATAGGCAAGAAAGGGCACCACGCCGTTGCCGGCAAGCCGATGCGCCGGTTCGTCGGCAGGGCCGTCGGGAGCCGGCGCGCTGACCGGCACCAACACGTCCGAGCCCAGATGCACCTTGGGGTAGGGGGCTTCATCCAGACGGCTGGCGACTTGCGGATGACGGTGGCACAGCAGGAACTGAACGCGCCGCTGCGCCATCAGGTCTTCGCAGGCTTGGAAACTGTCGGACATCATCTGGATCGCGCCGACTTCCAGCGCCGCTTCCAGCCGGGTCAGCCATTTCGGGAAAAACGTCAACGACAGCAGATGGGTGGCGGCAAAGCGCAGGCTGGCGCCTTCCTGGGCGTGGGCGGCCAGCGCCTTGATGCGCGCGGCTTCCAGGTCGGCCATGACCTGCTTGAGCAGTGGCAGGAATTTTCGGCCGGCGGCGGTCAGTTCGGTGGGGTGTGTGCTGCGGTCGAATAGGTCAGCGCCCACCCATTCTTCCAGCGCGCGGATGTGCCGGCTGAACGCGGGTTGCGCGATGGCGCGGGCTTCCGCCGCGCGTGAAAAACTACCTGTCTCGGCCAGAGAACAAAAGTCCTCCAGCCAATTCATGTCCAGGGGTCGGTTTCCAGGTCCCATGTCAGGTGTGCGCCGCAGCAAACATAATTCTATGCGTTTCGAGTATTGGACGACCCCATGGGGGTGCCGCAATCATAACTGCCATTCCCTACCGATAAGACACGGAGACAACGATGGCTTCCATCTCGAATTACCGCGGCATCATCCCGGCGATTTCCTGCCCCTTTACCGACGATCATCGTATCGACGAACCCGCGCTGCGCCGCCTGGCCTCGTGGCTGGCGGGACACGATGGCGTTGTCGCCGTCATGACCAACGGGCATACGGGCGAGGTGTTTTCCCTGACCCCGTCGGAACGTGCCCAGGTGACTCGCATCGTGGCCGACGAGCTGCGCGGCAAGCTGCCGGTGATTTCGTCGATTGTCTGCGAAGGCATTGCCGAGGCGCAGGAGCATGCCCGCGCCGCGCGCGAAGCGGGCGCCGCCGCGCTGGACGTGATGCCGCCGCACCACTGGCTGCGCTTTGGCTTTACGCCAGGCCATGCGCTGGAGTATTTCCAGGCGATCCACGAGGCCGCGCCTGATCTTGACCTGGTGTGCCACGTGTATCCGGCGTGGACGCGGGCTTCCTACTCGTCCAAGCTGCTGGGCGACCTGGCCCGCTTGCCCTACGTGCAAGCGTTCAAGGTGGGCCAGCGCGACATGAACAAATATGCGCGCGACATCCAGTCGCTGCGCGACGCCGATGCGTCCAAGGCCATTCTTACCTGCCACGACGAATACCTGCTGGCGTCGATGGTGCAGGGCGTGGACGGCGCGCTGGTCGGCTTCGCCACGTTCATCCCGCAACTGATCATCGACTTGTGGGATGCCGTCAAGGCAGGTGACCTGAAGCGCGCGCAGCAGGTGCAGGCCTTGATCACGCCGCTGAAAGACGCCGTCTACGGTGGCGGAGAGCCCACGGGGGAAGCCCATGCCCGCATGAAGGCCGGCATGTACCTGGCGGGCGTGCTGGAAAGCGCGACCGTGCGCCCGCCTACCGAGGCGCCCAACGACGCCGACATGCAGGCGTTGCGCGCGGCGTTGACCGGCGCGGGCTTGCTGGCTCGCTGAAGCACTTGCGTCTGTAGCGGCAGGGATGCGGCGGGGTGGCATGACGCCAACCCCCTGCACGATGCCGCAAGCAAAATAAATAAGAGGAGACACATCATGCAAAAGAGAATCGCGTTGCGCGCCATGGTCGCGTTGTGCCTGGCTATTGTTGGCGGCATGGCCCATGCGCAGGACACCTACCCGTCACGGCAGATCCGGTTCGTGATCCCGTTTCCGCCGGGCGGCACGCTGGACATGCTGGGCCGCGACCTGGCGCAGAAGCTCAGCGAACAGACCGGCCAAAGCTTCATCGTGGAAAACCGGTCGGGCGGCAACGGCATCATCGGCGCCGACGTCGTCGCCAAATCGCCGGCGGATGGCTACACCTTGTTGTTCAATGCGTCGACCTTCACGACGGCGCCCATGACCATGAAGGCGGTGCCGTTCGACGTCGACAAGAATTTCGTGCCGGTGGCCATGGCGGGCAAGGCGCCGCTGTCGGTATCGGTGAAGAAAGACCTGCCCGTCACTGACCTGGCCGGCTTGCTGGCCTACGCCAAGAAGAACCCGGGCCAGCTTACCTTTGCCGTGGGCTCCATCGGATCCGCAGGTCACCTGGCCACCGAGCTCTTGAAGCGCCAGGGCGGCCTGGACTACATGGTCATCCCCTATCGCGGCACGTCGCCCGCGTTGCAGGATCTGGTGGGCGGGCGCATTGATGGCTTCATTGACCCGGTCCTGGGCGCCGTGTCGTACTACAAAAGCGGCATGCTGAAGATCCTGGCTGTGACGTCTGATGCGCGTCTGCCCAATCTGCCCGACGTGCCCACCGTCAGCGAAGTGTTGCCCGGCTATCAGTTCTACAGTTGGTACGGGTTGTGGGCGCCGGCAGGCACGCCTGCGCCCATCGTCGAGAAGCTGAACGCCGAGGTCAACAAGGCCTTGTCATCCGGCATGACGGCCAAGTACGAACAACTGGGGGTGTCCTTGACGCCGGGGTCGGCCACGGCGTTTGCACGCTTTCAGAAAGAGGACATGGCACGGTCGCGCAAGATCATCGACGAAGGAAATATCCATGTCGAATAATCCGGCGGGCAGACTGGCGGTGGTGACCGGCACCACGGGCGGCATCGGTCTGGCCATTGTGCAGCGCCTGCTGGACGCGGGCTGGCAGGTGGCCGGCCTGGACATCGGGCCGGCCGTGGCGCGGCACGCGGCCTATCGCCACATCACCGTTGACCTGTGCGATGAAGCCGCTACCCGGCTGGCGCTGGAACGCTGCAAGCCAGCCCAAGCGTTGGTGCATGCCGCGGGCATCATGCGGGTGGGGCCCTTGGCGCAGTTGGACCCCGCCGACGGTGAACGCATGTGGAAGCTGCACGTGGACGTTGCCGTCAGGGTGGCCCAGATGTTGGCGCCGGACATGGCCGAGCGCGGTGACGGCCGTGTGGTGCTGGTGGGTAGCCGCACTGCCCAGGGCATGCCCGGCCGCAGCCAGTACGCCGCGTCCAAGGCCGCGCTGGTGGCGCTGGCGCGCAGTTGGGCGGCGGAACTGGCGCCTCAGGGCGTCACCGTGAACGTGGTGTCGCCGGCCGCCACGCAGACAGGCATGTTGCAGGACCCCGCGCGGGCGGCCAGCGCGCCGCGCATGCCGCCGATAGGCAGATTGATACAACCCGAGGAGATCGCGGCGCTGGTCGAGTTCCTGCTATCGCCCCAGGCGGCCGCCATTACCGGCCAGGACATCGCGATCTGCGGCGGCGCATCACTGCCGCGCTGAGCAGGCCTGCCGTGGTATCCCCTGTGGTATCCCATTACCACCCCCCGCCCGCCCGACGCGCGCACAATGTCTCCCAGAACATCAAGAACCGGAGCCCCATGCTGGGCGCTGAACCGGGCGCCCTTCATCCCAAGGAGATATTCATGAGCAAAAGACTGTTGATGCTGGTCGGCGATTACGCCGAAGACTACGAAACCATGGTGCCGTACCAGACCTTGCTGGCCGTGGGGCACACGGTGCACGCGGTCTGCCCGGACAAGAAGGCCGGCGACACCATCGCCACCGCCATCCACGATTTTGAAGGCGCGCAGACCTACAGTGAAAAGCGCGGTCACAACTTTGCGTTGAACTTCGACTTCGACCGCGTCGAGCCCGCGTCCTACGACGGCTTGGTGATTCCCGGCGGCCGCGCACCGGAATACCTGCGGCTGAACGAAAAAGTGCTGGATATCGTCCGTTACTTCGACCAGGCCGGCAAACCCATCGCGGCGGTGTGCCACGGCGCGCAACTGCTGGCCGCGGCCGGCATCCTGAAAGGGCGCACGTGCTCGGCGTACCCCGCGTGCGCACCCGAAGTGCGGCTGGCGGGCGGCACCTATGCCGAGATCGGCATCGATCAAGCCTATACCGATGGCAACCTGGTGACGGCGCCGGCCTGGCCCGCGCACCCGGCATGGCTGTCGCAATTCCTGGTGGTGCTGGGCACGAAGATCACGCACTGATGCGCGGGGCCGGGCTGGATGGAATCAGGCAAAGTCCAGCACGACCCGGCCTTCGATCTGGCCCTGCTTCATGCGGTCGAACACGCTGTTGATGTTCTCCAGCCGATCCGTGGACACCGTGGCGCGCACCTTGCCGGCTTCGGCAAATTGCAAGGACTCTTGCAGGTCCAGCCGCGACCCGACGATAGAGCCACGCACGGTGACGCCGTTCAACACCATGTCGAAGATCGACAGCGGAAAGTCCCCCGGCGGCAAACCGTTCAGCGCCACGGTGCCGCCGCGCCGCACCATGCCCATCGCCTGCTCGAACGCCTTGGGCGATACGGCCGTGATCAGCGCGCCATGCGCGCCACCGATTTCGCGCTTCAGGTAGGCGGCGGGGTCGGTGGTCTTGGCGTTGACGGTGACCTCGGCACCCAGACGTCGGGCAAGGTCCAGCTTGGTGTCGTCGATGTCCACCGCGGCCACGTTCAAACCCATGGCTCGGGCGTATTGCACCGCCATGTGACCCAACCCGCCGATGCCGGAAATGACGACCCAGTTGCCGGGCCGCGTGTCCGTCATCTTCAGGCCCTTGTACACGGTGACGCCCGCGCACAGCACAGGGGCAATGTCGACGAAGCTCACGTTTTTGGGCAACAGCCCCACGTAGTCGGCGGCGGCCAGTGCGTATTCGGCGAAACCGCCGTTGACGGAGTAGCCGGCGTTCTGTTGCTGCTCACACAATGTTTCCCAGCCGCCCAGGCAATGTTCGCAATGGCCGCAGGCGGAATACAGCCAGGGGATGCCCACGCGGTCGCCTTCCTTCACATGCGTCACCCCGGCGCCCACCGCCACCACGTGGCCCACGCCTTCGTGGCCAGGAATGAAGGGCGGCTTGGGTTTGACGGGCCAGTCGCCCTGGACGGCGTGCAGGTCGGTATGGCAGACGCCGCAGGCTTCTATCTTGACCAGCAGTTCGCCCGGCCCGGGGCGGGGCACGGCCACTTCTTCAATCACCAGGGGTTCGCCAAATGCGCGCGCAACGGCGGCTTTCATTGTCTTGTCCATCGTCTGCTCCGAAGTCAGGTCAGTTCTTCTATGCTCGACCGCTTGCGCCACCGGCACCATGATTTTTATCAATCGGGAACGCATGGAAAGAGTAGGGGACAGGTGGCTTGGCCACGATGCGCTGACGCGACTGTCCGCCAGGGACGTAAGCCGCCTGACGTGTTGCGAGCGCCGCGACAAACGTCGTAAAGTGGCCCTTCGCGAGGCGTGCCCGGCAGGTGCGCCTGGCCTCTGGTCCGGGAGCTTATATGTGTGAAATCTTCATCCGCGCGAGCGAGCAGTCCTACGCGCCCGAAACCCGTTCGCTGCGCCTGCATGGCGTGGCGACCAGCTTGCGGCTGGAGCAGTTGTTCTGGCAGGTGCTGGAAGAAATCGCCGGGCGCGACGGCATGCGCGTCACGCAATTGATCGAACGGCTGTACGACGAGCTGATCGAATATCGCGGCGAGGCCGCCAATTTCACGTCCTTCCTGCGCGTGTGCTGCCTGCGCTATCAGTTGTTGCAGGCCGATGGACGCATTCCGCAGGATGCTTCGGTGCCGATCCGGTCGCTGAACCCGCAAGCGGTACTGGAAGGGCTGCCGGCATCGATGTACGACGCTGAACCGCTGCGCGCCAAACGGCGCGTTGCCGCTTAGGCTGGTAAAAAATAAGGCCCGATCAGATCGGGCCTTATGCATTGTTGCGCCGCAGGGGCTGCCGTCAGGCACTTCGCTGTGCTGGGTTCAGCCCCCAGGCTGTATGGACGCCAGCGCCACTTCGTTTTGCACGATGCGGCGGATGCGCACCGCATCGCCAATGCGCGACAGCTTGCCTTGCGAATCCAGCAGCACGATGGCCAGGTCGCGGCCATTGATGCGCGCCAGCATCACCAGGCACTCGCCGGCCTCGTTGATGTAGCCGGTCTTGGACACCTTGATGTCCCAGTCGGGCTTGCGCACCAGCAGGTTCGTATTGCGGAAGGTTTGCGTGCGGTTGTTGATTTCAACGTCGTACTCGGTGTCGGTCGAGTAGCGATGGATCAGCGGGCGTTGCGACGCCGCGCGCAGCAGGCGGGCCAGATCATGCGGCGACGACACGTTGTCGCTGGACAAACCGGTGGGCTCGATAAAGCGCGTGCTGGTCATGCCCAGCGATTGTGCCTTGGCGTTCATGGCGGCCACGAAAGCGGGCAGGCCGCCCGGGTAGTGGCGGCCCAGCGCGTTGGCCGCGCGGTTCTCGGACGACATCAACGCCAAGTGCAGCATGTCGCCGCGCGACAGCTTGGTGCCCACGCGCAACCGTGACGTGGTGTGCTTGAGGCCGTCGATGTCATCGTCGGTAATCTCAAGCATTTCATCCATCGGCAAGTTGGCGTCCACCACCACGACGGCCGTCATCAGCTTCGAGATGGAAGCGATGGGGCGCACCACGTTTTCGTTCTTGGCGAACAGAACGGTGGATGTTTCCAGGTCTTGCACATACGCGGTGCTGGAGCGCAGCGCGGCGGCTTCAGCGCGCACCGACGAAGCGGCGGGCGGCATGGCGGCGGATGCCGCCAATGCCGCGGCGCGTTGCGCGCGGTTCGGTTTGTTGGGTTTGCCATTCTTGCCCGCGGCGCCCTTCTTGGGCGGCGTGCCCTTGGCGGCCACTTGCTTGCCACCCTTGGGCGGCGACTTCTTGGCGGTGGACGACGACTTGGGCGGGGCTTTCTTGGCGGTGGATGACGATTTGGGGGGCGCTTTCTTCGCGCTGGGGGCCGCTTTGGCCGCGGCTTGCTTGCCGGATGAACTCTTGCCCGAAGCCGCCTTCGGGGCGGGGGCCTTCTTGGCTTGTTGCGCCTTGCAAGCCGCCGATTTGGCGTTGGTCTTGCAAGGGTCGGAATTTTTCGCGGCTTGCGCGGCGTGGGGCAGGAGCGCGCACATCGCCAGCGCCATGGGCGCTACCGCGTTCGCAATTGCACGTGTCCAGGAAAATGCCATGGTTGAGCAGGCTTATCAGTCTGTGAAGAAGTGTTTCGCAAGCCGGCGTATCGTCGGTTCAGGAAAAGTCCAGATGAATTAGGGGCTTACGCGATGAATTTAAACAGTACATCAAGAGGCGCGCAAGGCGATTCGCGATCTTGTCATAAAAAAATAATAGTGACGCATGTGTCATAGATGCAATTTGTCACAGGCGCGCCATGAGAAGCTAACGGCTGAACGCGCGTGAGCGTAGCCCGGAATAACCCTCATTTGGCTGAACGTCGCAAGAAGGCGTCGGTCTTCACAACAGGCAAGGGAAGTCATGAACTACGAAGAACAAGAGCAAACCATTGCGCTGCTGCAGCTTCTTGCCGACGGACGCCGTGTAGCAGAACAAGGTGGTGGAGTGGCCGCTGCCGATGTCTTCGCGGAGATTGAAGAGATGGACAAAGAGAAATCGGAATGAGCCGCCAGCGGTGCGGGTCGTCTCATGCGTCCCCTGCTTCGCAAGCCCGCCCCTGAAAAGCGATACAATTCCGCCCGCAGCGTGTCTCCGTAGTTCAACGGATAGAACAAGGACCTCCTAAGTCCTAGATACAGGTTCGATTCCTGTCGGAGACGCCAGCTTGTCTTTCTGCCTTTTTTCCTGCCAGGCCATTCGCGCCTGTCGCCTATTCCCCCACTCTGAAATCGATGTGTCCGGCATTGAATCGTGCTGAACCACCGTGCTGAACCGCCGTGCTGAACCGCTTGTTGCCATGGCGCAAATCATTAGCGCGGTGAGCGCCGAGCGCACGCGCTTGGCGATTTAGGATTCGTCTGAAATTGCGGTCCAGATGCCGTCGGCATGTGCTATCCGTACCAAGGCGGCGTCATAATGCGCGCAGTGCCGACGGGACCCCACACAATTACAACCTGCGCCCTCGGCCCGACCCCTGACGCAGGAGACCTCCACCATGATGCTGGGCTGGCTTGCGCTTGCCTTGTTGACCTTTGCCCTGCTGGCGTATGCCGCCCTAAGGCACAACCCGCTACGCATGCCCGACCTGCTGGCCACGCTGGACAGCATGGATCAGGGCGTAAGCGTGGTGGATGCGCGCATGCGGCTGGTGGCTTGGAACCAGCAGTATCAGCGCCTGTTCGATTACCCCGACGGCCTGCTGCGCGTGGGGCAACCGGTGGCCGACCTGATCCGCTTCAATGCGCATCGCGGCAAGTTCGGGGCGGATCCGGGCCTGGACATCGACGCCCTGGTAGGCAAGCGCATTGCCTTGATGCAAGCGGGCGCCGTCTATCACCGCCAGCGCACCTTGCGGTCTGGGCGAGTGGTGGAACTGCGTGGCCGGCCATTGCCGCGTGGCGGCTACGTCACCAGCTATAGCGACATCACCGACTTCAAGCGCGTCGAACGCGAGCTACGCGACATCAACGACACGCTTGAGCAGCGCGTCAGCGCGCGGGCGCAAGAGGCCGAAGCGGCGCAGCAGTCGCGCACCCAGTTCCTGACCGCCGTCAGCCATGACGTGCTGCAACCCATCAACGCGGCGCGCCTGTTCGCGTCGGCGTTGAACGAGGAAGACCGGCCCGAGGCACAGCGCTATCTGGCGGGCCGCATCAACACATCGCTGCGCGCGGCGGAAGAGCTGCTTGACGGCCTGCTGGATGTCTCGCGGCTGAACGCGGGTGTGCTCAAGCCTGAACTCAGCGACTTCAACGTGGAACCCATGTTGCGCCAACTGGCCGACCAATACGGCCACGTGGCGCTGAGGGCCGGCTTGCAGTTGCGTCTGCACGCCAAACCTTCGCTGCTGGTGCGCAGCGACCCGCGCCTGTTGCGCCGTATCTTGCAGAACTTCCTGGCCAATGCGCTGCGCTACACGGGTGGCGGCCGCGTTCTGCTGTCCGCGCGGTCGCAAGGCGGGCAAGTGCAGTTGCAAGTGTGGGACACCGGGCCGGGCATTCCCCCGCATCAATTGCGCCGCATCTACGACGAGTTCCAGCGCTACGAACAGCCGCAGAACCGGGAAGGGCGCAGCTTCGGCCTGGGGCTGTCCATTTGCCGTCGCTTTGCGTTGTTGCTGGGGCATGGGCTGGACGCGCGTTCGGCCCTGGGCCGGGGCAGCGTGTTTTCAGTCAGCGTGCCCAGCGTTGCAACCACCAGGCCCGCGCCGGCTCGCTTGAGCGGCCCAGCGTCGCGGTTGCAATGGCCGCCCGCACATGCCTCGCTACAGGGCTTGCGGGTGCTGTGCCTGGACAACGATCCCCAAGTGCTCGGTGGCCTGCAAGCGCTGCTGGGCGGCTGGCAGGCCAGTGTGTGGTGCGCGGCCACGTTGGACGACGCCCGGGCGCTGATGCGGCATCAGCCTCATGTTCTGTTGGTGGACTTCCTTCTGCGCGACCGCATGAACGGGTTGGATAGCCTTGACGCCCTGCGCGCCGGCTCGCCTGCCGCGCGAGGCGCGCTGCTGGTGGCGGATGGCGCGGATGCCTTGGCGCAGGCGGCGCGGGCGCGCGGTTATCGGGTGCTGGCCAAACCCATCAAGCCCGCGTCGCTGCGTGCCTTGCTGACGGCAAAGCTGCGCGCGCAGATGTTGACGCAGCACGAGTCGGCGCATCAAGGGTCGGCGCATCAAGGGTCGGCGCATCAAGG
>Ga0160437_1000704_pt1 | contig 16402 bp, 9 predicted proteins | sample HID1975I_E0MG_FD_108227 | JGI IMG/M metagenome (GOLD analysis project Ga0160437, IMG submission 108227) | Enriched soil microbial communities from UW Madison campus, WI, USA - HID1975I_E0 MG | ecosystem: Environmental > Terrestrial > Soil > Unclassified | place: USA: Madison, Wisconsin... | reverse complement strand
CGGCTGGCCGGCGCGTTGATGACATTTTCAAAGGTGCATACGCTGGCCGACCTGCCGGTGTATCGCCACGACGCGCCCGGCCCGGCGTTTGCGCGCATGGACGAGATTCTGCGCGACCTGCTCGAAACCGTGATCTCGACGCGCTACTTCTCCATCGTGCTGGAAGAGCTGCGGCCGTCGTTCCACATGGGGCGGCTGGATTCCGACAAGCTCGACGAGACGACCTCGCTCTACCTGTCGGTACAAGCCGCGATGCCGGCCCGCGAGCTCTCGGAAAGCGTGCCCATGCGCTTCAAGGTGGGCGCCCCGGAAGACGTCGACAAGCTGGTGCTGTCCGCCATGCCGGGCGTGCCGCTGACCTATACGCCGCAAGTGCCGCCCGCCGTGCCCGTGAAGCCCGGCGCGGTGTACTTCGCGCTGCAAACACGCGGTTCGCTTTACGACCGCATGCTGCAAGCGCGCAGCATCGCCATCTATGCCCCCGCCGGCATTCCCGAACTCAAGCTGGATTTGATCGCAGTTACCCGCTGACAGGAACGACATCGCCATGACCGCTGACGCCCCCTCTCTGATGCCCGGCGCAACGCTGCCTCCACGTGCCGCCGAATTCCATGCCAGCCGGCCCGCCAAGTCCTTGCTGGACCTGCTCTACGACGGCTTTCTGATGCTGTTCCTGGTCAAGAGCGGGCAGGAGCCCACCGACGCCGCCGCGTTCTCGGCGCGCGTGCAGCAGTTTCTGGCCGACTACGAACGCGCCGCCAAGAAGCTGGAAATTCCGGCGGAAGACATCTACGCCACCAAGTACGCCTTCTGCGCCGCTGTCGACGAAACCGTGCTGAATTCCGGCTTCGCGATACGCGACGCCTGGATGCTGCAACCGCTGCAACTGACCTTGTTCGGTGAGCAATTGGCGGGCGAGAACTTCTTTGCGCGCCTGGAAGACTTGCGAGCGCAAGGCGCGCCGCGCCTGCAATCGCTAGAGATTTACTACATGTGCCTGCTGCTGGGCTTTCAGGGCAAGTACCTGATCGAAGGCCAGGAAAAGCTGGGCTATCTGACGGCGCGGCTGGGCGACGAGATCGCGCTGCTGCGCGGCAAGCGCACCGGCTTCGCGCCGCATTGGCCGCTGCCCGACAAGGTTGCCCACACGCTCAAGCGCGACGTGCCGCTGTGGTCGATCATGACGGTGTTCGCCCTGCTGGGCCTGCTGGCCTTCCTGGGCATGGGCCACTTCCTGAACACTGAAATGCAGACGGCGATGGCGCCGTATCACGACATCGTCAAGCTGGGTCCCCGCGCCGCGCACCTGACCATCTCGCTGCCATGAACGCTTTGCCTTCGAACCCGTCAACCGCGTCGGCCTACTCGTCGATGAACATCGCCACCCTGTCGCAACAAGCGCGCATGCTGCGCGTCAGCACGCCGCTGGATGCTGAACTGGTGGCCGAACAAATGACGTTGCGCGAAGGCGTATCGCGCCTGTTCACGCTGACGCTGGACTGCCTGGCGGCCAGCGCCGAGCTTGACGTGGCGTCCTTGCTGGGCAAGGAGATCAGCGTCAGCCTGCTGCTGGCGGACGGTTCAATGCGCCGCTGGCATGCCGTCGTCGAAGGCGTGGATGCGCTGGGCGCCGATGGCGGCCTGGCCCGCTACCGCCTGCACGCCGCCCCCTGGCTGGCCGCGCTGGCCTTGCGGCGCGACAGCTTCATCTATCAGGACCGGTCGGTGCAGGACATCGTCAGCGAGATTTTCGCGGACTATCCGCAAGCGGCCTTTGCGTTCGAACTTAGCGACACCCTGCCACCGCTTGCGACCTGCACGCAGTACCGCGAGTCAGACCTGCAATTCGTCCAGCGCATCCTGGCCGAAGCGGGCCTGTCGTATCGCTTTGAACATCAACAAGACGACGGCCAGGCGGCGGGCGGCGGCGCGCGCCATCGCGTCGTGATCTTCGACGCGGGCGCCGCGCGCCCCGAAGACCCCGCGTCGCCCTTGCGCTTTCATCGCAGCGACGCCACCGAAACCCGTGACAGCATCACGCATTTCTCGGCGGCGCAGGCCGTGCGCCCGAACGCCGTGGCGCGCGCCGCCTGGAACGAACGCACGCTGACCGCGCATGCCGCGCAAAGCCGCTCGCCCGTGCAGGTGGAAGCCTTGCCGGTGCTGGAAGATTACGACTACGCCGGACACGGCCGCTACGCCGATGACGACGCCGCCGAACAAAGCGCGGCGCGTTCCCTGCGCGCCCACGAATCGCGCATCGTGCGCTTTGCGGGCGCGGGCACGGCCCGCTCCCTGGCCCCCGGCCGCTTGTTCGCCATGACGCAGCATGAACGCTATGCCGACGGCGGTGGTGGAGGCGGCGAAGGTGACGGCAAGCAGGCGGTCGATGAACTGGGCGGCAACCGTTATGTGGTGCTGGAGGTGGTGCACGAAGCCAGCAATAACCTGGGGGCTCAAGCCACCCAGGTGCTGAACACCGCCGACATGGAACGCGGCACCTACCGCAACCGCTTCACCGCACAGCCCGAGGCCGCCGCGCTGATTCCCGCCTGGCGCCCCCGCCCCACCGCCCCAGAGAGCCTGGCCGCCGTGGTGGTCAGCGCCAGCGATGCCCCCATCACGTCCGACCGCGACCTGCGCGTCAAGGTGCAATTCCCCTGGCAGCGCGGCGACAAGCCCCTGACGGGCGGCCTGCCGCATCGCACGCATGGCGACGCCAGCGGCAACGCCCCCGGCGACGAGCGCTCGGGCACCTGGCTGCGCGTGGCCAGCGCCCAAGCCGGCCCCAACTGGGGCGCGCATCACCTGCCCCGGGGTGGCACGGAAGTCATCGTGGAGTTTATCGATGGCGATATCGACAGGCCGGTTGTTGCCGGTCAGCTCTATAACGACGCCGATCTTCCGCCCTGGTCCGCCGGCGAGCATGCCGAGACCAATCATGCGGGCGTGTTGAGCGGATGGCACAGCCAAGGGCTGGACGGCGCGGGCCGCAACCAGTGGGTCTTTGACGACACGCGCGGCAAACTGCGCACGCGGCTGGCCAGCTCCACCGCCGTCACCCAGCTTGGGCTGGGCCATCTGGTCGAACAGGACCTGGACGACGCCAACCGTGGCGCATGGCGCGGCACGGGCTTTGAACTGCGCTCCGACGCCTGGACGGTCGTGCGCTCGGGCCAGGGCATGCTGGTGTCGGCCACCGCGCGCGAACAAGCCAAGTCCACCCAGGCGGACGCGCAAGAAGCCTTGCTGTTGCTGCGCGGCGCGCAAGACGCGTCGCGCCGCTTGAATGACAGCGCCGGCCAGCATCAGGCACGCCCGATGGCGGCGGCCGAGGGCTACGACGAACTGCTTGCCGCGCTGGACCCCGAACAAGACGGGCGCTATACCGCCCAGGTCAACGGCCAGGCCGCTGGCAAGGCCGCGAACGGCCAACGCACCGACTCGGCCGCCGTTGAACGCATCAACGGCCCGCATCTGCTGATCGACGCACCGAATTCCCTGAACCTGGCCACCCCCGCCAGCGCCGTGCTGCATGCGGGCGAACACCTGCACGCCACCGCGCAGTCGGACGCGCACGTGGCCGCGCAGCAGACGTATTCGGCGGTCTCGGCGCGCTCGGCCAGCGTGTTCGCGCAGCAGGGCCCGATTCGCGCCATCTCGGCGCAAGCGCCGGTGTCGCTGCACGCGCACACCGACATCCTGGAAGCGCTGGCAGGCCAGGACATCACCGTGACCTCGTCGGCCGATGGCATCGAGATCCTGGGCAACCAGCGCGTGACCTTGCAGGCCGCGGGCGGCAGCGTCACGCTGGACGGTGCCGACATCGTATTCAAGGGGCCGGGCCTGTTCTCGGTCAAGGGCGCGACGCACAACTTCGTCGGCCCGGGCAGCGACGCCGCCAACCTGCCCGCCTTGCCCAGCACCACCGTCGACGACCCGCTGATCGTCAGCGCGGAACTGGTACACAAGGACGGCGCAATGGCGTCTGCCGCCAAGAAGGCGGCATCTGGATTGATGGCGGGCTTTGGCGGTGCCGCCGGTGCTGGCGCTGCGGGCGTTGGGACGGCTGGGCTGGGCGACATGATGCCCAGCGGTTTGGCGGAACTGGGCCAGACGGCGGCGGGCGCCGCGTCCAAGCTGTCGCAGCTTGCCGGCCAGGCGAATACGCTGGCCGGGATGGCCAAGAACCCGATGGGCGCACTGTCTGCCGCGCCGGGGTTGCTGGGCAACACCAGCCCTGCCATGGGCGGCTTGCTCAATACCGCCAAAAACACCATGGGCATGGTCTCGCAGGCGCAGGCCTTGGCCGCGAATCCCATGTCGGCCCTGCCGACCGCGTCGAAGCTGCTTGGCTCGGTAGCCCCGGGGGCAAGCGGCATGATCGATTCCGCCGCATCAGCGGCCGGCAAGGTGTCACAAGCCGCCGCGCTGATCAAGGACCCGTCGGCGGCACTGCCGGCGGCTACTGACATGCTGGCCTCGGTTGCGCCGGAAGGGGCATCGAAGATGATTTCCGGAGCGGCGACGTTCGCGGGGATGGGGTCAGGTGCAGGGTCGGAGGTTGGATCGGGCGTTGCCTCGGGTGTTGGATCGGGTGTTGGATCCGGTGTGGCCTCGGGTGTTGGCACAGACGCTGGCGCAAGCGCTGTTGCGGGCGGAGCCGCCTCGCAAGCATCGGCTGCCGAAGCCACGTCCGTGGCGAGCACCGCGCCGGCAACGGCCGATGCGCCGAACGCGGCGACTGGCGGTACGGTGCAAGCACCGCAGGCGCCTGCCGCATCTAGCCCATCTACTGCATCTGCCGCATCTGCCGCGCCCGTCGCTGCTGATCCGGCTGTCAGCTCGCCCTCCGTCGCGTCAGCACCTTCGGTTGCAAGCACGTCCCCATCCGCGTCGCCGCCTGTCGCCAACGCTGGACCGGACGTAGCCAGCTCCCCCTCGGGTATCACGACACCCGCGAGCGATGCGGCGCAAGCGTCCCCGACGGCGACGGCTAGTGCTGCCGGCACCGCAACCGGCGCGGGAGCGTCTTCCGTTGGCCCTTCGGTTGCGGCGGCTGGAGCTTCCTCGGTTGCTCCGTCGATTGCAACGGCCAGCGCTTCGTCGACTGCTCCCTCGATTGCAACGGCTGGAGCTTCCTCGGTTGCTCCGTCGATTGCAACGGCCGGCGCTTCGACGGTTGCTCCCTCTATTGCAACGGCCGGCGCTTCGTCGGTTGCTCCATCGATCGCGGCGGCTGGCGCATCTTCCGCCGCCCCCACGATTCTGGCTACCGGCGCGACGGGCAGTGCGTCTTCATTGGCCGCTTCGGCCGTACCCACGGGTGCGTCTTTCGATGCGCCGTCCATGGGTTCCGCTTCAGATTCCTTCGTAGCGCCGACCGGTCAAACCGCCGTATCGCCCTCCTCGTTGCCCTCCTCCGCCGTCTTCACGGCTTCCACGGAAGGCGCCCCTGTGCCCGACCTTGCCGCTTCGGCCGCGCCGACGCAATCCGCCCCGGCGATCGGCGGCGTCATGGCAGCCACGGCAACGCCCCAGACGATCGCCGCGACAGATCTAGGCATGCCAACGGTCGGCACCAGCCAGATCGCAGCGTCCATCCCAGCCGACGCAACCGTCAATGCCTTGCCTGCCGGCTCGCTTTCCGGATCCGGCGCCAGCACGGTTGCCACGGCGCTTGCCAGCGCGTCCGACACGACGCTGAACGCGGCGAACGCATCGACGACATCCAATGTGGCAGGCACAGGCTTTTCGCAGTGGTCCATGCAAGACGCCGCAGGCACGCCCGATGCCTTGGCGTCTGTACAAAACAACCCGACGCCCACGATGACGGACGCCGCATCGACGCTGGCGACAGCGGACCACACGCCGATAGCTGCCACCGCAACGCTCGCAAGTGCTTCCGCCAGCGGCAATAGCAATGGTCTGCTCACCGCCGCGGTCGCGACGGCAGGCGCGGCCACCTCGCTGCGCGCGCAAGCGAACGAACAGGGTCAAGCGCGCAGCACCGGCGCTTCCGATGCATCTGGCACGTCTGCTACATCCGATGTGTCGGCCGCTGCTCCTGCTTTGGCCAACACGCCTGGTTCGACTCATCCTTCTGCGTCGGCTGCCACTTCGGCGTCGGACCCCTCTTCTCCTTCGACCTCATCCCCTGCTTCCGTCAGCCCAACTGGATCCGTCGATTCGATTGCCAGCGATGCCCCAGCGGCTACGGCTGCGACAGCGGCTACGGCTACGACTGCGGCTGCGACAGCGACTGCGGCTGCGACAGCGACTGCGGCTGCGACAGCGACTGCGGCTGCGACAGCGACTGCGGCTGCGACAGCGGCTACGGCCGCGACTGCGGCCGCGTTCCACGCGACGGCAAGCGCCGAATTGACGACGCGCGCGCCGTCAGAACCGAGGCCGGCTGATGCCCGCATCGCGGCCGGCTCTGCCGCGCTTCACGTCACATCCGACACCGCGTCCGCCCAGGCCAACGGCAATGCCGCACGCTCGGCGCACGCCGCCAGCCCCACAACCGCCGCGACGATACCTTCGTCATCGTCCTTCACCGCCCCCGGCACGCCTGTTGTGCAAGACGCGGCTTCAGTCGACGCTCACGCCAATGCTCGCGCAGCGCATAGCGAGTCCGCATTGCCCAATACCACGGTGCTTGCGTCCCTGGCGGCTAGCGCAGGCGCATTGTTTGCCAGCGCGGCTAATGCAAGCAGCAATGCCGCGAACGCGGCATCGTCGGCGACCGCTGCTGGCGACGCGATGTCTGGCGCCGTCGACCTGGGCAACGTTGATGCACAGGCCCCGGCCACGTTGCAAGGCGTCAACCTGCCCGACGCCACAAGCGGCGCGGCGGCGTCGTCCGCCGCGAACATGGCGCATGACGAAACGCTTGCGCAACTCGCGAGCACGGACCCCAGCGCGAACTTGGCGGCGATCCCTTCTGCCGATGTCTCTGCTGGTGTGTCCGCTGATGCAGCAAACGTTGCCACACCTGATACCGACGCGTTGCTGGCATCAAGCAACACCATGCCAACCACCGGCGGCCTGTCTGGCGACACCCCCCCCCTGACCACCGGCGTCTCGACGCAAACACCTGGCTTCGTTTCCAACTCGCAGAGCCCCCTGTCACAAAGCGCAGGCCTGCCCGGCGGCTCAGGCGAAGGTGGCCTGAACCTTCCCGGCACACAGGCATCTGCTGGCGCAAGCGCGGCATCCGGCGTGGCAGGCGTCGGTGCTGGCGCTAGTGCTGGTGCTGGTGCGGCTGCTGGTGCCGGATCCGGCACCACCAGTTCGGGCTTGGGAGCCTCCGGCAGCAGCGCGGCAGGCTCGGCCACCGCGACAACTACCGCCGAGACCAGCGCCGCTACCGGCGCCACCAACGGCGTCGCCACCGCCTCCGCTCCCTCGGCAGCCCAGACTGGCGCCGACAACAGCGCAGCAGCCTCCGCCCCCGCGAACGCCGGCACAGCCTCCGTCGCCGGAGACGCTAAGGTTGCCGGTGGGTCGGGAAGCGAATCCGCCTCTGTCGCCTCGGCAGGCGCAGGCGCCAACACGCCAGCCGCCGCTGCGGGTGCAAGCTCGACCAACGCCGTTAACGGCACGACGCCGGATGCCTCGGCGGACACCGCTGGCAGCGCTGCCCACGCACCAACCAATGCGACCGGTGACGCAACGGGCAATGCGGCCGGCAACGCATCGGCCAGCGCGTCATCAGCCGATACCTCGGCCAACGCGCCCACCAGTGCATCCAACGACGCACCCACCAACGCATCGGCAAGCGCGTCAGCCAGCCCATCCGCCAACCCGTCAACCAATACACCGGCCAACGCATCTGGCAATGGCGCCGCCAACGCACCCGCCACCTCGCCCGCGACAGCAACGGCCAGCACCGCCTCCGCCAACGGCGCGTCGCCCTCAACCGCCCCATCTTCACCCGCCACCAACACTCCCGTCCCCAAAGCCCCCGCCGCAACCCCTCCCGCCTCGGCAGGCACGGCAATCACCGCCGCCCCCGCCACGCCGGACGCGAACCTGGGCAGCGCTACCGCGCGCGCGGCGGGCATGTCCGACAGTACCCCCGCCACCCGCGCCACGGATCTTTCCGCCGTGGGCGGCTCGGGCGCATCGGGCATCGCCGCCGTCGCGGCCGGTGGCGGGCTGGCGACGTTCGCGCAGCAAGCCGGCGCCGCGTCCACTGCCCTATCCAGCGCGTCCACGTTTGCAGCGGGCGGCGTCAGCGCCAACGTCAGCGCGGCCATCGTGCCTGTCATGACGCAGGCGCTGAACGCCAGCGGCGACCGCATGGCGGCCCTGAGTTCCGCCGTGGACACGCTCTTCACGCTGCCCGACGTCAAGCAAGCCAACATCCCGTCGGTGGCGGGCGCCATCCTCAGCATGCCGGGCCTGTCTTCGTCGTCGGTGCCCAGCGTGATCGGCGCCATCCTGCAATCGCCCACGCTGGCCACCGAAACGCTGCCCAAGGTGGCCGAGGTGCTGATGAAGATTCCCGGCGTGGCCGACTCCCCGCTGCCGCAGATTGCGCGCGACGTGCTGGACTCGGTCGGGCTGGGCCCCGTGGCGCGCACCCAGGGCACGAACCTGCCCGGCGGCACGCCGCCTGCCGGTGGCTCCGGCCGCGTCGTTCCCGGTGTATCGACCTATCGCGCCCGTCAGGACGGCGCGCGCCTGCAATACGTGAACCTGGACCAGGTTGCCGAACGCTGGAACGACGGCAACGCGCTGACCACCACCGAACGGCAGTCGAACCGCCCGCGCATCCACGTGGAATTCAACCGCCCCGGCCAGCACCGCTTCACCATCACCGTGAAGGCCGACCCGGCCAACATTCCGTACTCCGCCCGTGAACGCGGCCGCCGTGCCAGCTATCAGGAACCGCACAGCAACCCGCGCAGCTACGTCACCAACGCCGATGGCACCCGCATCGTGGACGACATCGCGTTGCCCGCCGCAGGCCTGAACCTGTACCTGTTCGAGGTGCGCGACGAACGCGGCCAACTGATCAAAACCGAGCGCGTCGAGACCGTGCGCCGCCTGTACATCCAGGAAGTCATGTGCATGAGCGCGCGTCCGGCGCATCACCTGGCCGACGTCACGCCGGTCACCGCGGAATTCGCGCTGCATGGCATCGACATGATCCAGCTTCCGCGCCTGCAATTCCGGGGCCGCTCGGCGGTTGACGCCGCCGACACCCCCGAGTCCCAGCAGGCCATCATGAACGCCGTACGAGGCGTCTACGCCAGCTCCGCGGGCAAGCAGCGCGAGCCGTATACGCTGGTGGTCTGCCACGTCGACCGCCTGGCCGCGCCGGGCGTCAGTGGCGACATGCGCCTGCCGGTGCCCGCCGGCCCGGGCGGACGCGTCATGACCGTGCCCATCGTCAACGACGACCGCAGCCAATCCAGCCTTTGGTACGAGTTCGACGCCAGCGACGACTGGCTGGTGCACGCGCGCTACATCCACACGGACGCCTCGGGCGCCGAACGGTCGATTCCGATTCCGCGCCACCTGATCACCCCCATCCGAGAAAGCAATGGCTCGGTCTGGTCGGTGTCGGTGGACCTGACCCGCGTGTCGCCCACACCGCTGACCGGCATACTGAACATCCAGTTCAACACCGTGGCCGCCAGCTACGCGGGCCTTGCCATCACGGGCACCAACCTGCTGTTCGTCTCGACGCTGGACCCCTACGAGCCCAACTCGCAGGCCTACCTGACCGAGACCCTTGCCCACGAAATGGGCCACTTGCTGGGCATGGTGCCCAGTGGCCCCGACTGGCCCGGCCTGCGTACTCAGGACGACTCGGCGGACGATTCAAAGCTGGACCCGCCGCCGCACTTCTACTACAACGCAGGAGGCCACTGCTACTACGGCCTGCCCGACCAGAACGGCGAATACAACGAAGAAATCGGGCAATGCGTGATGTACGGCATCACCTGCGCGAACATTCATTTCTGCCCAAGCTGCAGCAAGGCCGTGCGCAAGGTCGACTGCTCCGAAGGCTGGACGGCGTTCTGACGCCGGCCCTTTTTAGAAAACCGACATGCCCATCATGACGACCGACTGGATTGAACCCGCCACCTTCGCTTCGGTGCCCGCGCACTCGCAGAAGGAACACGCCTGCATGCCGCCCCTGCAAGGCTACGACGCGCAAATGCGCATCGCCGCGCCCACCCGCGTGACGATCCGCGACGGCAGCATGCTGACCATTCCCGTCTGCGCGCGCGGCATCCTGCCCGTGGTGGAAAGCCCGCAACTGCCGCGTTTCGTGGCGGTGGATACGCGCACCGGCAAGGTGTATCGCGGCATCGCGTTCAACTACGTCCGGCCCAAGCTGCCCAACGTGTCGGTCGACCCCAGCGAGGGCGCGGCCCCGCCCAAGATTCCCCTGCCACCCGGCATGACGGTAGAAACGCGCTTCACCACTGATATGGCCGGCGTACTGCACTTGCCCGCCACGCCCGCCACGTACGAGGTGTATATCGAGGCAGAGAACGTGAAGTCGAATACGGTGACGATCGAGGTGGAGGCGGGGAAGAAGTAAGGGCAGCAAAACGGGGAGCTTGCCGCGCTGCCTGATGCGTTGCTGAGGCGAACTCGCTCCAGTTTTCGCCGATCAATCCTTTACGCATGCTTCGCTTCCAGGCATGCCCACCGCATGCACTTTCGCGGCTACGGCAATTCCCTGAACATCACTGCACACGTTCTTGTAACCAGGCGGTGCGCCGGTCTCCTTCATTTGCGCGATCTTGTCTTTTGATAACGCAGCCACCGCGCGACCAAAGTCGCCAGGCTGTCGGTCGGGGGCTTTCAGAATGGATGCTATCTCTGCATCTTTCTCAAAATCAGACGCCACGACAAAGTACAGATACATGTAGGCGCGCATGTCTTCAGCGTCTTCGATGCGATACCGCATCCAGGCTTGCTTCGTGACCTTGGCAAGCACATCGGTCAACTCGTCAGCGTGCTTATAGCCAACCAACTCGTTACGGTACTTGCCATATAACCAACGCGTAGTCTCGACGATCGGGATCCGTTCTTGCCCCAATAACTGACGGCTCAACGCAAGCTCCATATGTTCATCGGGATAGATGTGCAATTCCAGGATTAGCGTGCCATCTCCGCCGGGAACCTTCGTAGCCGGAAAATTCACCGACGCTTCCTTCTTGAACATCACCTTGTCGAACGTGTCATCAAACATGTGCTTGCGAATCAAATCGGGATCGCCCCCACTCCAATTGACGGTGAAGTCAGTTCCCCTGAACGTGTAGCAGCAAGAGACGCTTCCCGCGCCGCCGCCAGAGGGAAGGACGCTGGAACTGGCCACGCTACCCGACGCGTCACTGAGACGAACCGCCGCCAGGTTCCAAGGCGTGTAGTTGTACGTAATGAAGCTGACGCCCGAGTAGGTAGGCTCGGCATTGCAGCCGGCCAATAGGCCCAGCCAGATCAGCACGCCGATCAATCCCTTACGCATGGGTCGCTCCGAAGCCAACGTGCGCCGTGCTTTCATACTGCCGCCGCATCGCTTTGAATGTCTCGTCAGACATCCTTGTCTCCCGCAGGCGCCCCCGATGCCTTCATACGCGCGAGCTTTTCAGCCGACAGCGCAGCAACGGCCCGTCCGAAGTCTCCGGGCTTTCTCGTCGAGTCATTCAACAGCGCGGCGATCTCCGTATCCTTGTCGAAACCGATGCGACGACGAAGTACAGATACATATAGCCGCGCATGTCTTCGGCGTCTTCAATGCGGTATTGCATCCATGCCCGCTTCGCGACCTTTGCTAGCACGTCTCTCAACTGATACGCGTGCTCGTATCCGACCAGTTCGCTACGGTGCTTTTCATATAACCAGTGCGTGGTGTCGACGATCGGAATCCTGGTTTGTCCCTCCAGCTTGCGGCTCAACGCGAGTTCCATGTGCTCATCTGGATAGATGTGCAGTTCAAGAATGAGCGAGCCGTCGCCATCGGGCACCTTCGTCGCGGGGAAATGCACCGACGTTTCTTTTTTGAAGATCACCTCGTCGTACTTGCCGTCATACATATGCTTGCGCATCAATACGGGATCGCCTCCACTCCATTTCACGGTGAAGTCGGTGCCCTTGAACGTGTAGCAGCAAGAGATGCTTCCCTCGCCCCCGCCAGGAGGCAGGGTGCTGGAACCGGCGACTCTTCCCGATGCATCACTGAGGCGCAGCGGCTCCAAACTCCATGGCGTGTAGTTGTACGCAATGAGGCTGACACCTGAGTAGGTGGGCTCGCCATTGCAGCCGGCCAATAGGCCCAGCGATATCAGCACGCCGATCAGCCCTTTACGCATTGTCGAGTTCCCTGGTGCCCTGTTCGCCGCAAGATCGCTGTCGCGGCGTCTCGTTGCGCTTCACGTCACACATTCTTGTCTCCCGCAGGCGCGCCAGTCGCCTTCATTTGCGCGGTCTTTTCTTTTGATAGTGCAGCCACTGCGCGGCCAAAGTCGCCAGGCTTTCGAGCTGGGTCTTTCAACAGCGCGGCGATCTCCGCGTCCTTGTCGAAATCAGATGCCACGAGGAAATACAAATACATATAGCCGCGCATGTCTTCGGTGTCTTCGATGCGGTATTGCATCCACGCCCGCTTCGCGACCTTGGCGAGAACATGCTTCAACTGGGTCGCATGCTCGTATCCAACAAGCTCGTTGCGGTATTCCTCGTACAGCCAGCGAGTGGTCTCGACGATCGGGATTCTGACTTGGCCCGCCAATTGGCGGCTCAATGCAAGCTCCATATGTTCATCGGGATAGATGTGCAACTCCAGAATCAGCGTGCCATCGCCGTCGGGTATCTTCGTGGCGGGAAAATGTATCGACGTTTCCTTCTTGAATTTCCCCTCGTCGAACTTGCCCTCATATAGATTCTTGCGAAGCAAATCCGGATCGCCCCCGCTCCATTTCACGGTGAAGTCGGTGCCCTTGAACGTGTAGCAGCAGGAGACCCGTCCCGCGCCTCCGCCGGGAGCCAGTGTGCTGGAACTGGCCACGTTGCCGGATGCGTCACTGAGGCGGACCGGCTCCAGGTTCCAGGGCGTGTAGTTGTACGCAATGAAGCTGACGCCTGAATAGGTGGGCTCGGCATTGCAGCCGGCCAATAGACCCAGCCAGATCATGACGCCGATCAGTTCTTTACGCATCGCTGGCTCCCGCGTTCCAGCGCCACGTCGCCACGCGGTCGCAACGGTTCAATGAGCTTCAGGTCAGACATTTTTGTCTCCCGGTGGCGCGCCCGAAGCCTTCATACGCGCGAGCTTTTCGGACGGCAACGCCGCAACGGCTCGTCCGAAGTCGCCCGGCTTTCGATCTGGGTCTTTCAACAGAGCAGCGATCTCCGCATCCTTGTCGAAATCCGAAGCCACGAGGAAGTACAGATACATGTAGCCGCGCATGTCCTCGGCGTCTTCGATGCGATATTGCATCCAAGCCCGCTTCGCGACCTTTGAGAGCACATCGTTCACCTGGTCGGAGTGCTCGTAATCGACCAACTCGTCACGGTGATTTTTGTACAGCCAGCGCGTGGTTTCGACGATCGGGATCCTGACTTGTCCCGTCAGATTGCGGCTTAGCGCAAGCTCCATGTGTTCATCGGGATAGATGTGCAGTTCCAGGATGAGCGTGCCATCGCCGTCGGGTATCTTCGTGGCGGGAAAATGTACCGCCGTTTCCTTCTTGAATTTCACCTCGTCGAACTTGCCGTCAAACAGATGCTTGCGAAGCAAATCCGGATCGCCACCGCTCCATTTCACGGTGAACTCGGTGCCCTTGAACGTGTAGCAGCAAGAGACGCTTCCCGCGCCCCCGCCTGGGATTAGCGTGCTGGAACCGGCCACGTTGCCCGATGCGTCACTGAGCCGAACCGGCTCCAGGTTCCAGGGGGTGTAGTTGTACGCAATGAAGCTGACGCCTGAGTAGGTCGGCTCGGCATTGCAGCCGGCCAAGAGGCCCAGCCCTATCAGTATGCCGATCAGCCCTTTACGCATCCCTGGCTCCTGTGTTTTTCAACGCCAAGTAGCCCCTCCGTCGCGACGTTTCGACGAACAGCACTTCACACATTCTTGTCTCCTGGCGGCATGCCAGACGCCTTTATCTGATCGGCTTTTTCTTTCGATAGCGCAGACACCATGCGACCAAAATCACCCGGCTTTCTGTTCGCGTCATTCAACAGCGCAGCGATCTCCGCGTCCTTGTCGAAATCCGATGCGACAACGAAGTACAGATACATGTAGCCGCGCATGTCCTCGACGTCTTCGATGCGGTATTGCATCCAGGCCTGCTTGGCGACCTTGCCCAACACAATCCCGACCTCATGAATATTGCGGTAATCGTTCAGCGCATCGCGGTGCGCTGCATAGAGCCACCGCGTCGTATCGATGATCGGAATTCTTACCTGGCCGAACAGCTTTCGGCTCAGTGCAAGCTCCATGTGCTCGTCGGGATATATATGCAGTTCAAGGATGAGAGGGCCGTCGCCGGCCGGCGCAGGCGCAGCAGGGAAATGCACCTTGGTCGCTTTTTTGAACATCACTTCGTCAAGCTTTCCGTCGAACAAATGCTGGCGCATTACGTCCACATCTCCACCGCGCCATTGCACGGTGAAATCCGTGCCCTTTAGGGTGTAGCAGCACGAGACACTTCCCTCACCTCCCCCGGGTGGGACGGCGGCAGTTCCGGCTGACGCGCCCGAGGCGTCGACCAGGCGAACGGAGGACAACTCCCACGGCGTGTAGTTGTACGTAATGAAGCTGACGCCTGAGTAGGTAGGTTCACCATTGCAGCCGGCCAATATGCCAAGCCCTATCAGCATGCCGATCAGCCGCTTACGCACCCCTGGCCCCCGCTTGGTCTACATTGACGTCGTCCGTTCCCAGCGGCTGCTTTTTTGGCGTCGACTTATTCGCTCGCATCCCCGGCGGCTCGCCAGATGCTTTCATCTTCTCGATTCTCTCTTTCGACAGCGCAGCCACCGCCCGACCAAAATCGCCTGGCTTTCGGTTGTTGTCTTTCAGCAGGGCCGAAATCTCTGCATCGTTCTCGAAGTCCGAAGCGACCGTGAAGTAGAGGTACATGTACCCGCGCATATCCTCGGCATCTTCGATCCGATATTTCAGCCACGCCTGCTGCGTGACCTTTGCAAGGTCGTCCCCAAACTGATGAATATGCTCGTATCCGATCAGCTCGTTGCGATAGTTCCTGTACAACCAGCGTATGGTGTCGGTGATCGGAATCCTGTCTTGCCCAGCAAACTGGCGGCTTAATGCAAGCTCCATATGTTCATCGGGGTAAATGTGCAACTCCAGAATGAGCGTGCCGTCGCCGCCGGGTATCTTCGTGGCGGGAAAATGTACTGACGTTTCCTTCTTGAATTTCACCTCATCGAACTTGCCGTCAAACAGATGCTTGCGAAGCAAATCCGGATCGCCGCCGCTCCATTTCACGGTGAATTCGGTTCCCCTGAAGGTGTAGCAGCACGAAATGCTTCCCCCGCCGCCGCCCGGCACGAGGGTGCTGGAACTGGCTACGCTGCCCGATGCATCACTAAGGCGAACCGGCTCCAGGTTCCAGGGCGTGTAGTTGTAGGTAACCAGGCTGACGCCGCTATATACCGGCTCCCCGTTGCAGCCCGCCAATATGCCAATCCCCAACAGCGCGCCAACCACCGCCCTACGCATTCTTGTCTCCCGGTGGGGTGCCCGCCTTCTTGATCTGATCAAGCTTGGTCTGTGGCAACGCCGCGACTTCCTGGGCAAAGTCGCCCGGCGCACGTCCCGGCCGCTCGAAAATCGCCTTCATCTGCGCATCCGAATCGAAGTTCGATGCCACCGTGAAGTACAACCGCATGTATTGGCGCAGGTCTTGCTTGTCTTCAATTCGGTACTTCGTCCACGCCGACCGCAGCACTTTCGCGGTGACGCGCAGCAGTTCGGCATCGCTTCGGTAGTCGCCAAGCGCCGCGCGATGCTCTCGCCACAGCCAGTCCACGGTATCGACAATGGGAATCCGCGTCTGGCCCAGCAGCTTGCGGCTTAGCGCCAGCTCCATGTGTTCGTCGGGATAGATGTGCAGCTCTAGATACAGCGGGCCATCTCCCGGCGGGATCTCGGCTGCCGGAAAGTTAATGGCGCCCTGCCGGTCGAAATAGAGCGAGCCGGCTTTGCCGTCATGCAGATGCTTGCGCAGCAGTTCGGCGTCGACGCCGCGCCAGTCCACCGTGAACTCGGTTCCCTTGAGCGTGAAGCAGCAGGTGACCGAGCCTTCACCACCGCCGGGGCTGACCTGCATCGTTGACGCGACGCCATCGCCTTTGTCCTTGACGCTGATGCTGCGGATGTTCCACGGCGTGTAGTTGTAGG
>Ga0160437_1000703_pt1 | contig 16407 bp, 21 predicted proteins | sample HID1975I_E0MG_FD_108227 | JGI IMG/M metagenome (GOLD analysis project Ga0160437, IMG submission 108227) | Enriched soil microbial communities from UW Madison campus, WI, USA - HID1975I_E0 MG | ecosystem: Environmental > Terrestrial > Soil > Unclassified | place: USA: Madison, Wisconsin... | reverse complement strand
GGTGTCCAGAAACCACTCGCCCATGAAGGCGAGCAAGGTCGTTTTGATCTGCTGCGCGATACGGTCGGCGCCATCCACGAATGAGGCGCGGCCAAGCAGATCCAGGTCCAGGTCGTGGTCGTCGGACAAGGCAAGGTCCAGGGTCATCAGATTGGCCCCTCGGTCGTGCCGCCAGCGTAGGCGTGGCGATGCGTGTCGCCGATGCTCTTGCCGTTATGGGTGACCGCGCCGCCTTCATAGGCCACGCCGCCGCGTATGCGCATCGACGCACCGCCCTGGCCGCCCTCGCCCGACATGCCTTGCGTATAGGTCAGCGGCCCGTTGATCGTGACCGGGGTGTTGAAGGTGGTTTGTTCCGCTTGCACCGTCCAGGTCTTGACTTGAAAAGTCAGGTCGCCCGCTGGTGACAGTTTCAGCGTGCCAGGTCCGTACTGGATGCTGACATTCTGCGTATCGGCCGCCATCGTGCCCGGCCGCAGCAGCGGCGAGGCGAACGCATCCGACAAATCAAACTGACGCGGGTCATCCGGCGGGCCGTTGTCGCCCGCCAACCAGTTTTCCAGCGCTCGGGCGGAGAACGACAGCTTGATCGCGTCTCCCGGCGCCAGCGGCACCGAGATCAGCGCCTGCGCGCCGTGCACATCGCCCACCGGCCAGCAGACCGGCACGCGCACCACCTGCGGCGGCGGCAAGACGTCGCCATTGGCCAGCCGCTTGGCTAGCGCCGGGCGGGCTGTGACGAACGTGCCGTCATAGGCGACAACTTCGCCCGGCAGCGTCGTGTAGACGTCCGCCAGCTCCGTCGCGATAAGACGGCGCATGAGGGTTACCGCGTTGTTCATGACTGCTCCTTTTTGGTGGAGGACGGGTGGGCGTCGACCAGGCTCAATTCCGTTTGCCAATCCCCGCCTTCGCTATCGCCCGTGTGGCGCACAGTTTCCGCGCGTTGAAAGGCCGCTACCGAACGGCTTTCCAGCTTGACGAGATCACCCGGGCTGATGGTGGGCAGCAACAGCGACTTGACCTTCCAGCCGTCGCGCTGCTGCTGCCCACTAGCGGGGGTGGCGGCTTTGGCGGTTTTGGCGGCTACGGCAGCCGCAGCGGCACCCGCCTGCCCCGGCGCCTTTGCCTTCGCCTTCTCGCTGGCGGCCGCCCGTGTGCGTTCGGGTTGGCCCAACAGGCCGGTGTCCACGGCCAGCACAACGGCTTGGCGCCGCGTGGTGCCCAGCCGCTGCACAACCTGCAACTGCTGGTTCTGGATCGACCATTCCAGCCCGGTGCCCTGCGTGACCTTATGCAGCGCCGTGCGTGCCGCGCCGTAGAAAGAAAAGCCCTGCTCCCACCAACGGTCGGGCGCATCGTCGGCCATGAGCAACGGCAGGCCCATTTGCCGCGCAATGTCGCGGATGATGTCGCTGGCGCGCGCGCCAGGCCCCAAGCCGATCGAGACCGCCGTGTCGCGGACTTCGATATAGCCGTCCTTGACCGTCAATTCCGTCACCACGTTCGGCTGGTCATAGCGGGTATACGCATACACGATGCTGCCGGACGCCATCAGCAAGGGGCCGCCCTCTTCCGCATAGCCCGCATACAGCACACAGCGCAGGCCGGGTTCTTCCAACGTGCGGCGGGTTTGCGCGGCCAGGTTGTACACGGTGATCTTGGCGTCGTTGGGCTCTTCGGCGGTGGTCTTTGCGATGTCGAAGGTCAAGCGTATGGGAGGCACGATCTCCAGGCCTTGCCCGCCGTCCTTGCCCACCAGCAGCCGGTAGACGCGGTCAAACCTGGCCATTGGCCACCTCATCGACGTTGAGGTAGAGCAATGCCACTTCGCCGGACGGCAGCGCCGATCTGCTGATGGTGTCGCGGCGGTCCGGGGCCAGGGCCACCAGTTCGCCCGCGGGCACGGCCAGATGCCGGTACCCCCCCAACAAGGGCGTATCCGGCACCACCGCGATGCCCGCCACGATCAGTTCGTTGTAGGCGTTCTCGATGGCAAGCACCCATTGCCGCGCCTCGCTGTTCCACGACAGGCGCAAGAAATAAGTCATGCCGTCCAGCTCCGTTTCAGAGACGCTGTCGTTGGCGTCCGGTACGAGTATCTGGATCATGCGCTCAGAATTCCTGACGAGTTGAAAGTATCGCGTTGCTTCTGGCTGGCGGTCACGCCGTTTTGCTTGCCGGCGTTGGCCTTGGTGGTGCCGGCCTTGCCGGTTGCGCTGCCTGATGTTTTTTCCGGCGGGATATCCGCCTGCCGCAACGTCACCTTGCGGATGCGTTTGAAGCTGGCGGAGAGTTCGAAGCGGTCGCCCGCGCCGTTGGTGCGCCCGATGGAGCAGCTTTCCATCACGAAGTCGGCGTAGACATCGAGCCCGGTCGTGATGGTGATGGGCAGGCGGTCCGCATGGATCTTGCGCAGTGCGTCCTTGGCGCCGATCAGCTTTGACCGGCCGGCACCCAAGGCCGCGGCGCGCAGGCCGCCCAGCAAGCTGATGTCAGCGGCTGTCACCCAGCCATCCAGCGTCAGTTGCTCGGAATCCGCCACTACGTGGTCCGTCACGGGCGGGCCGTCTTCCACGGCAAACGACGTCACGCGGCTGGTGAGCGTGGTCTTTTCGTTGACCAGCGCGTCCAAGGGCAAGGTGCCGATGCTGCTGCCGCCGTGCCATCCGAAGATCATGGAAACAAAGTTCATTGCGACTCCTAGGTGATGGCCTCAACGGGAGACGTCAGGTCCCATGCATTCGTCAGGTAGTTAAAGTTTCGGTACAGCCCCTGATCCACGCCTTGGGCAACCGCCCCGCGCACGGCCTGGCTATCGCCCCCAGACACGTTGACGACAATGTCGTTGCGGTTCTGGTACATGAATTGCGCGCGCCCGGGCAGCGGCTTGGGGCCAAACACGTTGGCCGGCGACACGAGCGGAAGCGAAACGCCGCTTGCCACGGCCCACCATGCAGCTTGGTCGCTCGGCAACGCGCCCGACTGCAAGCCCTGCTGCATGCCCTGCTGCATGCCCTGCTGCATGCCCTGTTGCCCGCCCTGTTGCAAGCCCTGTTTCCCCTCCGACTTCCAACCGTCCATCACCGAGGCCTGCGCGTCCGGTTCCGATTTCAACGCGTCCGGCACCAAGCTCATGAACCAACCCTTGGCCACCTTGAGCTTGTCCAGCACCCAGGTCTGGATGGCGCCGCCGATCTGTTTGATCGTGGCCATCATCCGCCCGCCCATGTTCGAAAAGAACGTCCACAAGCCGTTGAACGCGCCCGCCCAATGCGCGATGGCGCCGTCCCAGTCGCCCTTGAAGGCGGCCACGACGCCGTTGACAAGCGCGGTCCAGAACTGCCAGATAGCCGCGATGTACTCAATGACCGGCCCCAGGAACGAATCAAGGGCCATTGCCATCAGCGCATCCCAGGATGCCGAGATGTACGCCTTGATCACATCCCAGTTTTCCCAGACCTGCCACAGCGCGACCGCCAGCATGCCGATCAACGAAATGATCCGGCCGATCGGCGTCATGGCGAAGGCGTTCCACAGCATGGGCACGACGACGCTTGCCAGGTTCAGCAAGAACCCGCCGATCGGGGACAGGATCTGCCACAGGCCGTAGGCCAGCACGCCAATGGTCCCGAAGCGCTGCATCCACGGCCCCAGTGCCTCGCCCGCGCCACCCAGCAGGTCCTTCACGAAACCCAGCACGGCCGACACGGCATTGAGCTCGTCCTGCCATTGCTCCACGCCGCCGATCCAGCCGCCCAGCACGGACTCGCCGCCACCCAGCCAATTGGCGATGTCCTCGCCGATCAGATAAATCGTGGTCAACACCGCCGCCATGCGCAGCATCGGCGCGATTGATCGCGTCCACACCGACAGCATCTGCATCGCACCCGCCGGCCCACGGCGCAGCGCCATCGCGGCATCCAGCCCCAGCGCGGCGCGCGTGGCGGCAACCAGCGCTTGAAACAGGCCGATCGACAGCACGCTGGCACGCCGCAACCAGTTACCCAGCGAGACCAGCCCGATGCTGGCGCCCGTCAGAGCCAACAGCTTGACGACCGCGTCGATGTTGTCGGCCAGGAACAGGATCGACGCCGTCACCCCGTTCAGCACGCTGCGGCCCGCCGGCAAGGCTTGGCCCACGTAACGCTGCAAGGCGTCGTTGAACACCGTCATCGCCGCCGTGAGGGACGCGGGCGCGGCCTCGGCTTCCGTGCGCATGGCGGGCAACTGCGATTGCAGCGCGGGCAATGCGCGGTCGGCCGAGACCTGGCCGCCTTGTACCTGCTGGCGCAACTGGCCTCGGTCCAGGTTCAGGCCGGCAGCCAACGCGTCCTGCATGCGGCGAGGCAGCGCGTTGTATTCATCAAGGCCAAGCCTGCCCTGTTCCACCATCTTCAACAGGGCCGCCACGACACCGCTCCGGTCCTCGGCCGGGGTCTGCGACAGGCGCATGCTCAAGGCCACGGCCTCGGTGAGGCCGGCAGCGTCACGCGGTGAACGCCCGTGGTCTTGCAGCGTCTGCGCGGACCGGGCATAGGTGTCGACGTTGTCGGCATACGGCGTGCGGCTGGCGCGCGACACGCGGGCCAGGTCGCGGTCGGCCTCGGCCGCTTGCGCACCCGATCCCGCCGCTTGGCGCAGACGTTCCTGGATCTGCACCCAGGCATCGATGTCGCTCAGGATGCGCTTGAGCGGCGATGCGCCAAGCGTCAGTTCAACAACGCCGCGCAGGCCGCCCAGTGCGGCCGCGTGCTGGCGCGGCGCGGGGATGCCTTGTGGCCGGGCCACGGCTGCTTTCGCCTGCGGGCTTGTTGCCTGCGCACTTGTTGCTTGGCCGCTTGTTGCCGGTCCGCCTGTTGCCTGCGTGCTTGTTGCCGGTCGGCTTATCGCCGGTCCGCTTGTCGCCAACACGCGTATCGCCTGCTGCGTGCGCAGCACGCTGGGCAGCACGCCCGCAAGCGCCTGGCGCATGGCGGCGCTGGCCTGCACCGTGGCGTCAACCATGGATTGCAGCATGGCTTCAAACGCCTGCTGGTAAGCCTGCAAGCCGCTGGTGTCCACGTGGTGGCGCAGCAGCGTCACCACCTCTCGTACCACGATCATGGTTACCTCGCCTTGTTATCTGCCGCAGCCTGCGCGGCCTGCTGGGCATCCATCAGCGCATTGAGCTTCAGGATGTCCAGCAGATCGATGTCGCCGCGCTTGGCGGCGTCCAGGCTGACATGGCGGGCCAGGATGGGCCGCCAGATGATCAACTCTCTTTCGAAACCTGCGTCGAACCGCCCGACAGGCTCGCCAGCTTCGCGCGGGCCGGACCAAAGCGGCCGGCCCAACGCGCCAAAGGGCCGGCGAAGTTGTGCTCAAGAATGTGGAACAACAGCTCCAGGATTTCCGCGTAGTCGGCAAACGCAAGCCCGCGATGGGCCGAGGTCAGCTTCTGCGGCTCGCGGCCGGCCAGCTCGAAGCTGACCAGCTCGGGGTCGATCAGACGCTCGGCCCAGCCGCCCAGGGCGTCGCCGCCCAGCTTGGCCGACAGTTCCCGGAACGCATTCAGCATCGCGCCTTCGTCGCGGCCTTCGCTGGCGCCTTCCACGTTGAACACCGAGCTCAGCATCGAGCCGGCGGCCGGCAGCACTTCCTTTTGCAAGTCGCCCAAGAGCTTCAACTGGCGGAAGGGATCGAACCGAGAGATCCGGAAGATGGTCGTGCCGATGGTCACTTCCTTGACGGCGCTCATCAGGTGTTGCCCCCGATCACGTTGATGGCCGGGCCGGTCTCGATCGTCCATTCGCGGCTACCGACCTTGGCGCCGTAGCCGGCGTCGGGCATCTTGACGATCCAGGCGGAATCCGAGGCGTGCAGCGACGTGCCGCGCAGGTCGGTCACCGACACCGGCACGGCGCCGTTGCCCTCGGTGGCGCGGTCGGCCTGGTGCAGCGCGGTCAGCGCGGCGTTGCTGGCGCTGGTCTGCATCAGCGTCAGCGTGATGCGCAAGCGCGAATCGCGCGACATCGAGCGCGCCACCTCGCCGTCGACCCCGACGACAGAGGCGATGCCTTCGCCGATTTCGGTGACGGTGACAAAGGTGTCTTCGGCAAGACCCGAGATGGGCAGCGCGCCCATCACGATCTTCACCTGGTTGGGTGCGTAGGTTTTGACAGACATGGATAGGCCCCGATTACAGTTGTTGGTAGGTGAGGTTGCCCTTGATTTCGGCAACATGGATGGCGCCGGCAAGGCGGGCGCTGAAGCTCAGGTCGCCCAGGATGCGGTTGGCCTTGTCGTTGGTCGACACGCTGGCCGCGCGCGGCACGTTGATGACAAAGCCGGGAATCTTGCGGCCCGCGTCATCGATTTCATCGGGTGCAACCAGGCCCCGGCTTTGACCCAGCAGCAGCGCCTGACGGATGCCGTTGACCAGCACCTGGATGCCGGCGTCGGTGTAGGGAACCTTGCCGTTGGCGTTGATCAATTGCGACGCGACGTTGATCTTCACTTGCTCGGCCAACCAGTCGCGGCCACGGATCACATCGATCCATTCGCCCGCGGCGACCTTGCCGTTCCGCGTCACGGCAAAGTTGCGCATCTGCTCGAAGGTGTTGGCGTTCTTGGCATGCGCGGCCAGCGCCTGGCCTTCGGTCAGGCTGTCATAGCTCACGCCCGAGAGCCGCGTGTTGGCCCACGTCTCGCCACCCGGATAGAAGGTGAAGCGGTTGGCGGCGGCGGCGGCGTCCAGCGCTTCGCTGGCGGCCTGGCCGTGGTACCAGACATGGGTGCGGAAGAACTGCTTCTGCTGGCATTGGGACGCGATGTCGTTGGACGCGGCGGCATCGATGATGCCGGCCTGTGCGCTGGACACGCCGAACAGGCGCTCGTTCGATTCCACCCACTCGGCGGCGTCCAGCACGTCGGCTTCGGCACGGCTGGCCAAGGACACGCCGTACCAGTCGCCGTTTTCGCGCAGGCAGGCGTCCAATGCGGCCGACGGGGTTTCGGTGCTGACCGGCGCGGCCAGTTGCAGGTTGCCCTTCACGGCGATGGCTACGGCTTGGCCGGTCTCGGCAGCGGTCACCGTGACATCGGCGCCCGTGGCGGCTGCCGTCACCGGTGCGTCGGTGTCGGCGATGGCGGCGGCCAATGCGGTGGCCAGGGTCTGGGGCGTGCTGTCGGCCAAGCCCGACGTGGTTACGTCAACCTTCTGCACCACGCCTTGCGCGTCGCGCCACGACAGCGAAACCAGGTACTCCGACACAGCGGCGCGCGTGACGGTCGCGCGGGACACGTCCACCTGACGGCGGCCAACGAAAACGCGCGCCACCGTCGGAATCTGCTTGAACGCATCACGCACGGCGATGTAAAGCGGATCGGTCGGCGCCATGCCCATGTCCAACAGCTCGCCCGGCTCGGTCAATGCCAGGATGCGGTTAACGGCCAGCGCGTGCGCGCCAAGGATCAGGAGGTCAGAGAAGTTCTGCTCCTTGATCGCCGTGGTGTTCAGCGAGATCGCCACATTGACGATCCGGTCGATTTTTGCCATTTGCGGCTCCAAAAAAAAACCGCCCAAGGGCGGCGGGGACTACGTTAAGAAGGCCTGCGACGCTATTGCGCCGGGTCGGTCTTCGCGGAGAAAGATGTTTCCAGGGCAGGCGTGGCGCCACCCGTGGTCGTGATCGTGCCGGTCACCGTTTCAATGACGCCGACAAAATCGGTATAGGTCTGCGCGTAGCGGATACCCAGTTCAAGCAGGCCCAGCCGTTCGCTTGCCGCGCCGGCGCTGTCGGGCGGCACGCGCTGTATGCGGCCGGCCTGAAACAAAGCCAGGCCCAGCGCGTCGGCCTGTTCTTCATAAGCGGGATGGCGCAAGACCAGGCCCATCTTGTCCAACGCGCGATACGCATCCACGCCCACGCTGCGCAGCTCGACGGTGGCGTCGCGGTGGTCGTGCACCGGCTGGTTGCCGTCATCATCGACATGGCCCGTCTCAGCCGGACCGGCCTGTACCCAGCGCACGGCCATCGCGATATAGGGCGACGGCGGGAAAGCTTCAGCGTCGTCGGAAAGCACCACCGGCACGCCACCAGCAGCGGCGCTTAGCAGCGTAAGGATTGCGTTATCGGGCGTCATGTCGGCTATTAAAGGGTTCGGAAAAAACAAAGCCCGCGAACCGTTGAAGGTTGGCGGGCTGCGTTTCGTGTGGGCGCAATGTCCCGCGGCTATTGTCTCAAATCCGGTCCCAAATGCGCAGGGTTTTTATGAAGTGCGTGTCCCAATTCCGACCACGCATAGGTCGCGGATTTTGTATTGCCGCCGCAACGATGCACGTGGCCGGCATCCAGCAAATGGTCCAGCACCCGGCGTGCGCCGCGTCGCATGGCTTCTTGCGAGGCAGGCGTCAGCGGCATGCCCCGGCTGACGTGCCGCAGTATCTCGGCCATTCTGAATTCACGACCCGGGTACGCGGCCAGCAGATCAATGACCTCGTGCGCGTACTTCATTTGAATTCCCTCCAGACCTGTTGTTTGAAACTGCCCAGCGCCACCTTGTAATAAGGCAGCGTGACGCCGAGGGCGCGGCAGGCTTTTTCCTGACGCAGATGCGCGGGCAGGTCCCCGTAGTCGGCGCGACGCGTGGTTTCCGCCTGCACCACGCGCCGCTCGACCAGCGGCAACGCTTCATACAGGGCATGCACACGGCGCGCGCGTTCATGATTCACCGGAATGCGCAGCGGCTCATCGTCGTCATCGTGACCCGGCAGCGGCGGAAACGCGCACACGTCGGGCGCGTCTTGCGCCATGCGGCGCGGGCCCGGCCACTCGCCTTCCCATTGCGATCTTGCCCAATTGCGAATCTCGTCTTCCACCCAACGCGGTAAGCCTGCTTGCGTGCCTGCCCTTGCTTCCATTGTCTTGTTGCCTCGTACTTGTTTGCGGATGGCGGAACCGCTTGGGTGTCCCGTGTCGCATCCCTTTTTGTGTTCCGTTTTGTGTTCCGTTTTGTGTTCCGCTTCGGGTCGCATTTTTTGTCCCGCTTCGCATCTCGATTCGTGTCCCTGTGTCATGCGCCCTCCGGCTTGGCGGTGTGCCTGGCGTGCGTCAGCATCTCGGCGATGGCCTTGGTGGGGTGTCCGCCTAGCGCGATGCGCGCCTCCCATCGGTCGATCCATTCGCGATGCGACCGGCTGCGCGGCTCCATCAGTTTTCCCGCCCCCATCTTTTTCAGCGCGGCTTCTGCTTGAGCGCGCGTGGCCAAAGTCTGACCTGGCGCGGGCAGCGCGGCGCGCGGCGGCGGAATGTCGGGCCAGGCGCCTTTGCTTAGTTCTTCAGTCAAAGTCCTTTCCCATCGCGTCTTAATGGCGCCGTAATTGCTGTTGAGTAAATCCACCGTGCTCACGCCAACCGCCGCCCAATACACCGCCGGGTGCGACCAATCACCGGTCTCGCCCCGTCGCCGCGCCGACACGCCGCGCACGGCTTCGTGATAGGCCAGCTCGGCAATCAACCAGGGGCAGCACAGCTTCAGAAATTCGGGCAACGTGGGCGGCCACTCTCGCGTCAGACACGCCGTCAGCCCGCGCCTGACTTGCGCCTCGGTCAGCCCCGACAACTTTTGATTCCACGAATCCTTCAACTCGCGCGGCGTCAGGCCTTCCCATTGCTGCGCGAACTTGGCGCCATACAGCAGGTGCATTTCATTGACGACCAGCGCGCCCAGGCTGGTGGACGATTCAGCGACTTGCATCGATCACCCCCATGTCGATCTCGCCACGCCCCCGGCCTTCGGCCAACACGCTGCGCAGTTCAGATGACCAGTCGGCGCGTTGCCGTACGCGGCTGCTTGCGGCGGTGCGCGGCCTATCGCGAGGTGGGTACAGCCCGAGATAGCCGCTGGCGATGCTGTGGGCGATGACCTCGCACGCGGCAATGCCCTCGGCGCGGTAGCCCGCAAGCTGTTGCAACTGCCGCCGCGCGCCCTCTTCCGTAATCGGCTTCTTGCGGGCTTTGCGATCCGCTACCCAACTGGTCCAGTCAGCGCGGTCCAGCCATTCGGGCAAGGCAATGGCGGTAGCGTCAAAACCTGGAGTGCGCTGGCACGACCGGGGTTCCTTTTCTTTCTGGCTTTGGGTTCCTGGTTCTGGTTCTGGTTCATGGTTAGTTGCACGGGTGTTCAACGGCTGTTGGCCCGCCCCGCCTTCCACCGTCGCCTCCACTGCCGCTTTCTCTGCCGCTTTCTCTGCCGCTTTCTCTGCCGCTTTCTCTGCCACTTCCACTTGCCGGCAAGCCTGCCGCGCCCGCTTGGCCGCGCTGGCCTTGCCGGCTGCGGACTTTGCTTCCTTGTTGCCGTGGTAGCGGGCAATCTCGGCATCGCAACGCGCGTGCCGCCAGCCTTGCTCGGTGTCTACGAAGAATTCGCCCAACACCTGCATCACGGCGGCCTGCTCTTCGTCTGAGCGCGCAATCAACAAGCGGCAGAGCTTGTCGACGTCCCGGCACAAGGGGGCTTCGGTGTCGTAATAGAGTTCGATCAAGTCGCGATAGACGCTGCGTTCGATGCGCGTCAGGTGTCGCGTGGCGCTATTGAAATCGCCTATGTGATGGGGGTAGTAGTTCATTGCGCCTTTAGCCCTTCGGCCAGCTCCGGCCAGATTCGAATGCAATCCGTGGGACGCAAATCGCGCCGAGTGACCCAGCCGCACGTGGCCAGCTCAATCAGGGCGCAATGCTTGACCGGCACCGGCCGGCGCCCGGTGCGCCACTGGTAGACCAGCGCGGGCGATACCCCCACGCGCCGAGCCAGCGCCGCAGCGGTAATGGCCCCCTCGCAATCGAAATAGTCATGTAGGTTCATTGCCAAAACTATAGCGACGCTACATCTTATTAGCAAGCCATGCTATAGTTTAATTTGCATAGCATTGCTATATGAAAATGTGGACTATCGAAGAGGAAGCCGCCGCGCTGCGCGCACGCTTTGAAGGCGTGAACCGCGCGGCCTTTGCTCGTGACCACCACGTGAAGGGCGGCCAGGCGATGATTTATCAGCACATCACCGGCCGCCGTCCCATTGGGATTGAAGCGGCCATGGCTTACGCCGAAGGGTTTGGCTGCACACTGGCTGCGATCAGCCCGCGATTGGCGGCCGAAGCTAAAAAGGCCGCATCGCTGTCGGCGGCGGCGCCACTTGCCGCCCCGGCCACGGACGTGGCGTGGCCCTTTGCTTCGGTGCCGCAGTCGCTGATCAAAGGCTTGGCCGACGATCAGCTCAAGCGTCTGGAAGGCGCCCTGCTATTGGCGCTGGGCCAGATGGGCGTCAAGACGAAGGCGGCGGCCGCGCAATCCAAGTCCCCGCAATCCAAACGCGGCACCCTGTTGAATATCGATGCGATCGCGGACGAATTTCCCATGGCGCCGGTGTCCGCAGCGCCCTGGGACCCAGACGGCGTCACCACGCATCAGGCCGAACGCATGCAGGCGCTGCGCATCAGCACCGCGGCCAACGTCGGCCACGTCGCCCACGCGGGCTATTCCGCCAACGACCAGGAATTCATGCCCATCCCCGAGCTGGATGTGCGCCTGGCCGCCGGCCGGCTTGGCATCGAGAACTATCACGAGACCGAGATCGGCGAAATTCTGCTGCGCCGTTCCTTTCTGGAATCGTTCAAGCTGCCGATCAACCGCATGAAGATCGTGTATGCGCAAGGCGACAGCATGGAACCGGTGATACGCAACGGCGGCCCCATGCTGTTCTTCGAAGACCCCATCACCGACCCACGCGAGATCGACCCGCGTACGGTCTACGCCATCAACCATGGCGGCAAGATGATCGTGAAGTGCATCGCGCGGGAACGCGAAGGCGGCTGGCTGGCCAAGTCCTTGAACCCGGCCTATGCGCCTTTTGCGCTGGAGAAAGAAGACGGATGCGAGGTTCGCATCGTCGGGCGGATCTTGTGGTCGCCTTATGACTTGCGCAATGGGGTGGATGAGCGCTTGCTGTAGGGGCACGCCGAGGCACCCTGGTTCTTTATTCCCAGTCTGTCACCGCGCCAAGCGACAGGGCTTCATTCGGGCTATACCCGGGCTACACCTTTTAGGGGGGCTCGCAGGTGTAGCCCCGGTGACACCTTACTTCGCAGCCTTGTAGCGATTCCGCAGGTCGCGGATCTGATCGTGATTACGCACAACGCCGGCATTCTGCCGCTCCACAATCACGCGAATTTCTTCCGGCAGCGGTTCCTTCAGCGCGTCGGCATAGGCCGCCTTGGCCACGTCCTCGCCGCGCTCACACTCTTCCAAAATAGCCAGATCGGTGCGGCCGGCCACGGCGGCCTTCAAGTTGGTCCAACCGCGATGCACCGCACCCGCAACCGTGCCACTGTCTTCGGGCACGCCACCCAACTGCGCGATCACGGTTTGCAACTCCGCGGCCCCCGCGGCGCAATCTTGCGCCCGGTTCCTGAATAGCTGCTGCAGCTCGGGGTTTTTCGTGTCATCGGCCGCGGCTTCGAAGCCCTTCTGTCCGTTCTTCGAGGTTTCGATGAGGTGGTTCAGTGTCTTGATGACGTTGTCAGCCATGTCCGGTCTCCTAGGATCTATCAAGCCGCGTAGGCGGCTTGGGAAACATGACGACAGCAAGTTCCATTCCCGGGTTGGCTTGAATGCGGGTGGCGCTTTGTGCAGTCCCTTGTACAGCCCCTTAAGCGCCCATCAGAATTCCAAGGCGGCTATTCCACGTATCTCCATAGCCCTTGCCGGGGACGGCGATGTGGAGCAATGGCCTTTTAAGGTCGTTTGTGGAAAAGGCAAAATGGACATCCTTGAAAGCGAGCCCACCGTTGCCTGAAACCTCGGTCCATTTCAACTGCCACTGCCTGATATAGGAAAAGTCGAGCACCTCGCCCGGATCCTTCGCCCCCGATACCATGCAGAGTTTTCGGGTTTGGGGGTCGAACGCAATGACGACCTTTTTGTCCTTATCGCTAAGAATCAGCTCGCTATCGACACTGTTTTCAGGAAAGGACGTACCAAGTCTCTGATTATGTTCGCGAAACTTGGCCAACAGCGCGTTATGCCGCTTCTTTTGGCGATGGATTGCCCAAGCAATCAGAGCAATGATGGTTAGGGCAAGAGAGATCCAATCAAACATGGCGCTGATTTCCGTGGGCGTATGAAGGTGTATCAGCGTTAACGGCAGCCAGGGCAAGAACTTGAATGAATCGGGCAAGAACAGGAAATCGCGGACACGATGCAGGCGGTTCATACCATAGTGCGTCAAGCAGGCTTGGACGCGGCCGCGCACGCGCGCGGCAACGTGGCGCGCTGGGTTGCTCAGCCCCCCGTCGCTTCAGACCTCGCCTTGCATCGCCGGCCTGGCCTTGATCGTGCTCAGCCATGCCTGCACCTTCGGATGGGCGGCCACCGGCGCGCCCAGAAAGGCGGTGTAGCCAACCACCGACGCCACCACCAGGTCAGCCAGCGAGTACTTGTCGCCCACCATCCACGGCTGGCGCGTCAGATGCGCATCCAGCAGCCCCAATAGCGAATCCAGGTCGGCGATGGCCCGCTCGGCCTGGCGGGCATCGCGGCTTTGCTCGTCGCCGTGGGCGACGACATACAGGCGCGAGACCACCGCGCCATACGTCACGTAGGCCCACGTGCACCACGACATGGCGGACAGCCGCTGCGAAGTGCCGGCCGCGGGCCACAAGCCCCGCTCGACGCCCCATTGTTCACCCAGCCACAGGTGGATGGCCAAGGCTTCGAACAGCGGCGCCCCATCCACGGTCAGGGTCGGCACCTTGCCGTTGGGGTTCAAGGCCAGGAATTCCGGGCGGCGCTGCTCGCCGGCCTGGATATCCACCTTGACGCGTTCGTGCGGGACCTGCAGTTCGGCCAGGGCGCAGGCGATGGGGGAGGCGCTGGACTGGGGGTACCAATGGAAAACGATAGACATGGACAAGCTCCGGATTGGGGGAGTGCCGCGGCCCCATGGCCGCTGACGACGGACGAACTTTAAAATCCATTGCGGACAGTTTCCGCCCTTGATACAGGCTATCGTTGAACGATGCTCAGCTCCAGCAACCGCCTCCTGCGCCTGCTTTCCCTACTGCAGACCCGCCGCCATTGGGCCGGCGCCGACCTGGCGCAGACCCTGGCGGTGCATCCGCGCACGCTGCGCCGCGACATCGACCGGCTGCGCGAACTGGGCTACCCCATCCAGGCCAGCAGCGGTGTGGCGGGCGGCTACGCCTTTCGCGCGGGCAACGCCCTGCCGCCCCTGCTGCTGGACGACGACGAGGCGCTGACGGTGGCCATCACGCTGCGCACCGCGGCCACGGGCACGGTCGGTGGCGTGGAAGAAGCTGCGCTGCGCGCGCTGGTCAAACTAGAGCAGGTGATGCCCACGCGCCTGCGCCACAAGCTGGACGCGCTGCGGTCGGCCATCGTGCCGCTGCCGAGCGGCGGCCCGGTGATCGATGCGGGACTATTGGCCGCGCTGGCCGCCGCCTGCCGCGACCAGTTGCGCGTCAACTTCGACTACACGGACAGCCGCGGCCAGGCCAGCACGCGTCAGGTCGAGCCGCAGGGGCTGGCGCACACGGGGTATCGCTGGTATCTGGTGGCGTGGGATCCGGCGCGCGACGATTGGCGCACGTTCCGGCTCGACCGAATCACCGGCGCGGTAGCGCTGGGCGCGCACTTCGCGCCGCGTCCGCCGCCCGAAGGTGGCGACCTGCGCGCCTATGTGACGCGGGCGGTGGGGCAGGCGCCCAACGCCGAAGAGGCCCGCATCGTGCTGCATGCGCCGCACGCGGTGATTGCCGCGCGCATTCCCGCGTCGGCCGGCCAGGTCGAGGCGTTAGACGATGGCCGCTGCCTGCTGCGCTGCACCGGCCAGTCGCTGGAGGCGCTGACGTATTGGCTGCTGGCGCTGGAAGTGGAATTCGATGTGCTGGCGCCGGCGTCCCTGGCGCAGCGCTTTCAGATCGCGGGCGAACGGGTCGCCCGCATGCTGCAACGGCGCGATACCGCTACGCCGCAACAGGTAGACGGCCCGGCGACGGCGAATGACTAATGCTTAGCTGACCTGCTTGGTCTGTTCGGCTTTGGCCAACTGCCGAATCACCGGCGACTCATCGGCTCAATTAGTGTTAACGCGCCGTAGTTGTTCCGCGTCATGAGCGATCACGGGGTGCGGGTTTTCAAATGGAACGCCGGCGCGTGGTGAAGATCAAGAGCAGTGCCTGACCGATGCCACCAATCGCGGTTCATGCCACCATTGCAGAAACGGCGGACAAGAAAAAAGCCGCTCTAGGCGGCTGATTTCTAAGGAATTCTTTGGGGTGGCTGATGGGGCTCGAACCCAGATAGTAGGGGAATGATGGGGGTTATCGGGGATCTATGCTGTTGATTTCAAAGGAATCGCAGTTTTATCGTTCCCCTGCATATCCCCTATTCTTCCCTGAATTCTTCCCCGAGCTACCACCCTAGCTATGGTGTCCCCTAAAAATCCTAATTGTCGAATTCTCCACCGCCTCCGAGCCTACTATCGTAAACGTCCAAGTGAAAATCGTGGCCGTTCCCATAGACAGTAATGATGCTGTTTTTGCTCATGTGTCGCTTGTACTGGCGAATCGCAGAAATAACAGCATCCTCCCAGGATGCTAAGGTCAGGGACGCCTTTAAATCCGGGTTCCCATACCTAGCCAATCCAATATTAAATGGGGGTTTGGCTTGCTCAGGCATGGACTCAATACACTTGATGGCTGCTTCCCTATCATCCTCACTTAAGCCGTAGAACTTAGACTGGTCGATTGCATCGCTGGCCATTGCACAACCTCGTAAACAGGGGGGCTGCACATGCTACCAGAGAGGAAGTTTCCCCCAGGCCTTAAACCATGTGGCGATACACTTAAGTGGCTGTGGAGGTCATATGTGCAGCCACTACCAAACCCTGAAAGACGCTGAGCTGTTGCTCAAGAAGTTCGGCGTGCGCGACAAGACAGCCGCGATCGGCAAGTACGACATGTGGCCGCGCTATCAGGGCGTGTTCGTGCGCCGGCCGGTGGAGCATGACGCGGGCGACGAGGCGGTGCCTGAACGGGAAGTGATCCTTGGCCGCTGGGGCCTTATCTCAGGATCGACCGGCCCGGACGGCCTGGCCGCCGCTGACAAGCTATCCACGTTCAATGCCCGCGACGACCGCGTCGCCAACGCCTTCACGTTCCGCAACGCCTGGCGCCATGCGCAGCACTGCGGCATCCAGCCAATGCGATCTTTGAACCTGATTGGCGCTCGGGGAAAGCTGTGCCCACTCGCTTCACGCGGGCCGATGGTGGACCGCTTGGCATTGCCGGCCTCTGGGATCGGTACCGGGACGCGGCCGGCCAGTGGCAAGAGAGCTACACCATGC
>Ga0160437_1000692_pt1 | contig 16590 bp, 10 predicted proteins | sample HID1975I_E0MG_FD_108227 | JGI IMG/M metagenome (GOLD analysis project Ga0160437, IMG submission 108227) | Enriched soil microbial communities from UW Madison campus, WI, USA - HID1975I_E0 MG | ecosystem: Environmental > Terrestrial > Soil > Unclassified | place: USA: Madison, Wisconsin... | reverse complement strand
GTCATCAGGAGCGGGGTCGGCAAACGTCCAGGTGGGCATGTTGGGGCGTGAACAGGTTTGTACGCAGGTGCGTTCGGCAGGTCAGATTTTGCTTGTCGTTCGAGCAGTGTTGGACCAATCTGACCCGAGCAGATTCATTTGCTTCCACCTGAACTAGCAAAGTGCAGTCAACTGCTGCGTCATCAGGAAGCAGCCGCGGTGGTCGTGCGGTGTATGACTCGCAAAATCAGTCTGCCATTCGGCCGGCCACGAACCCATCATGCCTTCACCACTCTTCCGTCGCAGTCGCACTCGCGGCGCTGCACTCTCTATACACGAGCGCTATCACCTGCTCAAATCATGAGCATGAGCGCACGAACCTCAGCGGGAATGATGCTTGAAGCTGCGCTGCAAGCGTACGACGAGAGCATGAAACGGGATGAAGTCCTGCAGCAGCTCGACACCGGCGTCATAGACATCAACAGGTGGCATGGAAGACACGAGAGCGTCTTCATGTCACCGTGGGATACATGAGGCTCAAGGAATCCATCCGTCATTGCGGACAGAACGTTGTGCCGGTCCTCGTCAGGAAAAGCTCGATAGTTGGTCGATTCGAGCTCGTGTACGGCTGCCTTGCCGGAAGCCGTCCGTCTACTTCTAGTCAATTCCAGGGGCGAAGCTGACCCTGCCCAGCCCCACTGAAATTCAAGTCAAGAACTCATGCCCCTTTCGCTCCGCCGCTACATCCTGCTTTTCGCCCTCATCGCCGTCGTCGGCTGCAATTCATCTGCATTCGCTGAAACCATTTCTGGAGAGGTTGTCGGCTTGGCCGACGGTGACACTGTGACTGTCCTCGATTTGAGCAAAGTTCAGCATCGGGTCCGCCTTGCTGGCATTGACGCACCGGAGAAGAAGCAAGCCTTCGGCGAGCGCTCGCGTCAAAGCCTGTTCGACCTGGTGTTTCGCAAGCAAGTGACCGTCGAATATTCCAAGACGGACCGCTACGGCCGCATTGTTGGCAAAGTGCTTGCCGACGGCCGCGACGTTAGCCTTTCGCAGGTCCAACGCGGCTTGGCATGGCACTACAAGGCGTATGAGAGAGACCAAAGCCCGGTCGACCGAGTTGCATATGCGCAGGCGGAGAGAGGTGCACGGGAAGCGCACGTCGGTCTGTGGCATGACCGGCAGCCCACTGCGCCCTGGGACTATCGTAAGTGCCAACGCTCCAAAGACTCTTGCAACATCACGGCTGAAACCTCCCGCGGTTTCCACCTGCATCCGATGCAACTCCGGTAGGACATTGTGCGGGGGGCTGGCACGGGTATCTATGGCCTTCGTCGCAACGCTGCTGGGGGCGTTTTTCCTATACGTGGCTTCTGCAATGACGCCGCCAGCAACGGAGGCCCGAAGTCATCCATTGAGACCTCAAAGACACTAACGGCAATCTGATTCAAGCCGTGCGAATGGCTGATGACTCGGAGATGCTCTTTGTCATACGGAGCCTGTGCAGTAGACCCCCCAAACTCGCCAGCATTCGAGATTACGACGTGCTGGTACATGTGGTAGCGCAAGGAGGCCACCATGCTGTCGAACGTCTTTACGTCCCTGTTCATGGCCGGCACCACAAACATGTGCGTCTCGTTCTTCAGGTCAGCCGCGAGAGCAAGGTCGGTCGCGTCATAGCAAATGGCACCGGCCATCCGGAAGCCCGCTTCGTTCGGGCGCTGAAGCTCGATAACCACGCGATATGGACACCAAGTTGCAATGCCAAGCGCGTGTTCCTCAGCGGTCAGGTGGAGTTTCCCCTGGTCTACTTCAATCCAAGACCGTCGGCTCCTTGTCCGAACAGGAATGAGCCATCGTGCGACATTCGTAGGAGAGCCTGAGTTCGGGCAGACTGCCCCTAACAACCCGTAGTGCAGCATTGCCCCTGTCTCATCGGCGAATGCCCGCAGCAAGTCTTGGTCGTCGACGTGGACCGAGTATTCCGGAAGCACAACCAGGTCTACCTCAGGCTTGTTCCTCCGACCATGAACGCTCGCATGGGCTCCAATCTTCCTCGCCGCCAATTTCAGCAACGCGGCCGTATGGTTTCTGTGCTTGGCTCGATACGGAGATGTATTCATGCCGTCAAGCCCAGGGGCCACAAAGTCTGCCGCCCGCGGAAGAAGACCCTGGACCGTTGCGACCCGGAGAATCCGGTTCTGTCGCGGTTCCCAGGCCACCGGATACCGATAAATAGGTGAGTTGGAGCTTTTCCCAAATATTTCGGCTTGCTGCGCGAGACGTGCTTCGAGTAGTTGCCTGAGGTCGACAATCGAACGAATCCCTTCAACAACATCCTCCTCAAGATTCACGCCGGGCCAACGAAGCATTCCGCTCAAGAGCCCCGAGAACCAAGGAGTAATGGCAGATGTGGTTCCGCCAAGCGCCTGTGACGAATGCGCCATGCCAATGCGCCTCTTCGTCACGGAGCTGAGTATTCCCCTATACCAGCCTTCCTCACCGAAGCCGAGACGCGCGTTGAATGTGAAATCACTGTCGCCCAGAGCCGCCGCACGAAGCAACTGTCCGACCGAATACATCCACCCCAGTTCGACGCTACACCACTGTGGCATACCGAAAGCATCGACGACAGGCGCCCTGTTCGGCACCAATCTCACCTCAATGGAGCCCGCCGTTGGGTTGTCCAATGCCCACCAGTCGGCACAACGAACCTGAAAATCAAACTGCGACCTTGCAGTACGCCAGCAGTCCGACCCCAAGGCCACGAGGGCTAGTCCTAGCTTTAGCAATCCATTTTCTTGCTGGAATACTCTCGACGGGTGCGCTATGGCCCTTGCAAGAGGAAGCCAAGTGTTTAGGGGCAGTGGTGCGGGCGCATCGTTGCGGGCATCCACGTGACCTAGCAAGTCGCCGGACAGCAGACCAATACTCGTTGAGTCCATCCCGTCGTCCGACGTCAGCTTTAGGAATAGCTCCCGGCATCCGAGATAGATTAGATGGAAGCCTTTGCGAGCCGCTGTCAGCCCAGCCTGGATTGCGAAGAGCATGAACCAGCGGTCGAAAGCCTTGGCGTCTCCAGCAAGTTGATACCCGACCATTGCCGTAACGACGCTCTCACCGTCCGAGCCTGATTCACGAGAGACTTCACCGTTCAAGTACGCGTGAAGCGCACGGTACCGAGAAAGCTCAGGAATTTGACTCAAGTGGATGGTCGGTACATTGACCGATGCAAGCAGTAGCGCTGCCTGCTGCTGCACGAACCAAGGGGACTGTCCGCTTCTAAGGATATTCATGGCATGTGCGGAGAGCAACTGCCGGTACTCGCCCACATCGCCGACGAGAAACCCTGGGTCACGCGTCGAACGACGCCCGGTCTCGGTCGCAGCGGCCCGATAGAGCTCCGCGACAACGTACCAAGCTACGTAGGCTTGGTCGGGGTGCTCAGCCCCTTGTGTGAGCTTCCGGTCGATTGCATCGAGGACGTCACGCAACAACTCGGGGCCAGGAAACAGGTCGAATGCATAGCGGAGCACTTGAATGAGCGCGGGGTTTTCTGCCCAAGCGCCTACGAGCCGTCGTGCCGCCAGCTCGAAATCCTGAAGCAATACTTCCCCTGCTGCTCGTCCTTCTCGCTCCTCTGTCAGATCCATAAGCAAACGGCGTTGCTTGAGGGACTTGCACAGACGGTAGGCCGCAAATCGCGTCAAGGTGTCATCTCGAACCTCAAGTGGGGGCTTTGCAACCGTCGCAAGCGCTGGAACATCTCCATGCACTGCGTGCAGTCCTGCGGTCAGGGATGCTTCGGCCATCGAAAGCAACCCATTCAGTCCAGTCTCGACCTGCTCAAGTGAAGTCAGGTCAAACGGCCCGCTGAGTTGCTGCTGCAGTTGCTTCATTCGAGCGCCCAGGCTCGTAGCGCCGGCCACCCGACTGACTAGGTCAACCTCGGTCTTCTTTCCATTGAGAGTCAACCGTCCCGATTGCCCTTCCGCGGTCACGTCCAACGATTCGTCCAGAACCTTTTGTACCCAACGTGTCACTGCGCGACTAAGGACGTCTTCGCTGACTTGCTCGTCGACCGAGACCACGAGTCGAAGGTCGTCAACGTATCGACAGTAGTCATGGGCGACAAGAGCCATGCCGTCGGATGGGAGCACGTTTCCATCCGCACAGGCACTTCCCATTGCGCGGTCAAACGGCAACAGGTACGCATTCGCGAAAAAGCCGCTCGGCATGAGCCCTTGAGGCAAGCCGGAGGGTAGTTGCCCGCCCTTCAGAAGTCCTGCAAGAGTAGCGTCTTCGGAGGACCAACTGAAGCTGAGAGCTTGCTTGGCGAGTTGCCAGAACTCCTCGTCATCGGCCGGCCGTCCCATGTTGCCCGCTCGGAAGCTCCGATACTCAAGACGGAGGCCATCTACCAATCGTTCCACATCGATGCAGTCAAAGAACGCTGACAGGTCGAGTTTGACGATGTAGACACGTCGTTCTCGACCGGCGAGGGAGCGGTCAAGCGCTTCGGCGGCTTGTCTCGGCCGCTTCACGAACTGTTGGTAGTCTTGGAAGTAGCGGCTGTAGGAATCTGCGCTTCCCCATGAGAAGGAACCCACCCTACCGTCGTCCGTCCACCGACAGAAGAGCCGGTTCCCGTAGCTATGCACTCCGTTGGCAGATGCTTTCGCCAAGTCAGTTTTCGGGTCACCTTGCGCCGATTCGACACAGTCCGCTAGGCACAGCATCACTGCTGTGGCCACTGTCTGCTCCCGTACCCCCAGATGCGCGAGTGGTCTGAGAGTCAACCGCGCCGACTGAATCTCTTGCTGACCTGACATCACGTCATCAGCTTCAACTGGTGCCCATCCTCCAGGCAAGCTTGAATGGAAAACCCATCGGGCATTCTTTGGCGCGGGGACAAGCCGAGCCGGCTTAGGCCGAAATCTCCCAGTCGCGAGTTCATTGACCCAGTCCTTCACCGTGCTCTCGAGGTCGACAACTGAGCAGTCCAACTCCAGCGAGTCGGAGTACCAGTTGTGTCGTCGGACATATGCATGAGCCTTCTTCCAGGCCAGTGCGAGAACCACCTCATCTAGAAGGTAGCTGGCCTGTGGAGCCAGCACCGCGTACTCATCCTTCACCAGACCCATCCACTGCTCCTCATCATTTTTCCACTCAGCTATGCGCATCTCTGGGGCGATGCCTGCGAATCTCGAGCCCCTCACGTGTTTGCCTCCACGCGAGGAAGCGAAGAATGGTCCGGGCCCCTTGGACCTCCAGGCCGCCCGGAGCCCCGATTCGGCGCAGCCGCTTGGACAGCAAGAAGACTTCCGTCGATTCGGCTCTCAGAAGGCGGCACGAACGACCGCTCCTGCATGAGCAACCCACCTTAGTGGTGCGATTCCGCTTCACGCCCGATGCATATATATGGGCCATTTTCAGGCATGGGGCTACGGCGCCTTTGACTTCTTCTACCCAAATATGATGAGGCGGCGCTACCTCGAGTACGCGCGTTTGAGGAAACGCCATCGCAATTTGAACGCCGGCGAGGATGACGCCTTTGGCGACAGTATGCTGTTGTCATGTCCGCTGACCGCATCTTCTACTGCCTTGAGCGCCTTTCCGATTACCGTGACTTCGAGCGGCTGTGCTCGGCCCTGCTCGCGGGGACTGACTATCCAGGAATCGAACCACTAGGAGGCACAGGGGATGGAGGCCGCGATGCCATCGTCAGAGTCGACGGGACCGGCCGGTGCATCGTGTTCGCCTACACGGTCCGTGGCGATTGGCAGAAGAAGCTGAAGCACGACTGCAGCCGTGTACGTGACATGCAGCACAACCCTGATGCTTTCGTGTTTGTCTGCACGGAGGCCCTCAACGCATCGAGCAAGGACGCTGCCTACAAGTTGGTCAAAGAAGAGTTTGGGTGGGAGCTAGACCTCTACGACATCGAGCGGCTGCGCGTTCAGCTTGTTGGGCCGCAGCGCCACCTAGTTGCCCAGCATCCCAGCATTTTCACCCCCCTGTTCTTCCCTCAGGCCGGCGGGCAGACTCTCGTCGAGAGCCGCGACACCATCCTCATTGACCACGTCGATGCTGACCATGCCCTCGCGACGTGGCTGTCCCGGCGCCTGACCCTCCAAGGTTTCCGGACGTGGTGCCGAGGAACAGCTCCTCTGGCCGGCGAGAACGCCGACGAGAGCGTTCGAAAGCTGCTTGATTTTCGGGCTTCTCAGTACCTGCCAGTGGTGTCCGACGCGAGTCTCTCAGACCAGTTGTTTGTCGAGCGATGCGCCGTTGCCGGAGCCAAAGACGGTCTCGTGTTGCCTTGCAGTTGCGAACCTGTTGAAGACCCTCGACTGCCATCGAGGCTCAAGGCGCTGGCTGCCGCGAGATTTTCCGATTCCTGGGACGCGGGATTGGGTCAAGTGCTCGCCCGACTCGCGACGCTAGGGGCATCGCCGAAATTGGAGGTCGAGCAGGGAAGGCAGATTGCGCTGCGGGATTACTTGCCGACCCGAGTGACCGTCGCGAAGCCTGAGCCGGTAATCGCCAATGTCTTCCCACTGCACTTGCCCCAGACGATGCTGCTCTACGACTTGCAGCGCGCGTTGTCCAAGGATGAAGTCTCCAGCTTGCGCCTGCGATGGGCGTTCGTTGAATTGAATGCGTATCGGTTAGCAGCCTTTACGCCGCCGCCCCAGGGAGCGATTCCGGCGACCAAACCCGTTCGCACTCCGGAGTTCCTTTGGACGAATATTTCGGAACGGGATGGCAGGAAGACTGAGGACCTTGCCAAAGAGCTTGCTTGGCGTAGCCTGGAGGTTGTAGCTCTACAGAAGGGTCTTGAGTACTGCTCGGGCCGGCGGGTCTTCTACTTCCCAGAGCGCGAAGGGCGGGACTGGAATCAGGCATATGAGCACATTGATGGGCGCCAGACCCACGTACAACTGACCGGCGCGCGGACCAAAGGTTGGGGCGACAGGGCATCGAAGTTCCGATACCAGCTGTCTCCCAGTTTCCGGCCTCAGCGCGACGTGGACGGAACCTGGAATGTCGTCCTGAACATCTATGTTCGATGCACCGACGCGGACGGCAAGGTTTACGAGGGAAAAGAAATTGGGCGTCGACGCAAAGCAGTGACGAAGGGCTGGTGGAACAAGGACTGGTTGGCACGCCTACTAGGGGTAGTGCAAGCATTGCAGACTGAGCCGGGCCGCATTCGGGTCGGCGAAGGCAACCGCGCCTTGGTCATGGAAGCCGTGCCGCTTTCATGGGAGTGCCCGGTAGGGTTGGACGTTCAGGCTTTGTCGGGCATAGCCGACCTGGGCGAAGAACTCGCAGGTTACCGGACCCGTGAAGATGAGGATGACGAGGACCCCGCGCACTCAACCGAGGTACCCACCCAATGACCAGCACTTTTCACTTCTTTGGCGAACCGCTACTCGAGTTCGGCCATGGCCAGACGGCTGAGGACCCGCACGACGGCCTAGCCTTGTTCGGCCCGGCGGAGCCTCGCCGGCAGCTACCGGACAACATCGTTATCGGAACGGAGCGCGGCATCGCGGCATGGCAAGGTTGGTGCTCGGCGCTGAATGCCCCGGCAGCCTGCGTGGACCCACATCGTCATCGAGCCTGGCCACCTTTTCCCGGCTTTGATGTGGCATTCGGTGCAAAGTGGCCACTTCCTGTTCGTAGCTACGCCGTCGACGCCGAAGCGCTGTCCGAGGCGTCCCGCAAGGCCGACAAGCACGACCGCGCCTACGCCGTGGCGCAGCTTTATTTGGAGCAGGTTGAGCGCCTCGGTAAGCTCGACGCGCGGCCGGCCTTGGCCATTTGCATCGTGCCCGACGAGGTATACGAAAACTGTCGCCCGAACTCCTCGGTCTCACGTGACGAGCGCAGCGATGCTGGGTGGACGAAGAACGAGGCCGCATTCATGAAGCGGGCTATGACGGACCGCGCCGTCGGCCAAGTTTCCTTGCTCGATGAAGAAGAGGACCCCCACGTCGCAGCGATGCTCGAAAGCATGGACCGCTACGCGGAGGCGCGTAGCTACTCCCCGGACTTCCGCAGGCAACTCAAAGGCCGGATGATGGCCCACGAGTTGCCGGTTCAAATCATCAAGGAATCGACCCTGCTCATCACCGCGCAAGTGCGCAATGGGGAGAAGGGAACCAATCCTCTCTCCGACCGGCTCTGGAACTTTGGCACCGCCATCTTCTACAAATGCGGCGCTAAGCCCTGGAAGACACCCTGGGCGCGCGGGGGGGTCTGCTACGTCGGCTTGGCGTACAAGCTGGCCGAAGACAAGCGGAATGCTTGCTGTGCAGCGCAGATGTTCCTGGACAGCGGAGACGGTGTCGTATTCGTTGGCGAGTTCGGCCCCTGGTACTCGTCGACTGCTGGTGAGTTCCACCTTCCTCCGGACAAGGCCGAGAAACTACTGCGAGGCACCATCGATACCTACAAGCAGCAGGACGGGCGGCCGCTGAAGGAAATCTTCCTCCACGCGCACTCGGGTATCAATTTTGCCGAGTACCAGGGCTTCCTTCGCGCAGTTCCCGATGGGGTCAAGCTGGTCGCCATCCGAGTGCGCCAGGACAAAGGCGGGCAACGGTTGTACCGGTATGACGAGCATCCCGATGTGAGCAAGAGAGGCCAGCACCCGGTGCAGCGAGGCGTCTTCTGGCAACGAACGCCACGACATGGATTGCTGTACACGAATGGGTTCAAACCGCGGATTGCGACCTACGACGGATTCGAGGTTCCTGTGCCGTTGTCCATCACCATCCAGCATGGCGATGGTGACATTCTCCAAGTTGCCAAGGACATTCTTGGCTTGACCAAACTGAACTACAACTCTTGCCAGCTCGGTGAGGGTCGACCTATCACGGTCAAGTACTCGGAACGAGTCGGCGAAATCTTGCTCGCCAATCCTGGGTTGTCGCCTAGTATCTGGAAGCACAACTTCAAGTACTACGCCTAGTTTGCTCCACGGATTCCCACAAGAATCTAGTGAAAGCACAAGTAGGCAAATCGTGGGCCAATCTCTCACATGGCTACCATCGATTTTTAGAAAGGCACTTGAAGACCAAGTAGCCGGGCCCCGAGTCGCCCCTGGCAATCGCGACTCTCGAAATGCGATTCCTGACCGAACCGCGAGGCAAAGCCTGTGCCCAGAATCAGCGTCGACAATCAATGCATGGAGCTAAATAGCAGTCTGTCCCATCTCATCAACTCTTCGCATACGGCCGCATGGAGAACTTTCGACTGGCTCAAAGGTAGTGCCCCTACGTATGGTCTTTCCTACGCTACGGTAGCGCGCTGGAAATCACCCGGCGAGCCAGCCTTCGTATCGAGTCTTCTAGACCATTCATTTCTTGAAGGCCGACTGAGGCGGCTCATCCAAGATGCATTGCATCCAAGGGGACTTTGCGAACGAGAGCCCTTGCTGAGTGGAGTCTTTGTTCATCAGAAGCCCAAGGTCCTGCTCAGCTCTTCAAATTCCCTCGTGGAGCTAGGCGATTTGCTGCTCGTGCGCCAACACTTCCAGAGTGGAGTCGCGGAACCACAAGGGCGCGCGCTTCTAATGCAGGCCAAGAGTGCAAGGCAGCCGCGTACTGGAGCACTGAAGGGCAAAGAAGCTCATCAGTTTTCCTTGTACGCCAACTGGGCAACTCCGTTTAGCTTCCCGCACAACGAGTTTGGCCCTCCGGGCGACAACTCGGAGCAATGGGATTTCAGCCGTGGCCCGATGCCCATGCTGGACAGTAGTGGTATCTACGGCATCGTCGCAAATGTTCGCCCCGATGCGTCGTTGTCAATGTTTCCCGGTGGATGTGCGTGGAGCGCCGGCCAGGCCCTGCCTACCCCGCCCGGCGGACGTATGAGCGTAGACGCTTCGGACATGTCGCTCGCGGACGTTCTTGAGGGGTTCTTGCTCGGGACTCAAGGTCGACCGTGGGACATTAGGGCCGCAGGCACCGACCACTGGTCAACTTTCGTTAGGCGCGCGTTGGTGGCTGCTGAGAGCTGGAAGCCCTACCCCGTGCAACGCCGCGGCGAAAACGCCCTTCCTCGAAGACGAGATGTCATGGCATTCGTACATGATTTCAATGACACCCCCTTTAGCCCGGGCCTCATCGACTACGAAGCACTTTCACTAGAGACAAGAAAGGCAGCCTACAAAGTGCTGCTTCAGGATGATATCGATAAGACAACGAAAGCCTGGAAGCAGGGTCTGCCAGACTATGGCGACCAGCGCGAGCCTCCGGCGCCCCCCGCGGATGACCTTTGGGGCACACCCTCATCGCCTGGAATATCTGTCCTATACCTCGGAACGTTTGGCGACGGGGCACTCCCACCGCACGCGGATGAGCCTGATGGTCCACACTTGACTAGCGTGTCGCTCCGTGAAGAATTTGCCTAAGGTTGTTGGGGACCAAGTCTTCGGAACCACGGCTGACTGTCCACTCGGCCTATTTAAATGGGGCCCGTTTAAAGAGCTCAACTACATGCGGAATGCCGGATGCAAAGACCTGCCTTCCGCAAGCCCCAACTCCGGGCTCATTCGGCTCACAGGGACGCCTCCTGGACATTGACGAGATAGCGAAATGCCTGGGACGCAGCCGCCGAGCTGTCATCCAGGATGTTCGGCGAAATCCGGACAACGTGCCACCTCCAGCTTCCCGACGGGCGATTGCTGCTCCGGCGTCAGGAAGCCGTGGAAGCTTGGCTACGAGCTCGATGATGCCGCTGGCTTTGCACCCGCTACTGGCTGCATCACGTCCTTCATTGCTTGGGCGAGTTCGGCAGAAGGCGTGCTCGTAAGGTTGTGCTTGTCGTAGATGCGCCCAGGCGGACTCCCAATGGTGGTTAGTGTGTCGGCACAAAGCTTTGCGAGCGGCGTGTCGGGAGTTGCCTTCTCAGCGAGGTCGGACATCTGCTTGTGAAAGCCTTGAAAGGACGCGGCAATTGCCGCCTTGTAGCCATAGTCCTCTTCCAGCCGCTTGGCGAGGGCAGCCTCCCTGCTGGCATGTAGCGCAAGCCAGATGAGTGCTGCAGCGATTGGCAATCGAGCGAGCCAAAGCCGAAAGAGCTCGTCATAGGTCAACGGGGTGCCAGCTTTGTATACGTTCCAGAGGCCCGTGAGCGCTAGGAAAATTAGCATCAGCAGTGACCCGACGAACAGCCACTGCCACCGACCGCTTGGCTTCAAGAACGATTGGCGCCTCTCATCAAACGCAGACGCCAGTCCGGCACTCGTCGCGCCTGGCAGCAAGCTGACAATCGTCGCCAGCTGCGCGTCTGCCCGTTCTTTGAGAACGCGCAGCTCTTCCTCGTAGGCGGCAATGCGGTCGTCAACTGCGGCTGCCCTGGATGCGAGACCTTGCAAGGATTCATTGGCGGCCTTCGCTTCTGCGGACACCCCCCCGATTGCCTTGCTCTCCGCATCCGCTGACGCTCTTGCAGTCCTCGCTGCAACGAGAATCTCGGCAGTTGTGTCCGCAGCGGATTGAGCTTTGGCCTTGAATGCCTCAGCGTCTGTACCTTGCTGCCTTGCGGCGGTCAGTTGGCGGTCGAGGTCTGCACGGACCTTGTCTGCATGAACCTGAGCTTGTTCAATGTGGTCGGACTTCGTGGCGATGACTGTCTGGTAGTCGACTATCTGCGCTTTCGCAGCCAATGCTTCCGTAGCGAGTTCAGATATCTGTGACGCCCGAGTTTGCATCTCGGCAAGGCTTGCGGCGCACTGCCTCTGTGCGTCTGCGAGCTCATCGGCGACGGAGGAAACTTGCTGCGCCTTTGCGGTGATATCGCTTAGCTTTTCGGATGCGGCAAGCAGCAACCCCTCCAACTCAAGCCCATTCGCACCGTTCTGCGCTGCACCTTGTCGTTCTGTCATAGCTCAATCGGTTGTTTCATTCGGTGGCCCAGCGTCCGTGTGCCGCGGGGCCTAAGTCGCATTGGCCCGGAATGTATGTCTTCTTTACCCACACAGGTCTCCCCATTCTTGGGGAGTCATCCATCTTGGGTGTGACGTTCCGCACAAGTTGAAGTACGCGCTTCGCCGAGCGGCTCCCCAAAGCACGAGATGTTCCGTCTGATGGGCTGATAGCTTGCTTGCGACACATACCGCGCACAACAGCAGCTTTGTGCCCGAAGCCGTCCTTCGCGCCTTGCGGAAGCAGACCTTCGAGACCCCCTTCAGCTGCGTGCTTTTTCCGAACATCGCCCCTCCCCAACGGAAACGGCCGCTCGAGACTTCAGAGCCGCAGCGTGCCTGAGGCAGGAGCACTTCAAGCCTACATTGCAGCCGGCTTCCATGTTGGAGACTTCCGTTTGCGCCATCGACCCGCCTGAGTGAGCGAGACATCGGTTGCGTTTTGTGCAAGTTTTTTGGCTCATTTGAGCAACTCGCAAAGCGAGCATGATTACAGTTCGTGAACCCTAGACGAGGAGTGCCCCTTGGCAGACGCGGTCGAACAAAACGAGGAAGACCTCGAGAATGACGAAGACGGCGAGGTCGACGCAGAGGGCGCTACCAAGCGAGTTGTCCCACTCGGGGCCCCGGACTGGACTGAGCTTGGGGAGAAGCAAGGCCAAGACCCACTTGGCATGCAAGCCTTGTGCATTTCCCTCTACCAATCACTGGTGCCTGGCATCAGTAATGTGACACTGAGGGTCCGCTACTACGGGTTCTATGCTTGGCTCAGTTGGCGATATTCAGTCGACGTGCGAGATGACTCCGTGGCTGAATGGCGCCGTTATCTCCGAAGGGCTGAGGCACTCTGCGCGCTCATCTCCCGGCATGCAAACCCTAGCGAAGGCGGCATCTCAGGCTCCATCTGGGCACGGCGTCTGCTGCGGAGTGACCAGGACGTGTTGGAGTTCCACCCGGCAACAGACCAAGAGGAAGGCGTCACGCAATACCTGCGGCAAGATAACGGCGCCTTCGGTGCCGCATATGGCTCCCAGGTCGAGGAGATTGGACTGCTCGAAAAGAACGGGGAAAACCACAAGATTCCCTTGGCCAGCAAGGATGGCATGGAATTCGCACGCGTCTACGCCGAGAGCGTCGGCGCGGCAGGAGAAAAGTTCTTGAAGGTGGCGGCAGCGGGTGTCGTAAGCCGCGCAGAGCTGACAGAACTTGCCCCAATGTCCTTCGGGTACGTTGTGGGTGCCGAGCGGCAAGCCTACGAAACCCTGCTGTTTGGCGAGCCCTCGAAGGTCTCGGAAACCAGCAAACGCCGCAGGCTCACGCTGGAGCTTGTGCTTCGCCTAACGGGCAAACTCGGCAGAGAACTCAACGCCAGGGATATCCGGTGGGCAGCCTACTCCGGCCGGACCGCAGACGGAGAGTTGCTCGAACTGCCCGGCGAGGTACTGGGAGACCACCGCTTCAGGTGGTTCGTGTACCACGCCAATGACTTGCTTCACATGGCGTACGAAGGACTCTTCAAGTTCACGCTACAGCGTTTGAGCAAGCATCCGGCAGGGCTACGCCCTGAAACGCTGCTTCGCTACGTCGTAACAGACCTTGTGAGCGATTGGGCTGACGCCGCCGGAACCTGGCGTCAGCTGACCGACAGGCTCGAGCTCTCGGAGGATGCCTGGTCTAAGTCAGAACGGCTCAGCGAGTACCGATTGGCCTACGACGTACTCGAGTCGGCCGGACCAAAGGCCGAGTGTACAGTCGAGGCAGCTCGAGCGGCAATCCTGCTCTTGGCGGTGCTCTCCAAGCGACTGGAGCCTCTTGCAGAACAGTGCACTGAGGTCCTCGGCCCGTCGGCGTTGCATCCGTACGTGCAGTCGTTGCACTCCGAGCTTCGATTCTTTGAACAGCATGCAGATGTCACGCTTACTAGCGTGCTGCAAACTCTGTTGACGCGACGAATCATCGACCGCCATCTCTGGGTGGCCTTTCAGAAACTGCGCTTCCAGCGAGGCTACACCTTCCTTCTCGAAAGCCAGGATGGTCTGCTTCGTACGCGGAAAGTAGACGGCCCCGTGCTCACCAACCCACGACTGGAATCAACCGTAGATTTTCTGAGGGACATCGGCTTGGTCGAGCGCAAGGGCCTTACCGCCGCTGGTCGTTGCCTAGTGGAAACGCTGTGAAACTGTTCAAGGCTTTCGAGAACCGGGGGTTCCATTCCAGCATCTGCACGACGTTCGATGTTGATTTTGGTGCTTATGAGACTGTGGCGCTAAGCCGCCTACGCGGCGTCCACTGCACCAACAACATCCTCCTCGCTGACTCCCGAATGCTCACGTACGCGGTGGACGGACGGTCCCTGCCCCGTTTGGCAGGGAATAGGTATTCAGTCGTCGGCGTCACCCCCGCCAAAGGAGGAGTGTTTCACCCCAAACTCGTGCTTCAACTCGGCGAAAAGACAGGCAGACTGCTCGTCGCATCCGCCAACATGACTTCGGCAGGCCTTGGCGGCAACCTGGAGGTCGTTGGCCAGGTCACACTGAGTACACCAGAGGGACCTGAAGTAGGCCTTCTGCGCGCCGCGTTCGACTACCTACGCGAGCTCATTCCGCCGGAGGCAGTGGCTGCGCACGAGCAGCTTCAGTGGGCTCTGCACAAGACGCCCTGGCTGCAAGGCGCCGCACCTACTGCGGAATTGACCAACGCCGAAGGCACCGTCTATGTTCGCTTCCTCACTCATTCGCCGACGGCAAGCATCGGCTCACGATTCTTGGAGGCGGTTGGAGGCGAGGTGATTCGGCGACTCATCGTGATATCACCTTTCTGGGACGAGGACCTGCAAGCGTTGAGTTGGTTGCGCGACGAGCTTCAACCGGAGAGCGTGGCAGTCCTGTTGCAGCGCGAGGCCGCGCTCTTCCCCAAGCAAGCCTTGAGTGCAACGCAGCCGGTGGATATTTACCCGTTGCTGGCGGGTGCGAGCACCAAGGCTTCGCGTTTTGTGCACGCCAAACTTGTCATCGCGCAATCTGACACAGGTGACCATGTGCTATTTGGAAGCACTAACTGCACCACGGCCGCTTTAGGTGCGCCATCGTTCAGCGGCAGAAACCAAGAGGCGGCCCTCTACCGCAGAATGGCCCCAGGTGAAGCCGTGACGCTCCTTGAACTGGAGTCGTCGCTTGCTTCAGACCGAGCGGTCTCACCGGACTCCTTGCCTAGCCTGGAGGCACGTGACGAAATCCCCCTCGACGAATGCTACCGAAGGAACTCAGGCCAATTCGAGCTGAAGAACCGCGTCCTGACCTGGCGGCGGCCAGGAGCACTTCCTGCGGGAGAAGGCGCAATCGAGCTGTTGGATTCATTTGGTACACCGATTGCGTTTGAACTGACCCCTATTCACGACACCGGGGCCGCCGCAAGGTACTCATTGGAAGCGGAAGTACTGCCGTCCTTTGCTCGGCTTATCAACAATGGAGAGCGGTTCGCGCCGTCCGTAGTACAGTGTGCCGAGGCCTTGCGCTTTGCAAGGCTGTCCGGCTCCTCCCAATCGACCGAGACCACCGTCCAGTACCTCGAGAGTCCAGGGACAGTTGAGAACCTCAAGCTCCTCGAAATTCTTAGCGAGCTTGTCCGCCTTGACCAGGAAGCAATGGCTGCGGCCGAAGTTAGCGGCATTGTTCGGAGCACGCCGGAGAAGGAGACAGACCCTGAGACGTCGAACGTCTTGTCCTACGATGAGTTCATTCGACGCCGCAGTGACGCAAAGACTGGCAGTCTTGCCGAGAGCTCGACGGGGTTGGGACTTTCCGACATCGTGCGGCAGATGCTCAATAGAACTCTGGATATCCGCGGACTGCCCGCGCAAGCCCAGAAGATTGATGACGTCTTGGAAATTGGTGCCGTCTTAAACCTGGGTGATGAGACCACCAAGCGCAAATCGGCCGTCGAGAAGGGCCAGGAAGCCACCAACGCCAAGACGAAGGAGCAGAGGCAAGCTGCCAAACGTCTCAAAGCAGTTCGCAAGATGCAGGAGCCCTTCAAGCAGACGCAGCGAACTATCGTCAATGCGGTGAACAAGTACAAGGATGAGGAGCGCAGGATTGCACTTGCGTCAGAGCTGACAACAGTCAGCCTCTTGAAGCTACGTGTGCTCCTATCTGTCATCCTCGCTACCGGTTGTACTTCGGAGAATCTGGAGGCGAAAACAACTGGCGAGCAACGTTTGGTGGCTGCGCTGCTCCCTTGCCGCGGCGAGAACAGCTGGCAATGGCTTGCAGGGCAACTGCTGTTCGACGTATTTCGCTGGCGTGCGCCCGTAGCCGCGGAAATCGAACCTCAATTTCGACCGCTCATTTCGTTTGTGAAGCTCCCTGCGCAAGAAGGAACTCCAAGGCTCCCCGTCGACGTCGCAGAATGCCTCTTCCTGTGTCAATGGGTAGTCCACGCCATCTGCTGCGGGACTGACGAGAAAGCAGCTGCGGTGCCCCCTCCATCAAGACACATGGCCCAGCTCCGAGCCGATGTGTACGCGGCCTGCGGGAACCTCATTGGCAACGGAGCGGAAGACACGCTGCGCGAACAGGCCTGGGAGGGCCTTGACCGCAGATATAGTGAGCAGCTGGGAGTTGATGCACGCAAGATTCGCCTTCTCCATACCGAATCACTCAGGGCGC
>Ga0160437_1000690_pt1 | contig 16633 bp, 14 predicted proteins | sample HID1975I_E0MG_FD_108227 | JGI IMG/M metagenome (GOLD analysis project Ga0160437, IMG submission 108227) | Enriched soil microbial communities from UW Madison campus, WI, USA - HID1975I_E0 MG | ecosystem: Environmental > Terrestrial > Soil > Unclassified | place: USA: Madison, Wisconsin... | reverse complement strand
TGCGCGGCAGCCGGCATGGCCGTGGACGCGGCAACCGCGCCGGCGAGAAGAAGCGAATGGCGAAGGGTCATGTCGGCGATCCTGATTTCAAGCGGCGGTGGTCGGCCCGGATGGCAGGACGAACGCCGCCATGGCGTGTCTCGAAACCATCGGTGAAGGCGGACAAGCGCGCCGAAAGACCAGCCGATCGCGACATCACAAACCCCCTCTCCTGTTTTCGTCCATCTGGACGAAAAGAGATGCGAGCGAACGCCAGCCGCGTCAAGCGGCTTGTTGCGCCGCGCCGCCGGTCAATGGATCAGCTCGGAGATTTCCTTGTCGCGGGGCCGTGAACCGAGCCCGTCAGAAGCCTGACCACGGCCTCGGCATGGGCTTCCACAGCCTCGTCCGTCATGAAGTCGTAGCCCATCGCGAGCTGCGCCTCCTTCTGCAGCATGAAAGGCAGCTGGATCATGCCGACCATCGCGTAGAGCAGCGAGGGCAGCGGCATGTCCGGCACCAGGCCGCGGTCCAGCAGTTGCGTCAGATTTCCGGTCGTGGCGGCCTGGTTGGCGCTGACGAACTCCCGCACCATCCACTCCAGCCTTTCGCCGCCCGCGATCGTTTCGGAAACGGTGATGCGGGCATGCTCCGGATGCTCGGCACTGTAGCGGGTGTAGAGGTGGACCAGCTTGCGGAACCGCTGTTCGAAATCGAGTTCCGCCTCGGCTTCCACCGGATCGATGACCTGACGCTGGAGCAGCGCGAACATGTCGCGCACGGCCTCGCGCCAGAGTTCGTCCTTGCTGCCGAAGTGGTAGGTGATCATCGAATGGGTCGTGCCGGCGGCCCGCGCGATGTCGCGCACATTGGCCGCGGCAAACCCGTGCGCGGCGAAGACCTGGCGCGCGCAATGCAGGATGCGCGACCGCGTGGCCTCGGCCCGCGCCTGCGACAGCCGCCGGCGGCCGCCAGAAGCTTCGCCCTGTTTCGCCGCCCGTTCCGAAGCGGTGGGCGCGTCCGATGGCTGCTTGTGAATGATGCTCTCCATGCCTTGCCCGATCAGCCGGGGCCCGTGATCGCCCGGGAGGATGCACGAGAGGCCCGACATGCGAAACCCCGCCGCGATGGGCGGCGGGGTCAATTCGGCCGTGACGATGGCAATCCCGATTGCTCGGCGGTCCCTGCGAATGCGCGGGGAGGACAGCCAGCCCCCGACGGATCCTGCCTTACATGGCCTCGCCGATAGCTTCCAGCGATCTGCGCTTGGTCTCCGGGAAGAAGGCCAGCACGACCACGAACTGCAGCGCCATCATCGCGCCGAACAGCCAGAACGGCAGGGCGCGGGCATGCGCGGCAGCGAGCGGGAAGCCGAAGGCGATCACCGCATCCATGAACCAGTGGACCGAGGAGCCGAGGCTCTGACCGCGTGCGCGCACGTCGGTAGGGAAGATCTCGCTGATATAGACCCAGATCACCGCGCCCTGAGAGAAAGCGAAAAAGGCGATGAAGCCGATCAGCAAATAGAGCAGCCAGCCCTGATGAGTGCCACTGCCGAAAATCGTCGCCACGCCTGCCAGCGCGGCCGTCAATCCCACGGAACCGATCAACAGCAAAGTCTTGCGGCCGATCCGGTCGATCACGGTGAGCGCCAGCCCGGTGAAAAGCAGGTTGCAGGCGCCGATGACGATGGCCTGCCGGTCCGCCGAAACACCCGTGAAGCCGGCGGCAGCGAAGATGTCGTTGAGGTAATAGAGGATCGCGTTGATGCCGGAGAGCTGGTTGAACGCGGCAATGGCGATCGCCAGCAGCATCGGCCGGTGGTGGCGCTTCCAGCAGAGCCGCGGGGCGTGGCTTTGCTCCTCCGCCCGGCGCCAGACGGCCATCTCGCTCGCCACGTCGGCATTGCCCAGCTTGCCGAGCACGGCGGCGGCCTCCGCCTCGCGGCCCTTGGCGAAGAGCCAGCGCGGGCTGTCGGGGATGGTTCGCATCATCACCAGCAACAGCACGGCCGGAAGCGCGGTGACGCCGAACTTGACGTGCCAGTCGAGCGCGCCGAGATGAAGGCCCGATACGAAATAGTTGCTGAGATAGGCGACCAGAATGCCCAGCACGACATTGAGCTGGAACGCGCCCACCATCATGCCGCGCCGCTCGGCCGGGGCGATCTCGGCGATATAGACCGGCGCCAATACCGACGATGCGCCCACCGCAAATCCCGCCAACACCCGCATGATGAGCAGCATCGGCCAGTTCACCGCCAGCAGGCAACCGATCCCGGACACCAGGTAAAGCAGCGCGATCACCGACAACGACGCGCGCGCACCGTAGCGGTCCCCCGGAATGCCTGCCAGCAGCGCGCCCGCAAGCGTGCCCCAGAGCGCGCTGGAGACGGTTACCCCGACGCCGGTGGCGTCGAGGCCGAAGGCGGTCCGGATGCCTTCCGTGGTGCCGGCGATCACCGCCGTATCGAACCCGAACAAGAGCCCGGCCAGCGCGCCGACCAGCACACCCCGGAAAAGCGTCGCATTCATCAGGATGTGTCCTTTCCAACCAAACTCACGATTTGGAGCCGAATTTTCCCGCTGAAGTCGAACGCACGCCAACACGCCCCAGCTTCAGCCCATCAGCCACCTCGGGAAAAATCCACGACACCTAAGGAGAGGGCAAATGCTGCGGGGATAACACGGTGATCGCGGATCTGGCGCTGCCCTGGTTCTCGCTCACGATGTTCTCTCCCGGCCAAAGACCAACCGCTTCCGCCTCGTCAGGAATTGCTACGAAGAGGCAGCGCTTAAGTCCATCGTGAATGATGCAGCGATCCGCGATGCGTGCAAAATTCGATCGGCATGGACAAGTTCCTGCGGATCCGGCTTGCCCTCCGCAATCCCGGGTAAGGCTTCCCACGCTTGAGCGCTTCAGGCGCAGCGCGGCCGAACAAGGCAGAATGCGAAGGACACAAGATCATCTGTGCAAACAAGAAACCCGTCCGATCATTGAACCGGACGGGTTAGTGGCTGCAGGCGCGGAAGGTTGAATGGCGCCTGCAAGTCCTCAGAAGCGGAAGCGCGTGCCCAATCCGAAATAGCGGCCTTCGTATCGGATATCCCGCGGGTAGGTCTGGGTCTGGTTGAAGTAGCGGTAGTTGTTGAACGGCTTGCCCAGGATGTTGCTGACGTCCGCCGTGATCGTAATGGCCGGAATGACGGTGTAGGAAAGGGAGTAGTCCAACCGTGCGATCGGCTTGGTGCCTTCGCCTACGTAGAGATTTCCATTGGCATCCGGCGAATAGAAATTGGTGAATTTCGAGCGATAGTTGTAAGAAAGGCGGGTCGAGAGCTTACCCCGCTCGTAGAACAATACGGCGTTGTAGCTCCACTTCGACACGCCGGGGATGGCCACCATCTTGGTGTCTTGCCCAAGAGCGTTGGGAAGCTGGTTCTTGCCGTCCAGATAAGTTGCGTTCGCTTGAACGCCAAATCCGGAAAGCCAGCCCGGCAGGAAGTCGAAGAAGCTGTGGAACCCGGCCTCGATGCCCTTGATACGTCCGGAACCCGCGTTTTCAGGGCGCACGACCTGGATAAGGCCATAGACCGGATCCTGTACATCGCGGGTATAGTCGCTGATGAAGCCGTCGAGATCGCGATAGAACACCGAGATCCCTGCCGCCGCCCGGGGTGAGAAGTAGTATTCGATCGTGCCGTCGTAATTGCGCGAGGTCAGCGGCGCGAGATCGCGGTTGCCGGCGCGCCCGAAAGCGTCATAGCGCCCCGGCGTGCCGCCGGTGTTCTGCGCGCGCGTGATGTTCACCGCCGGATTGAGCTGGCCGAAAGTCGGCCGGGTCCGCGTTTCGGTATAGGCCAGTCGAACCTGAAGCTTGTCCGTGGGACGAATGCGCATGCTGACGTTGGGCAGGACGTCGACGTAGTTCTGCCGGTTCTGTTCCGGGGTCTGAACTCCGTCCACCAGTGACGTGCCCGAATAGACGCCGTCGGTGTTGACGATGCGCACGCCGACAAGGCCGCCGACATCCACTCCGCCGATGTCGAAAGCGTATTTGCCCTGGGCATAGGCGGCATATGTCTTTTCGCTGGCCTCCCACGATGCCAATGGGTCGATCGGCACGTCGGTGCTGGACCAACGCGCGACGTTGTCGGCAAGCCCGGCATCGTTCGGATTGAGAGCCGAGAGTTGCTGCAAACCGGCAAGGGCGATCGCTCGCAGGCCATCGATGTTGCTGCGGATGGCCGACCGTTCAGGGGCAAGCCATTGCGTGAAGCCCTGCACGCCGCCCCGGAAGCTGTCGTCCACCAGCGACATGGCGCCCAGGCCGAGTTCGTTCATGCCGATGCCAAGGTCCATGAGGTAGGCATAGCGCGAACCTGAGCGGACCGAGGAATTGCGCGTGGTCACGCGGCTGCCGACCTGCAACTGCGGAAGAAACGGAATGTCGGTTTCGAGCGAAATGTCGCCCCGCCACTGGATGCCGTTTCCTTTGCCGACATATGTGCGGTCGAAGAACCCGCGGAACTGGTAATGGCTGGGGTCGGTCGCATCGAAGCCAGGCAGGGAGAAGGCAGCCGATCCCTTCACGTCGAACGCCGCATCCACCGTCGGGGCCGATGTCAGGGCGGAATCGAGGCTCCATTCGGTCTGCTTGAAGGTACTGTCGGTATAAGCGAAGTCGGTCGAGATCGTCGCCTTGCCGGTCGTCCAGATCGCGCCGATCGCGCCCTGGTAGGTGTTGGTGTCGCCATTGACGGTCGAACGATAGATGTCCGGGCGCCAGCCTCCGGTCTTGGTCAGACTTGCGACCTTGTTCGGTTCGTCGGGATCGAGCACGACATTGCTGAGCTGCGCGCCGGCAAAGCGAAGCGATGTCGCGAAGAAGTCGTTGGCGTCTCGGCCGCGATAGGCCTGCCACAAGCCATCGACGTAGATTTCGAGATTGGGCGCCGGCTTCCACTGAAGCGAGGCATTGATCGACGGACGCTTGCGGATGCCGCTGTTGTAGAAGACGCCGACGGCCTCGGGAAACACGAAGTCGCGGCCGACCGATTCCGGTTCGACCGTGTTGGCGACATCTGGCGCCAATACGTCGGCACTGTTCCACCGGGCAGCATTACGGAACTGTTGCTGCGTATAGGCGAAGTTGATGAGCGCGCCGATCTCGCCGATACCGGTCTGCCAGCGGTCGGTGATCTGGAGATTGGCATTGGCCGGATCGTACTTCTTCGACTGGTCGTTGTAAGTACCGCGAACGGCGCCTGCGATTTCGAAACCCTTGAAGTCGAACGGGCGCCAGGTGCGGACGTTGATGAGACCGGCCAGCCCGGGCTCGACCAGATCGGCCGTGCCGGATTTGAAGACTTCAAGCGCGCGCAACGCTCCCGGAGGAAAGTCCCAGAGCGCCACCCCGCGAGATTCCGCCGTGAATATGTCGCGTCCATTGAAAGTCGTGGCGACATCGGGCAGGCCGCGGACAAGAACCTGGTTGGCTTCATCGCCGGACCGGCTGACCTGAACGCCAGATATTCGCGCAAGCGATTCCGCTGCGTTGTTATCCGGCAGCTTGCCGATGTCTTCCGCAACGATGGCATCGACGATCGCATCGGATTCCCGCTTGATCTGCGCCGCATTGTACAGGCTGGCCCGGAAGCCCGTGACGATGATGTCCTCAGCCGAGACAGGATCCGAAGCCGCAGTATCGGCCTTATCCTGCTGCGAAGACTTCTGATCCGTTTGATTGGCCTCATCGCGTGCGATGTCCTGACCATACGCAGGCGCCGCGAAGGCGGCACAGGCGCACGATAGATACAGTCCGACTTTAAGCATCTGGCATCTCCCCCGTTTCCCCAATTCCGCTGATCTAACGACCCACTAAAGGTCCGTAGGATCGGGAATATCTGTTTATTTGAGATTCATTTATCGCTCTCGAATCGATTCGACAATCAAAAATTAGTCTGAGTATATCACCTACGTCAGATAATGTCGCAAAGCCGTGCGCTGACAGGCCATCGAAGTCGCGACAAAGGCGGCGGCTCCGGCCCGGCGGCTGTTGGATTAAAACTTTGAAGGGTAGCGGCCCGGTGCTGATGACCGGAATCTCGCCACCGTCTGGAATATCCCGCCGCCGGACGTACCAACCGTGACAGCCCGACCGTGAAACAACGCCGGGGCGGAGTCCCATCGCGCGCTCCGGCGTGGATTGACCTGCGAGGTTTCGAATTTTACGTTACTCTGAATAATGTAAAAGGACTCGATATGGGACGAGTGACAATCGTGACGGGCGCTGCTTCCGGCATCGGCCTGGGTGTTTCGCAGTGGTTTGCCGCCAAGGGGCACCGGGTGGCGATGATGGACCGCAATGGGGATGAGGTGGGGGCAGCCTCGGACACGCTCAATGCGCGGGGCTTCGACACGCGTCCATTCACCGTCGATGTGGCGGACCGCGATCAGGTGGAAGCGGCTGTCGCCGAAACGCGCCAGGCGTTCGGACCGATCGAACTGCTGATCGCCAATGCCGGCATCTCGGAATACAAGCCCTTCGTCGAAATGACCGCGGCAGAATGGCAGCGCATGCTGGACGTCAACCTCACCGGCATGTTCCACTGCATCCAGCTGGCCATCCCCGACATGATCGCGGCCAAGTGGGGGCGGATCGTCACGATCTCGTCCATGAGCGCGCAAGTCGGCGCGCCCAGCATGGCGCATTACTCGGCATCGAAGGGCGGCGTCACGTCGCTGACCAAGGCGGTGGCACGCGAATTCGCGGAACTGGGCATTACGGCCAACACGATCCCGCCGGCGATCGTATATACCGGGCTGAGCCGCCGTACCGAGGTCGACGGCAGCAATCCGCGCATCGATGCGATGGTGCAGGGCGTCCCCCTGAAGCGGATCGGCATGCCCGAAGACATTGCCTCTGCCTGCGACTGGCTATGTTCGGACCATGCCGGGTACGTGACCGGGCAGGAGATCAACGTGAACGGCGGCATGTACTCCTGAGCCGGCCGATGACGGGCAGCCTAGTCCAGATGGATCGCGATCGGCCGCGTGAACGCGCGCACGACCAGAGTGTCCAGCAACTTGACCACATTGCCAACGGGATAGTCCTCGTCCTGGCGCAGCCACCAGCGCAAGATGTCGAATATGGCGTTGGTGACGAGTTCGGTAACGAGGTCGGCCGGCAAAGCCGGGTTGGCGCGGGGCCTGCTCTCCGCGATCTCGTTGGCGATGCGCGAGAATTCCGCGCGCATCTTCTCGTTCGCGCCGGCTGTCAGCAGGGTCGACCAGAGTTTGCGATGATCGTTCACGTAGCGGCACAAGTCATCGAGCGAGCTGGTGGCCTTGCGCTCGAACGCGGGCTGCGAATGGCGCAGCAGATGGCGCACCTGTTCGGTCGCGACATCGGCCAGCAGGTCTTCCTTGCTGGCGAATTGCCGGAAGAACACCGGGTAGCTGACTTTCGCCTGCGCCGTGATCTCCTTGATGGTGATGAGATCGAGGGGCTTGGTGTCTATGAGTTCGAGCAGCGCTGTCTTCAGCGCTTCGCGAGAGCGCGTCACGCGGGCGTCGTGCGGTCTGCTGATGCGTTCGCGGGCGCGGTCTGGAATCGACACTCGAACAATCCTCTGTTGCACGCTGACGGTAATACGCGGCGTGCCGAAACGGCAAGGCGGCCTGCTCATTCATCGACGCGGTGGTATCGGCGTCATCATCGAATGGCCCGCCGCGTCAAGGCATTTGCCGGCCTTCATATGCCTAAAATCATTCGAAGCGGCGCCGATGGGCGGCAGTCCTGCCCCGTGCGGACCGAGACCCTGGCCCTATCTGACGGGAGAGCATCATGAACACGACGGAGCGCGACTACTACACCGACCGCACGGTCCTGCTGGATCCTTACGACTGGTTCGAGGAAATGCGCGCCAAGGGTCCGGTATGCCGCATGGCCAACCGCGACCTTGTCCTCGTCACCGGCTTTGCGGAAGCGGTCGAGCTGCTCAACAACGCGGCCGACTGGTCGAACGCGATCAGTGTCAGCGGCCCGCTTCTGCCGCTGCCGTTCGAACCCGACGCCGAGGACATCTCCGGGCAGATCGAGGAGCACCGCGGCGACATCCCGCTTGCCGATCTCCTCGTGGCCAAGGACGGCACGCCGCATGCCCAATCGCGGGCCTTGATCTCCGCCCTCTTCACGCCCTCGCGCCTCAAGGCCAACCAGGCCTACGTCACCGCGCTCGCCGATCGCATGGTTCGCGGCGTCGTCGCGCGGGGCGGATGCGAGTTGATCGGCGAGATCGCCAGCCCCTTCGTCACTTTCGTGGTATCGGATATCCTCGGCGTGCCGGAAGCCGACCGGGACGATTTTCGCCGCATCATCGACCTTGCCCCGCCGCCCGGAAACATGGAGGCCGCGCCGCCTCCGGGCAAGGAAGCGGAATGGGCTGCAAGGCCGCGCGAGACCGAAGAAGTCAATCCGCTCGAATATATGGCCGCCTATTTCTACCGCTACATTTCCGAGCGCCGGGCCCAGCCGCCCCGGGACGACGTCCTTTCCGAGTTCGCCCACTCCCGCTATCCGGACGGCACCCAGCCCGACATCCCGGAACTGATCCGTCTCGCCACTTTCCTGTTCGGAGCGGGGCAGGACACCAGCGCCAAGCTGATCGGCAATGCCATGCGCTATCTCGTCGACGTGCCGGGCCTGCAGCAGCAACTCCGCGACGATCATAGCCTGATCCCGGCGTTTCTCGAGGAGGTGCTGAGGCTCGAAGGCTCGACGAAAGTGGTCAAGCGCCTTACCAGGCGTGCCATGCGGGTCGGCGACATGGAGATCGCGCCGGGGACCAAGGTGGTGATCGCCATTTCCGCCGCCAATCGCGATCCACGCCGGTGGGAGGAACCTCACGCGTTCAGGCTCGGGCGGCCGGGTATCAAACAGCACCTGGCCTTCGGCCGCGGCGCCCATACTTGCGCCGGGGCGCCGCTGGCGCGCTATGAGGTCCGCATCATCTTCGAGAAGTTCCTCGAACACACGCGCTGGATATCGCTGTCGGAAGATCGCCACGGCACGGCCGAGAACCGCATCCTGAATTTCGAGCCCACCTATAGCATGCGAGGCCTCGCGAACCTCCATGTCGAACTGGAACCCGCGGTCTGAGTTCGTCCGGTTGTATCATCGGAATCAACCGGCCCGCTCATCCTTCCAGCTGATAAGTCATGGGCACAAGGAACTGCCGTCCGGCGCGCGGGAGGCCTTTGGGGGGACGCGGATAGGGCACCGCGTCGCGCACTTGTTTCAGCGCGAGGCCGTCCAGGGGCGGATGGCCGCTGGAGCCAACCAGTTCGGCCGTTTCGAGGCGGCCGTTCTCGTCGATCAGCAGGCGCACCAAGGCCGTGCCCTCCCAGCCCTTGCGGGCCAGACGCCCCGGATAACCCTTGTGGCGGCCGATCCATGCAAAGACACGGCGCGCATAGGAATCCTCGCCCCGGCTACTCGCAGACGGCGGCGCGGCACGGTCCTGCGCGGCTGCCTTGCCTTCACCGGATGACGCTCCCGCCGTCTCTCCACTCCCAGGGTTCGAAGACGGCGGCCGAGATGCCGCGAGAAGCGGAACGGCAGGTGCCGGAGCCATGTCGTCCGACAGGCGCAGCGGGGAAACCGGGGCGACCACCTGCACCAGGGTCCTGACGGTCGGCGCGGGCACATCGGTCGCATTCGCCACGGCGAGGGACTTGCGAGGCGGATCCGGCGCGGGCTCGGCCTGCGGCGTCTCGTCCGGCCGGGACAGGTCCACGGAGCGGAACGACACGACGCCCCTGTGCCCGGGTTCGCCCACTTGTCTGGAGGGACCGAACGCTATCCACGCCAGTCCGAGAACAGTCACATGGACGGCGCAAGTCAGAGCAAGCGACGAGATTCGGAACGAATTCATTGCGCGCCGCCTGTTTTTATTGCTATCGTGTCGCAATAGCATATCGGGAAACTGCGATGAAATTGCGCTGGCTGGATACCTTGGCCCTTTCCGTGAATGGCGCTTACGCGCTGCTTTGCCTCGGGTTCGTCGGCAAGTTGCTGTCGCTGCATGCGCGCGGCAATTCTCCCGAGCATGCTCTGGTGGCGGGTTTCGCGCTGCTGGCGCTGCTCTGGCTCGGCAATGTCGCCCGCATCCTGTGCCCGCTTCGCCGCCGCATCGTGTTTCAGACCCTCGTGAACGGCGCAGCGCTGGCTTTCGGCCTGTTCGGCCTGCTGTTCGGCTTTGCCGATCCATTCGCCTGGACCGCGCCGGTTGCGATCCTGCCGCCCGCGCTCACTTATCTCGTAGCCAGACGCGCTCACGCTAAAGCGTCCTGAGAAAGGCAGCGAGCGCGGCCTGCTCGTCTCGCGTCAGATCGAGCTTCGAAACCAGCGGGTCGGGTATCGGCGCGGGTGCCTCGCCCATTCGCCTCGCCCGATCCCGTCCGCCCCCGCCGTTATAGAGCGCAACGACATTCTCGAGCGTGGGGAACAGACCATTGTGCATATAAGGCGCGCTGCGGCTTACGCCCAGCAGGGAGGGTGTGGCTGCCGCCCAGCAGGCGTGCCGACAGTGCGGCCGAAAGTTCATCCGAATAGGGCGTCTTCTTCTTGCCGTCCGAATAGCTGGCCGTATGGCTGGTGCTGGACAGATACCAGTCTTCGTCGGAATAGGTGTTGATCCCACTGCTCGTGACGCCGGTGCGCGTGTAGATGTAGTTGTCCGGGTACTTCTCGCGCAGGGCATAACCCAGCATGGAGCGTCCGTAATAGCGATTGGCGCCCAGCGTCACGCTCCAGCCGTCCCACGGCAGCGCATACGTCGCGGAAAGGCGCGGGGAAAAGTTGCTATTGCCGAGGAAGCTCTCGTAATCGTAGCGCAGCCCGCCGCGCAGCGTGAAATCGCCGATCTCGGCCGTGTATTCCGCCCATCCCGACACGCTGTCCAGGTTCACGCGGGCGCGATAGGCCTGATAGAGCGAAGCGGTCGTCAGCGCATATTCACCGGTGGTGCAAGTCAGGCTGTCAGGCTGTGCGCAGGCGATGGTCGCCGCGTCCGATTGGTCCGTCGTTCCCCGGTAGGAATAATTGTCCTCCAGGCGGCTGCGCATCGCCTCGATCCGCTGGTAGTCGAAGCCGGCGGCAAGACGGCCCGGCCCCAGCGGCATCGACCAGCGCCCGGTCAACGCATAATTGTTCTGCCATTGCCGGATATCGCCGAAGCTGCCGATCGCGCAGTTGGTGGAGGTGGAACATCCGCTGCCCACTTCGGTCCACGAAGAAATGCTGTAGAGCGTGCCGGGCGCGTCGCGGCTCGTATCGCTGTGCGAGAAGCTGGCGGAAAGCGACCAGTTGGTCTCGCCCGATTTGGCCAGTTCAAGCCGGCTGGTCACGCCGCCCCCGTGTGACACCATCTGCGAATCGATGGAGTTGTTCACCTCTGCCTCGCTCTCGTAAGGCGTGTAGGAGAACTGCCCGGTCAGCTTCAGGTCGCCGGCAAGATCCGCATCCGCCTTGGCGAGGAAGTTGTCGCTGGTGCTGGACTGGCCGTAAGGCTTGCTGCCGTAGGCTTCCGCCTTGGTATACGTGACCCGCGACTGCGATCGGTTGTAGCCCAGGAGCAGGCCGATGGCGCTGCTGACCGGAAGGTCGACGGTCGCACCATAGCGCCACTTCTCGAACGAGGGCTTTGCGGGAAGCTCTCCGTTCAGGCTTTCGCGCGATCCCTCGGAGATCCTGAAATGGGTCATCGCGTCCGAACTGTAGGACACTGTGCTGGTAAAGCCGAACTCGCGCTTCGGTGCGCGGGTCTTGATGTCTAGCGCGCCGCCGGTGAAACGGCCGTACTCTGCCGAGACGTTGGAATCGCGAAGCGTGATCTCGCCGATCAGATTGGTGTCGACCCAGAGCGCCTGCGCGGACGCGCCCACGGGTTCGGCAAAGTTCGCGGCCTTGTTCTCCGTGACATCCACCCGCGCATTGGCATCGATGCCGTCGAGAGTGATGAGGTTCTCGTAGTAGCGCCCGCCAGAGATCGAGATGTCGGACGGACGGATATCCTGGATATCCTCGCGCGTTGCTATGTACTCGTCGCGACGGAACTGCACGGTGGGCAACGCTTTCAGGAGCTGGTTGGCATCGCCGGAGCCCGGCGCGCGGGCGCGAATTTCCTTCTCGGTGATCCGCGTCGTCCCGGCCTCCGCGCCGGTGCCCATGACATAGCTTTCATCGGCCCGCTCTCCGTCCGCGACGACTGCCGGCAACTGCTGCTCGACCGTGCCGGAGGCGGACTGGTCCTGCGCCTGCGCCGGAATGGCAGGCACGACCATAGCCGTCGCGAGCAACGCTCGCGCGAGTGTAATATGCATTGGGCGACCCCTGTTGTTTTGTTGGGGCGGCCTCTAGCCAGACAGGTCAGCTATTGCAACCGATTCTCATTAGCATATTTTGCTGCACGTCCGGAGAGCGTCGGGACCGCGCGGTGACGGGGCGACAATCTCGCGCGCCTCGTCTCGGTGAGCATCCATACCGGGAGAGCTACAGGCCCTGCCCTAAACCAGCGCCAGTTTCTCGCGCAGGATTCGGGCAATGGCGGCATCGATCATCGCGCGCTTGCTGCCGAAGATCTGGCTGTCCTTGCGGGTGCAGAGCGAAATCCTCAGCGTGAACAGGGGATCGTCGATCCGTTGCACACGCATATTCCCGTCCTGCGCGCCGATGTAGGCCAGCGGCAGCAGGGCGTGGCCCATTCCGGAAAGCGCCAGATCCTTGATAAGCCGCGTGCAGTCCGCCTCGAACGCGATCCGGGGCTGCACGCGCGTTCGCATCGCGGCATCGTCTATGGCCGGGCGCATGCCCATGTGGTGGGAAGGCACGATCAGGGGGAACGCGAAGGCCGCATCCGGGCTCAGAAGCGTGTCCGGCGCCTGCGACCCCAGTTCGGATGCCGCGCTTGCGCCGAACAGGCAGAACGGCAGATCGGCCAGCGGATCGACCACCAACTGCTCGCTCTGGGAGGGCTGCTCCAGCACGGCCAGGTCGATCATCCCGCGCCGAAGCCAATCCTCCAGGCTGCCCGTCGGCCCTTCGCTCAGCCGGAAACGGACTCTCGGGAAAGTCGCGTGAAGTTCCTCGGCCAGCGGCCGCGCAATCAGATCGGCGATGCCCGGCGTCAGGCCGAGCGCCACGTTGCCGTCGATCTGCGAAGGGAGCGCGCGCATGTTCTGGATAGCCAGCTCCAGTTCGCGCAGCGGCCCGGCAACGGCGGTTCGCAGCTGCGCGCCCTCGCTCGTCAGGCGCATGCCGCGCGGCGTTCTGGCGAACAGCGCGACGCCCAGCTCCTCCTCAAGCAAGCGCATCTGCCTGCTCAAGGCCGATTGCGCGATATTGAGAACCCCTGCCGCGCGGGTCAGCGAGGCATCTTCGGCGACCCGCACGAAGTAGCTCAGGCGGCGCATTTCCATATGACGACCTATCTCATTCTGCGATGACAGGAGCACGTAAATTGAAATGGATGCATGGGTACAGCCATTTTATGTCCCCATGAAACAACACGAGGGGGAGCGGCCTGCCATGGCATTTACCGAGAAGTACGGCCCTTGGGCGCTGATCGCCGGTGCATCCGAAGGAACCGGCGCGGCTTTCGCCCGCGAACTGGCGGCGCGCGGTCTCAACCTGGTGCTGATCGCCAGAAGGCGCGCGCCGCTTGAGGCGCTTGCCCATGAATTGGCGGCGACGCGCGGCATCGAATGCACCGCCGAAACGATCGATCTGGCTTCCGACAGTGCCGCCGAACAACTCAAGACTGTCAGCGCAGGGCGGGAAATCGGCCTGTTCGTCAGCAATGCCGGTGCCGATCCCAACAGTTCCAGCTTTCTCTCGAACGATCCGCAGGCCTGGCTCGATCTCGTGAAGCGCAATGTCGTGACGACGATGCTGGCCTGCCATCATTTCGCGGGGGCAATGAGGACCCGAAAGCGCGGAGGGATCATCCTGGTCGGCTCCGGGGCCTGCTACGGCGGCGCACGGGGGCTTGGCGTCTATTCCGGCACGAAAGCGTTCGACTTGTGCTTCGGGGAGGGCCTCTGGGCCGAATTGCGCGGGCACGGCGTCGATGTGCTGAACCTCTTGCTCGGCCGCACCGATACGCCGGAACTGCGACGCCTGCTGGAGAGCCGCGGCGCGCCCATCCCCGCCGGCCTCGCCTCACCCGAAGACGTCGCGCGGGTGGGGCTCGAGCGCTTGCCCCATGGACCCGTCCATAACTGGGGGCTGGCCGATGACGAGCAGGGCTACGCGCCCCAATCGGCGGCAGCGCGGCGCGAGCGCATCCTTATGATCGAGAAGGCCATGGCGGACATGGCCGGGAGCACACGAAATTGAGGTATTCGGCATGAAGGAGCGAGATGATATCCAGGCCCGCGACATTCAGGCCCTTTTGGACAAGCAGGCCATCACCGAACAGATCCATCGCTATTGCCGGGCCGTCGACCGCCTCGACATTCCACTCGGGCATTCGGTCTGGCACGAGGATGCGACGGCCGAATACGGCGGCGGCTATTACAGCGGGCGCGGGCGGGATGTGATCGACAGGATCTGCGCCGATCATCGCAAACTGCTACGCCATTCGCACCAGATCGCGAACATCCTGATCGAACTGCGCAGCGACACCGCCGGCAGCGAGTCCTACGTCACCGCCACGCTTCAAGGCCTGCGCGGAGAGACGCCGTTCCAGATCACGACCTGCTCCCGTTACGTCGACCGCTGGTCGCGCCGCGATGGCCGCTGGGCGCTGGATCACCGCATGGCCATTCGCGATTTCGACGAGATGCGCGACATAGGCGGCCTCTCCGCCGACCCGCTTTCCCGGCGCGATGCAAACGATCCTTCCTACGCGGTGCTCCGCGCGCAGCCCTGATCCGAAAGGCCCCGTCCCATGCGAGCCGCTTACATCCAGAACGGCCTGGTCCGCCTTGGCGACATGCCCGACCCCGTCCCCGGCAAGGGCCAGGCCCTGGTGCGAACGCATAGCTGCGGAATGTGTGCGTCCGACGCGCACTTCCTCCACGCCGGCGAGACGATCATCGCCCTGTCCCGGTCGCACGGCGGGCCTTACGCCGGTCTCGATTTCGCGCGGCCCTTCGTGCCCGGGCACGAATATGTCGGCGAAGTCATCGATTACGGTCCCGGCAGTGCGTGCAAGGTGAAGCCCGGGCGCAAGGTCACCTCCATCCCGATCATGCGGCAGTCGGGCGCCCATGCCATCGTCGGCTTCAGCCACGACTGCCCGGGCGGTTTCGGAGAATACATGCTCCTCGATGAGGACATGATGCTGGAAGTGCCGTCGGATCTGGACGACGATCTTGCCGCCCTCACCGAACCGCTCGCCGTGGGGTTGGAGCATGCGCGGCGCGGGCGGCCGACGAAGGAGGATGTCGTCCTGGTGCTGGGCTGCGGGGCGATCGGCCTGGGCGTCATCGCCGGGCTGGAGCTTCTGGGCATCGCGCCGGTCGTTGCCGCCGACTTCCATCAGGATCGCCGCGACCTTGCCATCGCCATGGGCGCGGAAATCGCCATCGATCCGCGCGAGATCTCTCCCTATGCGCCGCTGCCGGATCTTGGCGGCCGGCGCGTGAACCTCGTCTACGAGAACGTGGGCATGCCGGGCATGCTGCAGCAGATCATCTCTTCGATCGGGTTCGATGCGCGCATCGTCATGGGCGGCTACTGCATGGAGCCGGAACAGCTGCTGGTCTTCGCGGCCCAGAACAAGCGGCTCAACATCCAGTTCGCAGGGGGTGAGGAACCGCAGGACATGCAGCTTGCCCTGCGCGCGATCGCCGATGGACGCATCGATGTGCGTCCCTGGCTTGGAGAACGGATCGGCATCGCCGGAGTGGCGCAGGCCATGGCGGACATGTCCGGCCCATCGGCACCGATCCGCACCATCGTCGATCCGCGCCTTACGCCGGGTTGACGAGCCACAGTCGCAGCCGTCCCGCGTGGGCCCGCGGCACCCCCGCCAGATCATCGAATGAACAGATTTTCGTCATTATTAATGATGGAACTGGATCGGTGCAAAATTACAGCCGGTCTGACATCCAATATATTCGGGATCTCTATGGCACTGAACGAATTTATTGAGTTAGATAGGTGGTCTTCAACGACCGCAATCGAAGTCATATTGGATCATATCCATCTTCGGTGGTCCTGATAGGATTGAAGGCCATGAATGTGATTAACAACAATCGCTTGCGCCGTTCCTTAATGATCTTTGCCATGATGGGCTCTATTCTTCCTGTCGCCTCTGCCCATGCGGCAACGCAGGGCGCGCTGGGAACGACATCCACCGGCACCGTCACCATCAACGCCACCATCGCGGGGCTGGTGCAGATCTCGAACCTGACCGACATCACATTCAGCGCGCTGACGGGTGCCGCCGACGCGCAGCAGACCGAAAACGTCTGCGTGTGGAGCAATACTTCCAGCAAGAGCTATACGATCAGGGCCACCGGCAATGGCACGACTGGCGCCTTCACACTCGCCAGCGGCACTAACGCGCCCGTGCCCTACTCCGTCGCCTGGGCCAATTCGGCTAGCGCGACTTCGGGCACCGGGCTGACGACCAATGTCACG
>Ga0160437_1000689_pt1 | contig 16636 bp, 21 predicted proteins | sample HID1975I_E0MG_FD_108227 | JGI IMG/M metagenome (GOLD analysis project Ga0160437, IMG submission 108227) | Enriched soil microbial communities from UW Madison campus, WI, USA - HID1975I_E0 MG | ecosystem: Environmental > Terrestrial > Soil > Unclassified | place: USA: Madison, Wisconsin... | reverse complement strand
GGTCACAAGGAGGTGATGGAGTATGAACATGGCTATTAGCATACGGTTAGATGACCAGTTTGTAGCGGATGTCAAAATTCACGCCGACGCCTGCAGCCGGAGCGTGCCAAAGCAAATAGAGTACTGGGCGAAGATTGGGCAAATCGTTGAAGATAACCCTGATTTACCTTACAGCTTTATTAAAGAAACGATGCTGGCGCAAAGCGAAATGGAAAATGGCAGAGTGCAAAAATATGTCCGCAGAACGAAACGGCAAACCCCTGACGGTGTATGAAACCGCGCGTTTTGGAAAGGCTCTGGAGAAACTACCAGAAACCTTCCAGGCGCAAGTGGAAGACGAAATTGAAAAGGTGATTGCCGAGCCGGAAATTGGCGAGCGTAAAAATGGCGATCTCAGCTATTTACGGGTGCATAAATTTCGACTTAATAACCAGCAAGCATTACTGGGTTATAGCTGGCAGAACGCCCGCTTAGAACTCTATTTACTGAGCCTGGGTGCCCATGAGAATTTCTATGAAATGCTCAAGCGTCAGCGCAAAGCAGACTTGCGCTTAATCGAAACCCAAAGCCGTTAACCGGCTCTGGATTTGTCGGATGACGCTGCGCTTATCCGACCTACAAGTGCATGATTTTGTAGGGTGGATAAGCGTTAGCGTCATCCACCAATTGAACCAGTTTGTATCAGTCTCAAATCACGAAGTGATCTCAATCAGATTACCGTCGGGGTCGGAAATCACGGCTTCGTAAAAACCATCACCCGTCCAGCGTGCTTCATGGACTAAAGCCCCCAAAGGTTTGAGGTTGGCGACCATCGTATCCACCGCTTCAACGGAGCCAAGGCTTATGGCGATATGGGCCCAACCGGTGCGGTTATCTTCACGGGGTGGTTTATCCACCAGCCCTGGCAACGTCATCAACTCCAGCGCAGGCCCATTTTCCAGCGTCACAAAATGGGAGATAAAACCTTCACGGCGTGTGGAGTGATAAGCCTCGCCAATATGTGCTTTAAAATGTAGACGCCAGAATGTACAAGCCTCTTCAAGTTTATTCGTCCACAGCGCGATATGTGCAACCTGCATTTATTCTCTCCATCCATATGAAATTTCGATAATTAAGAAAACCAGTGGCGTACTTTCATCGCCTCGCTTACATCTATCTACACTTTATAAATCATCCAGTTATCTTACCCCGGAAGAAATATCAGGGGCGCGTTTTACTGCGCTGTGTATCACATCCTGATGAAATTTCCTCTTGCCGCCATGCTTGCCATATAGCCGCAGACTATTGTTTTTATACGGGGATTTTTTTGCTCTTTCGGCACTGATTTTTAGCTTGCGTGCCGCCTTTATCTTTCAGACAGGAGTAGCAGCAATGCGTACAAAACAGACTATATGGACTCTTTCAGCCCTCTGTTTGACCGTGCTCTCTGCACAGGCGGCGGGGCTTCCGGACAAAATCGGTGCTGGCGAAGGGCAGCTCGATATCATCGCCTGGCCGGGTTATATCGAACGCGGTGATACTGATAAAGCCTACAACTGGGTGACGGATTTCGAAAAAGAAACGGGCTGTAAGGTCAACGTGAAAACAGCGGCCACTTCCGATGAGATGGTTAGCCTGATGGCGAAGGGGGGTTATGACCTCGTCACCGCGTCGGGCGATGCGTCCCTGCGTCTGATTATGGGTAAACGTGTGCAGCCGATAAACACGGCGCTGATCCCAAACTGGAAAAACGTCGATCCGCGTCTGGTGAAAGGATCGTGGTTTAACGTTGACGGCAAAGTCTATGGCACGCCGTATCAGTGGGGGCCAAACCTGCTGATGTACAACACCAAAACCTTCCCGACGCCGCCGGATAGCTGGAGCGTGGTGTTTGTGGAACAAAATTTACCGGATGGCAAAACTAATCAGGGCCGTGTGCAGGCTTACGATGGGCCTATTTACATCGCCGATGCCGCGCTGTTTGTTAAAGCTACACAGCCGCAACTGGGCATTACCGACCCGTACCAACTCACCGAAGAACAATATTCCGCAGTGTTGAAAGTGTTGCGCGACCAACACGGCCTGATTCACCGCTACTGGCATGACACCACCGTTCAAATGAGCGACTTCAAAAACGAAGGCGTGGTGGCCTCAAGCGCATGGCCGTATCAGGCTAACGCCCTGAAAGGTGAAGGTCAGCCGATTGCCACCGTATTCCCGAAAGAAGGTGTCACCGGTTGGGCGGACACCACCATGTTGCATGCTGATGCTAAACATATGAACTGCGCTTACAAATGGATGGATCACTCGCTAAAAGCGAAAGTTCAGGGTGATGTCGCGGCCTGGTTTGGTTCGCTCCCGGCAGTGGCTGAAGGATGTAAAGCCAGCACATTGCTTGGCGATAAAGGCTGTGAAACCAACGGCTATAACTACTTCGATAAGATTGTGTTCTGGAAAACTCCGGTCGCCGAAGGCGGTAAATTCGTGCCGTACAGCCGCTGGACTCAGGATTACATCGCGATTATGGGTGGCCGTTAAGCCCTGGAGGAGTTATGCCGTACGCTGTGCAGTTCAAAAACGTCTCGCGCCTTTATGGTGATGTACGAGCCGTCGATAACGTCTCGATTGATATCGAAGACGGGGAGTTTTTCTCGATGCTCGGGCCATCTGGCTCGGGCAAAACCACCTGCTTGCGGCTGATTGCGGGCTTTGAGCAGGTGACATCCGGGGAAATCGCCATTTTTGGCAAACCGGCACAAGACGTGCCGCCTTATCAGCGCGATGTGAATACGGTCTTTCAGGATTACGCATTATTCCCACACATGACGGTGCTGGAAAACGTTGCTTACGGCTTGATGGTAAAGGGTGTCGATAAAAAGACCCGCCTTGCCAAAGCACAGGAAGCACTGGAGCGCGTGGCGCTGGGATTTGTTCACGCCCGTAAACCCTCGCAGCTTTCTGGTGGCCAGCGTCAGCGTGTGGCGCTGGCTCGCGCTTTAGTCAATCGTCCACGCGTTTTGCTGCTGGATGAACCGTTGGGCGCACTCGATCTCAAACTGCGTGAGCAAATGCAGGGCGAACTGAAAAAGCTCCAGCGCGAATTGGGCATCACGTTTATTTTCGTCACCCACGACCAGAGCGAAGCACTGTCGATGTCTGACCGCGTTGCGGTATTCAATAACGGTCGCATCGAACAGGTCGATACTCCGCGCCAGCTCTATATGCAGCCACGCACCGCCTTTGTGGCGAGTTTTGTCGGCACTTCAAACGTCTTGCAACCGGCGCTTTCCGGCAAAGTGTGCGGCGAGGAAGGGCTGTTTTCCCTGCGCCCTGAACATATCGTTCTTCATGATGAACCGGTTAGCAACGGTGAAATCCGGGTGAGCGGTATGATCCAGGAAATTCACTATCAGGGTGCAGCAACACGGCTTGAACTGCGCCTGGCAGACGGAGAAAAACTGCTGGTCAGCGAGGCGAATCCGCAACGTATTATCAGCGAAGAACGCTATCAAATCGGGCAGCAAGTTACTGCAGTCTGGCCCCGTGCAGCGATGGTTCCGTTGCAGGGGGAAGGATGAAATGGATATGAGTCTTCCCGCGTCCCATCCTGACAACCGCCTGATGCGGCGCGTCGCCACGTTTTTGTGGCAACGTCCTGGGTTCTGGCTGGCGTTGTTATTGCTGCCGCCATTGCTTTGGTTCGGCGTTATTTATCTTGGTTCGCTGTTAACGCTGCTGTGGCAGGGGTTTTACACCTTCGATGATTTCACCATGTCGGTCACGCCGGACCTGACTTTTGCCAACATCGCCGCGCTGTTTAACCCGGCGAACTACGACATTATTTTGCGCACACTGACCATGGCTGTGGCCGTCACGCTCGCCAGCGCCGTATTAGCGTTCCCGATGGCGTATTTTATGGCGCGTTATACCTCGGGCAAACTCAAAGCATTTTTCTACATTGCCGTGATGCTGCCGATGTGGGCGAGCTACATCGTTAAGGCTTACGCCTGGACGCTGTTGCTGTCTCGTGATGGCGTGGCGCAGTGGTTCCTTAATCATATGGGGTTGGAACCGCTATTAAACCTGATGCTGACGATTCCGGCAGTAGGCGGTAACACGCTGTCAACCTCCGGTTTTGGGCGTTTTCTGGTGTTTCTCTACATCTGGCTGCCGTTCATGATCTTGCCGATTCAGGCCGCTCTTGAGCGTTTGCCGCCGTCATTGTTACAGGCATCTGCTGATTTGGGTGCTCGCCCAACGCAAACCTTCCGCCATGTGATTTTGCCGCTGGCGATCCCCGGGGTGGCAGCAGGCTCCGTGTTTACGTTCTCACTGACGCTGGGTGATTTTATCGTGCCGCAACTGGTTGGCCCGCCAGGGTATTTCATCGGCAACATGGTCTATTCTCAACAAGGTGCGATTGGCAATATGCCGATGGCGGCGGCTTTTACGCTGGTGCCCATCGTGCTGATTGCGATTTATCTCTCACTGGTGAAACGACTGGGAGCTTTCGATGCACTCTGAACGCGCTCCGTTACTGTTAAAAATCGCCGCCTGGGGCGGGGTGATTTTCCTGCATTTCCCGCTGCTGATTATCGCGCTGTATGCGTTTAACACCGAAGAGGCGGCATTCAGTTTCCCGCCCAAAGGGCTGACGCTGCACTGGTTCAGTGTGGCGGCATCGCGTGGCGATATTCTTGATGCGGTGACGTTGTCACTTAAAATTGCCGCGCTGGCAACAGGACTTGCTTTGATTCTTGGCACGCTGGCGGCTGCGGCGCTGTGGCGGCGGGAATTCTTCGGCAAAAACGCCATCTCTTTATTGCTGCTGTTACCCATTGCTTTGCCGGGGATTATCACCGGGCTGGCGCTGTTAACGGTCTTTAAGATGATGAATTTTGAGCCGGGGTTTTTCACGATAGTGGTCGGGCACGCGACGTTCTGCGTGGTAATTGTCTTTAACAACGTCATCGCCCGTTTTCGCCGCACCTCGTATAGCCTGATTGAAGCGTCGATGGATTTAGGGGCCGATGGCTGGCAGACCTTCCGCTACGTCATTTTGCCCAATTTAGGTTCGGCGTTACTCGCCGGGGGCATGCTGGCGTTTGCGCTGTCGTTTGATGAAATTATTGTCACCACCTTTACTGCCGGGCATGAACGTACATTGCCGCTGTGGCTGCTCAACCAACTGGGCCGCCCGCGTGAAGTACCGGTGACAAATGTCGTGGCGTTAATGGTGATGCTGATGACCACCATTCCGATTTTAGGGGCGTACTGGCTGAGCCGTGGCGGAGATGAAGTCGCGGGCAGCGGTAAATAACGAAAGGGTATCACTATGCAAAGCCAACTCTTAATTAACGGCCAGTTAGTGAACGGCCTGGGTGAAAAATTGCCGGTCTACAATCCGGCAACGGGGGAAGTGCTGCTTGAGATTGCGGAAGCCACAACGGAGCAGGTAAACGATGCGGTGAATGCCGCAGAGCTTGCGTTTGCATCCTGGGGGCAAAGCACACCGAAAGAGCGCGCCGAACATCTGCTCAAGCTGGCGGATGTTATCGAGCAAAACGGCGAAGCGTTTGCCCGTCTGGAATCGCAAAACTGCGGCAAGCCTTACCACTGCGTGTTAAATGATGAAATTCCGGCGGTCGTGGATGTCTTCCGTTTCTTCGCGGGAGCCAGCCGTTGCCTGAATGGCCTGGCCGCTGGGGAATATCTTAGCGGCCACACCTCGATGGTCCGCCGTGATCCGGTGGGAGTGGTGGCGTCTATCGCACCGTGGAACTACCCGCTCATGATGGCAGCGTGGAAACTTGGCCCGGCACTCGCCGCAGGCAACTGTGTGGTGATCAAACCGTCAGAAATCACTCCGCTCACCGCGCTGAAACTCGCTGAACTGGCGAAAGATATCTTCCCGGAGGGCGTACTGAACGTGCTGTTTGGACGTGGGCAAACCGTGGGTGATGTGCTGACCGGACATCCAAAAGTGCGCATGGTGTCGCTCACCGGATCGATTGCCACGGGCGAACATATCATCAGTCACACCGCGCCTTCGATTAAGCGCACCCATATGGAGCTGGGTGGCAAAGCGCCGGTTATTGTGTTTGATGATGCCGACTTAGATGCTGTCGTCGAAGGGGTGCGTACTTTTGGTTATTACAACGCCGGGCAAGATTGCACTGCCGCGTGTCGTATCTACGCTCAGAAAGGAATTTACGACAAACTGGTCGAGAAACTGGGTGAGGCGGTCAGCACGCTGAAATTTGGCGCGCCGGATGATGAGTCCACCGAACTTGGCCCACTGAGTTCCGCCGCCCATCTTGAGCGCGTCAGCAAAGCAGTGAATGCCGCCAAAGCCCTGGCGCACGTGAAAGTGGTGACGGGCGGGGAAAAAGTAGACGGGCCGGGATATTACTTCCAGCCGACGCTGCTTGCCGGTGCGAAACAGGAAGACGACATCGTGCAAAAAGAGGTGTTCGGCCCGGTTGTCAGCGTCACAACGTTTGACGATGAAGAGCAAGTTCTGGGCTGGGCCAACGACTCCAGTTATGGGCTGGCTTCATCAGTCTGGACGAAAGACGTGGGTCGCGCGCATCGCCTGAGTGCGCGGTTGCAGTACGGTTGCACCTGGGTGAATACCCATTTCATGCTGGTGAGCGAAATGCCACACGGTGGGCAAAAGCTTTCGGGTTACGGCAAGGATATGTCGCTATTCGGGCTGGAAGATTACACCGTGATTCGGCATGTGATGATTAAGCACTAGCTTTTCGTGAAAGTGGATAGCGATTATCGCTATCCACTTTTATAAATTCACACGTAACCTAACTGCGTAAATAACGTTTTCAGGCTATTGAGAAGGACAGGGTGTTGCGCAAACGACCAGTTGGCATGGGCGATTTTCCATTGACCATCCGTCAGCCGATACACCTCGGTGCAGTTCCACAGCGGAATTTGATGTAATTCGTCATCATTTTTACTGCGAATGTGATTTTGCTGGTTATAAGTCAGAATAGCGGTATTTGCCGATTCGTTGACGACGACATTAATATTTGACCATTCCGCCTTTTCTATCTGAACGCCTAAATAAGATTTATCGAAATACGCCCTCACTGCATTTTTATCAGTGAGCACGCCGGGTGTCATCGGGTCAACATACGTGACGTCATCATGGTAAATATCCAGATATCCGGAAACATCCCCTTTATTGAAACGCTCACTCGCTGCGCGTTCAATTTCTAATATCGTGCTGATAATCTGCTTATGTAGATGTTCCATTTACAAATCCCTGTATGATTTATTGCCACTCATCGTAATCTAAAAACAACTCAAATAAATGCCAGTTATTCACAGATCTTAATGAGCAAAACAAAATCAGAATTTGTTTAAAGCGTTTGCTTATAAGTTCTTAATATTAATGATCAAGATACAGATAGTGCATCCAGCTGGTCATCCGCAGCAGGACTTTACGCATCACCGAAACGTGAGTGAAGTGGTCAGAGTAAACGGCGACCTGCGCAAAAATCCCATCCGGTAGAGCATCGACTTGCTGGTTTGGCTCAAGCTCAATAACTGCGAGAACTCCGTCACTGCCGGGTGTGAGCGTTAATGACTGCAATGTTCCTTGTGCCTGGTAACTGCCGCCAGGCACCACCGGGAGAATTGAAGTGAGTTTTCCACGGAAAACCTGGCCGGGAAGAGCGTTAAACACCACTTCAGCTTCATCACCCGCTTCCAGGCGTAACAGGGAGTTTTGCCTGAACTGCGCAATTATTTGTCGTTTTTGTTGCGGTATAAACACCATCACCGGGCGTAATGGCAGGGCGGCTGCATAAGTGCCGGGGCGAATTAGCACTTGTGTTACGTACCCGTCGCTAGGGGCGCGAATCACTGTCTGGCTGAGATTATATTTGGCTTCAGCAAGCTGGGCGCGCAGGCTGACAATCTGCGATTGTTCGCCATTCACCATGCTGTCTAACTGGCTTTTAATTTGCGATTGTTCAGCAAGCGAACCTTTCACCAGCGCATCCTGAGCCAGGTAATTCTGCCGGGCATTATCAATATCGCTTTCAGAGAACGGGTTTACTCGCGCCTGACTGCCGCGCAAGTAACGTTGGTAATCTTTATATAATCTATCGCGCTCTGCGCTGACTCGCGTGGTATTCGCAATGGCTTCATCGAGTTCACCTTTAAGCGACTGGGTGCTGTGAATTGCCGTGGTTAAATCAGCCTGGAGTCTATCCACTCGCGTTTGGTAGCGGGTGGGGTCTAATTTAAACAGCACTTCTCCTTTTTTAATCATCATATTTTGTTTATCAGTCACTTCACTCACTACACCGGTGACTTGCGGAGTAAGTGGAATAGAAATGACCGCTTTTTGCGCTAAATAAGTATAAGGATGGTTGTAGTTCATTAACAAAATAAGCGCGCCAATTAAAAATACGCCGCCGAGGGCAGCCGTTGGCACTGTCCATTTATTTACCGGTATTTTAAATATTTTGAAAATTGACCAGGCAATAGCAACATATGTCAGGATAATGAGCAAATCCATGATGTTACTCCGATGGCGGTATTATTTTATTGTCGCCTAACTTTTGCTCCAGCTCAGAAACCCTTTGCTGCAACGAAGCCAGTGTAGCGTCGGGGTTTTGTTGCATACCCCAACCTCTTTCAGGTCGGTAAAGAGTGGCCCAAATCCACAAAAACGGCCAGATAACATGCAGCGTAAACAAACTCACCCAGCCAGCCACATGAATAGCATCGGCATGGGGATGATTACGAGCTTTCGCAATAAGATATGGAATATCGTGAAGAATAATGATCCCGTAAAAAATAATCAGGAAAACGAAAATAAGCACTCCGAGCGCAAAATAGTTAAGAAACATAGCGGCCTCGATTCATAGAACGACGGTTCTTCATTAAAGATAGACGCTATAAAACCAGGCGGTAGGGAATTATAAAAAATCTTACTCGTTATCATTAAGTTCTCCCCATTAAGAGGGATGACACGTGCTTTTCCTTGATTGCTTTGAAGCCCAGCATGGTCGCTAAAACTTGATCTGAGTCATAAAAAACGGCATATTTCGCAACATAATTTTTCAAAGCCCTTAATTATTCATGACTACTTATCAACATATGTTGGTTTTTTACGCTGTAATGTCGTTAATCACCGCTTTTATCACATGGTTTTTGGCTCGCGATACCAAACGCATTAAACTGTTAAGCTCTGTGCTGGTGGGCGCAACGTGGCCGATGAGTTTTCCAGTCGCGTTGATGTTTTCTCTTTTCTAAAACCCGTCATATACATGGCTTAGGGTTTAGCCGAACAGGTATTCCATGAACGACATAACATTTTTCCAACGCTTTGAGAGTGATATCGTTGCCGGGCGCAAAACCATTACGCTGCGCGATGTTTCGGAGTCGCACTTCATCCCGGGTCAACAGTTGCGCGTCGGGCGTTATGAAGATGACGTTTACTTTTGTACCATTGAAGTGGTGAGCGTGACCCCTGTAGCGCTTGAAAAGCTGACCGACGAGCACGCGCGTCAGGAAAATATGACGCTGCCGGAACTCAAAGAAGTGATTGGTGAAATTTACCCCGGTTTGACGGAGCTTTACGCGATTGTTTTTAGATTGCTGACAAAGAGCGATAAACGGGTTTTGTAGGGTGGATAAGCGCTAGCGTCATCCACCTTTAGTGTGAATAGTGTCGGATGACGCTTTGCTTATCCGACCTATGAAGAGGTTGGCTGACTGGCCTTCTTCAACATCTGATACAACTCATCTTTTAGCCGCAACTTTTCTTTTTTCATCTGCACAACCTTTTCGTTGCATCCCGTTCCTTGCGGTCCTCCCTTGCGTAAAATCTCGTCGTCGAGTTGATTGTGCTTGTCAAACAAGCTGAGGAAACGCGGGTTAGCGGATTTTAGTTCGTTGATCAATTCACGGTACTCAGGAAACATGACATACCTCCTGGACTTGGGTGGGTGAATGGAATGTCGGTTGGCACTTGCTGCCATAGCCAGTGTAGGCACTCCTTAAGGCAAATTGAAAGCACCGCTTCGTAAGGGTTTGTCAATTTGCGACCCATCTTGTGAGTTCACTATTCTGATTATATTTTCGCCACTTTATACCTTGCATAAAAGCAAAAATTGACAACGACAATCTCATTATCGTGTGCTAAAACATATCTATGATATATCTTAAACACCGAAAAATGAGAATCCAATGACCTTACAAACCAAACCCAATCTCCCGCAGCGCGTAAAAAACGAACTCAAATTCCGCGAGCTAACCGTTAAAAATAAAGAAACTATTGCCGGCTGTTTTCACCGCATTGTGTTTACAAGCCCCGAGCTGGCTGGCTTTTCCTCACAGGGTTTTGATGACCACGTAAAAGTCTTCTTCCCACCTGAAAACGGTGACTTCGCACGTCCATCCGTGACTGACGACGGGATTGTCTGGGGGGAAGGCGCTCGCCCCATTTCCCGGGACTACACGCCGCTGCATTTTGATGCGACGCGTAATGAACTGACGCTGGATTTCTATATTCACGATGGTGGCGTTGCCAGCCTGTGGGCGGAAACCGCACAAGCAGGCGATACGCTGCTGATTGGCGGGCCAAGAGGTTCGCTGGTTATTCCCGTTGATTACGCTTTCCAGCTTTATGTTTGTGATGAAAGTGGCTTGCCTGCGGTGCGCCGTCGATTGGCTTCGCTGGCGCAGCACATTTCCCCGCGGGTGCTGGTTAACAGCCACCACCCGGATACTCACGATTATCTCAGTGAGTTTGAACACGCACATATCGAGTGGCTTGGTACCGAATCTATCGCCAGACGCATCAGCGAACTTGAATTCCCATCCAGCGACTATTTCATCTGGATAACCGGTGAAGGGCGCGATGTGAAACAACTGAGCGATGAACTGCTGGAAAACCGAGGGCTGGACGGGGATTACGTCCGCGCTGTGGCTTACTGGCATAACAAATAAGGATACCAATATGAGAATCCATCATCTTCACCACGGCTTTTGCGCCAGACATGAACGCCACGAAAGACACGGCCTGCACGGCGGTCACCACGAACACGGCGGCATGGAAGGCAAGGCACGCATGCGCCGCGAACGTCTGTTTGATGCCAGCGACATTCGTTTGCTGATCCTGCATTTCCTTTCAGGTAACTCAGCCCACGGTTACGAGCTGATTAAGTCCATCGAAGCGACGGCCAAAGGTGAATACATACCAAGCCCTGGGATTATCTACCCGAACCTTTCGTTACTTGAAGAGATGGGATTTATCGCTGCGGTGCAGGGCGATAGCAGTAAAAAAGCCTGGATGTTAACCGAAGAGGGCCAGGCTGAACTCGCGCAACAACAGGAACATCTTGGGCATATCATTGCGAAGCTCGAATCGTTAGGCGTGCTGGGTGACAACCGCCGTTTACCTGAGATTCAGCGCGCGATTCATAACTTCAAAATGGCGTTCAATACCAAACTTGGCCAGAGCGATTTACCCAAAGAGACGCTGTATAAAATCATAGATACCCTGGATCAGGCCGCGAAAGATATCGAGCGGAGTTAATTTCGTCCATTCTCGACAATGAAGCATAAAGATTCGCCCAAATCTGCCGAAACTATATGCTTCTGTTGCCATGAGAATAAAAAAGCATGTTAAATCGTATAAAAGTTGTTACCAGCCTACTATTTGTGCTGGGTTTATTTGGAATTTTACAAATGACGTCCGGCGGGTTGTTCTTCAACGCGCTGAAAAACGACAAAGAAAACTTCACTGTGCTGCAAACGATTCGCCAGCAACAGTCGACGCTCAACGGTAGCTGGGTGGCGTTATTGCAAACCCGCAACACGCTTAACCGTGCCGGCATCCGTCATATGATGGACACCAACAATATCGGCAGTGGTGCGACGGTCAATGAGCTGATGCTGATTGCCAGCCAGTCGCTCAAGCAGGCCGAAAAAGAGTGGGCCGCGTATGAAGTGCTGCCACGCGATCCTCGCCAGAGCGAAGAGTCCATCAATGAAATCAAGCGTAACTATGCGATTTATCATGGTGCGCTGGCCGAGCTGATTCAGTTACTGGGCGCGGGTAAAATTAATGAATTCTTCGACCAGCCGACGCAGAAGTATCAGGACGGGTTTGAGAAAGAGTACGTTAACTATCTGCAACAAAACGACCATTTGTATCAGGAAGCGGTTGACGACAATAACCAGTCTTATTCACAGGCCATCTGGATCCTGGTTGTCATTCTGGCGCTGGTTGTCGCGGCCATTGTCACCGTGTGGTTGGGTATCAAGAAAACGCTTATCGAACCGCTTCATCGCTTGATTGATAACATCCGCCACATTGCGGATGGCGATTTGGTGCACACCATTGATGTGCATGGCACCAATGAAATGGGCCAGTTGGCGGCAAGTCTGCGACACATGCAGTCAGAGCTTGTGAGCACCGTTAGCGAAGTTCGTAACGGCGCACATGCGATTTATAGCGGTGCCAGCGAAATCTCTATCGGTAATAACGACCTGTCTTCCCGTACCGAGCAACAAGCCGCTTCGCTTGAAGAGACGGCAGCCAGCATGGAACAGCTGACCGCGACCGTTAAACAGAACGCCGAAAACGCCCGCCAGGCAAGCCAGTTGGCGTTGAGCGCGTCAGAAACTGCGCAGAAGGGCGGAAAAGTGGTGGATAACGTGGTGCGTACCATGAATGACATCGCTGGCAGCTCGAAGAAAATTGCCGACATTACCAGTGTGATTGATGGCATCGCTTTCCAGACCAATATCCTGGCGCTGAACGCCGCTGTTGAAGCAGCGCGTGCCGGTGAACAAGGCCGAGGTTTTGCGGTGGTGGCGGGTGAAGTGCGCAACCTGGCGCAACGCAGCGCGCAAGCGGCGAAAGAGATCAAAGGCCTGATTGAAGATTCCGTCAATAAAGTGGATACCGGTTCAACGCTGGTTGAAAGCGCGGGCGAAACCATGGGTGAAATCGTCAATGCGGTCACGCGGGTGACGGATATCATGGGCGAAATCGCATCGGCATCGGATGAGCAAAGCCGGGGTATCGACCAGGTCGGTCTGGCGGTGTCTGAGATGGACCGCGTAACCCAGCAAAACGCCGCCCTTGTTGAGGAATCTGCTGCCGCCGCTTCTGCACTGGAAGATCAGGCGAGCCGTTTGACTCAGGCTGTTGCCGTGTTCCGTATTGGTCAGGAAGCCAAAAAGGAGTCTCGTCAGGTTGAGCCAAAACTGACTGTCGCTCCGGTGATGAATCGTAAAGCCGCTGTCAGCGATTCAAACGAGAACTGGGAAACCTTCTGATTTTCGTGATGTAAATGTCATTGGTGGATGACGCATTCGCTTATCCACCCTACAAATTTGAAATCGTCGGTCGGGTAAGCGTAGCGTCACCCGACTCTTTTTCACCCTTCAGTTTCACAACGGTGCTTCATCCAGGCGCATCAACCTGTCCAGCCGCTGATGGTAACAACGCAGCGTGGCGTCAATCGCTTCGGGTGGCATAAACGAATCACGATATACCGCTTCCACAATGCGGCTCTCTTTTTGCAAATCACTCAATAACTTCACGATAAGTTTGTCGGTCAATCCTATCGCCAGGCCGAGTTCCCGGAAATCCATACCAAGATATTCACCATATGCGGTTTTAAAACCTGGTGCTAACTCGCGGTCGCCTTCCTCGCAACTCAGTAATGGCAGCGCCATAAACCCTGAGCTAAAAATGGCCGGATAGGGCGCAACCGAGACAAAATCATAAACCGGCGATAGCGTCGGCTCGCCGATGCGCGGGTGTATCAGCCCGAAATTGCGCAGATGCATATCGTTATTGCCCAGCAGATACGCGTAAGCAATGCGCCGGAACAGGTCGATTTTAAAGGCGAGGTTGCTGTTCACATGTTGGGTCAGAAACTCGGCTAATTGCTGATAGCTGACGTTCTGTTTGCCGTCACTGCCGGTTTTACCGTACTTTTCGCCGACATTCATCGCCGCATCCAGTTGCTCCTGGTGGATCGCGGCCCCAGTTTGAATGTCTCTGTCAAAGCGGCGGATCACAAAGGCCAGTTCTGGCGTGGTTTGGTTGTCTTCACGCGCAAAACTCACCAGCCCATGAGGCGGCACGTCGAATCCCAGCCGCGACATAAGCGTCATGGTGGCGTGTTCGTTTTCCGCCAGATAGGGGAATTCTGCCGGAGACGGTTTAAGAATGTATTCGCCCTGGTGTTCGACCACGGCAAATTCACCGTCGCGCACCACCATTTGCAGTTTAGGCTGATAGCCGGAGATGCTCATTCCGCGCTGGGCTTTGGGCAATTCATGAATAAATTCATTGCGCGTAAAACTTAGCTGCGGGTTCACTTTGCCAGAGCCAGTCAGGTGCTTCAGCCCTTTGGTTGAATAGCCGGACTCCTGCTCTTTGGCCTGCACCAGCGGCGTCAAAAGAATATGGCAACGCATCGTTAATCCTCCTGCATGCTGACCAGTTGCACCGCACCAATCAGGTTTTTACCGTTGTCGATAAGCATCCCGAGAAGGTCATGCTCGTCGCGCTGCTGTAATTGGCTGTAGCGCATTTTCAGCCAGCCTTCCGGTGCCAGCGAGGCAAAAAAGGGTGGCAGTGTCGGGCTTTGAAAATGACCCACACGCACCGGTAAACTGAGCGACAGCGGCGGGCCGATATAATCTGCGCGATAGTTAAACGCAAAACCGCCGTCGTCCTGGCGCAGCTCACCCACCGGCTCACCGTATAACCAGACCTCTACACGGCGGCGCATAATTTCACACCCAGCGCATCGGCCACGCGTAATACCGTGCCAAATTTGACCTGTTCCGGATCTTTAAACAGGCGTTTAAGCGTGGATGCCGATACTCCGGTTTGCAGCTCAAGTGTTGCCAGGTCGATGTCGAGTTCTTTGCGGCGCTGGTTGAGCTGCACCCCGAGTTGGGCGGATTCACTAATAACGTGTTCGCTTACCGCCAGGTCTGATTCTTGTGCCCGCAGGATTACCGCTTTTTTAACGTCATTCAATAATTCGCCCATAGCATGCAGTTTGTCTGCAAGCGTGGTGGTGTCGTAGTTCATATTTGACCCCAATCGTATTTTTTATTTTATAAATGGTTATTTATGACCCGTGAAAACAGAAATGTATCATAAATGGTCTTTTTGTTCTCAATTAAATCAAATTGGGTCAATTAAGGTCTTTTCAGACATTAGCAGGTCATAAAAAGTCTTATCACTATTTTTAATTTTAAATATAGACCATATATGAGCTTGAAGGCGGGGTATAAAACGGCTTATCCAGATTCTGGATAACCAAATGTAAATTAATTGTTTCACTCAGGTAACGCGAATCCCTATTAATGAAGGCATGTTAATCAACACGAGTTTGTTGCATGTCTTATCGAATCAGTTTGTTGGATAAAATCCCGGTCGCACAGGATGACACGCCTGCTGAGGCTTTGAAGCACACGTTGCATCTGGCACAACAGGCCGAAACCTGGGGCTATCACCGCTTCTGGATTGCTGAGCACCATAACACCAGCCCGGCTGGCAAGCCCTTCGCCGGAATTGCTTATTGCATGGATCATCGGGCAAACAAATCGTATTCGTGTCGGTTCCGGCGGGGTGATGTTGCAACACTACAGCCCGTATAAAGTGGCCGAAAACTTCAACTTACTGGCGAACCTGGCGCCGGGACGCATTGATCTCGGGGTTGGTAAAGCACCTGGCGGTTTACCGCTTTCGACCAAAGCGTTGCAGCGCGGCGTGCAGGATAAAGCCTCATTTGCCGATCAACTCGCCCAGCTTGATAACTGGCTTTCTTTGCCTGCCGCACAAGATGACGAAGAAACCCTGCGTGCCACGCCGGTTCCAGCTCGTAGCGCAGACCGTTTCTTGTTAGGTGCAAGCCTTGAAAGTGCGACGCTTGCCGCAAACCTGAACTGGAATTTTGTCTACGCCGCCCATCTGAATGGCAACAAAGCCCTGATGCGCGAAGTGTTGAGTTCATGGCGCAGCCGCAGTTCGCTCGACACGATAGTCGCGGTGCAGGTAATAGTCGCCGCTGACGCTGAAAAAGCGGATCAACTGGCCAGTCTTGTTGAGATCTGGAGTGTTGAGCTGGAAAACAGCCAGCGCGTCAGTGTGGCCAGTGAAGCGCAGGCCCACGCTTTTGCTCGCCAGGCAGGGAGCGTCATCAAAAAAATCGAACGCCGGGAACCTTCACTGCTAAAAGGCACCGCGGAGACGGTTCACGCCGGGCTTGCAGCATTAAGCAAAGAATTTGGTATCGACGAATTTATTATTGATACCCCGATTGCCGACCCAACTGCTCGTCTTCAATCGCTGCGTTTGTTAGCTGGCGTTCAACCTGCCATATCGCACCTCGATTTTGCTGCACAGCATGATGCCTGGTAAGGGGACGCAGATGACATTTGGACAGCAGCTTATCGACTGGCGGCGTGAACTCCACCAGAACCCGGAACTGTCGGGGGAAGAGGTGGCAACAACCGCGCGGATACGCCACTGGCTGGAATCTGCTGGCATACGGTTATTGCCTTACTCACTGGCGACCGGCGTGGTGGCAGAAATCGGGCAGGGCGAGAAGGTGATCGCGCTGCGTGCGGATATTGACGCGCT